>WNFP01001641.1_pt1 | contig 17622 bp, 16 predicted proteins | sample 5400201 | NCBI WGS metagenome assembly WNFP01 (sample SAMN13153355, study PRJNA577476) | soil metagenome | isolation source: 115 cm saprolite under Madrone tree | place: USA:California | collected 2016-06-14 | reverse complement strand
GCTCTGCCGCCGCTCGCGGTCGCGCTGGAGCGCCAGCGCCACGGCATCCAGCATGTCCTGATCGCGAAATGGCTTGGTCAGGAAATCAACGGCACCAGCCTTCATCGCCCTCACCGACATGGGGATGTCGCCATGGCCGTCGCTACGCTCGCGCCTCAGCGCGCGTCTCGGAGACGGCACCCGCTGATGTCGAACGTATGCGAGGAGCCTAGGCAGCCCGCCACGCTGCCCGGCCCTGCGCCCGGTATGCGCCGCGGACGCTCATCCCTTGACGAAGGCGAGCAGGTCTTGGTTTATCTCGTCCTTCCGTGCGGTGCACATGCCGTGTGGGCCGCCCTCGTAGACCTTCAATTTCACGTTTTTGACGATCTTGGAGGAAAGCATGACCGAGGCGCCGATTGGCAAGATCTGATCGTCGTCGCCGTGGAGAATCAGGGTCGGCACGTTGAATTTCTTCAGGTCCTCGGTTGTACCTCACCGCCGCCGGTCGGGCGGCCGACATGGATCGCGTCCTTCACGTCGAGCTTGGTGGTGAACTCGCCTAGGTCGTCGGCATAGGTATCTAGGTCGTTGCCCTTCCAGGGTTGACTCGAAGGGCCATGGCCGCGCCGGTCATGAGCGATGCAGCGGTAACCATGCGAGGCCAGGAAGAACATCTGATCTTCGAATGCATCCGCAGAGAGCCGCCAGCCGTGGCTGAAGACCACCGGCTGCCCGGTGCCCCAATCGTTATGGCTCGTTTGGCTCTGCCCGCCCATGGCTGGACTCCCGTTGCGGGTCCGGCACCAGCCGTCATCATCATCGCTGTAGGCGCACCCGCCGCCAGAGGATTGCGTCTGGACATTTCCATATCTCCGGCTCAGAACCGCGGCTCCGCCAGTTCTCTGATCCTTCCAGGGTTGGCGTAGACTGTGATGCCATCCGACCGCGCCAACGCGACGAGCGTTATTCCCGCCTGCTCCGCAATACGCAGCGCCATCGTCGTCGGCGCTGAAATGGCGACGAGAATAGGAATTCGGAAGGTCGCGGCCTTCTGCACCATCTCGAAGCTGCAGCGGCTGGTAATCACCGCGAAGCCGGCCTCTGGGTTGATTCGACCCCGCTCCATGGCTCCTACCAGCTTGTCGAGGGCGTTGTGGCGCCCGACATCCTCCCGTACGAAGGCGATCTCGCCCATTGAGGTTACCCATGCGGCAGCGTGAAGCGCGCCAGTCTCCTTGTTGGTCGGCTGCCAAGCCGGAAGCGAGTCAAGCGCCTGGTGAATTGCGCCAACCGCAACTTTGACGCCTTTCCCGACGCGGGGGAGTGGACGAGCGACTTGGGTCAGGTCGTCCACGCCGCAGAGGCCGCAGCCTGTGCGTCCCACCATGTTGCGCCGACGCTCCTTGAGTCCGGCGATGCGCTCCGGCGTGATCGTCATGCTGACTCGGATGCCGGTTTCACCCTCCTCGACCTCGAGGTCCAGCAGCCCCTCAGCATCAGCCAGAATACCCTCAGTGAGGCTAAAGCCGAGGGCGAAGTCGGCGAGGTCGGAAGGCGTTGCCATCATGACGACGTGGGGGACGCCATTGTAGACGAGGGCGACCGGCACCTCGGCCGCAATCGCATCGTCCCGCGGAATGACGGCACCGTCTTGGACGCGGAAACAGGTGATTTTTTCTGATCGACGCCGGACCTTGCGCTGCGGCGTCGATAAAAGTGACTGGGCCAAGACTTCACTCGTCGGGATTGGGCGCGCTGGCGATCCGGAGAGCATTTGGAAACCCCCTACGCTTCGGGGGCGATTGGGCGGACGATCACCGGGATCGATTTCGCCGCTGGCGTCTGGCTCTTACGATCGTGATAGGCCAGCGCCAGCAGCGGGTTCGTCTCCGGATAATAGGCGGCAATGGATCCGCGCGGAATGTCATAGGGCAGAGCCGCGAAGCCGCGGACCCGTCGCTCCACACCATCGTCGCTCAGGGCTTCGATTTCGACCAGCGCCTGGGGAGCGATATCCCGCGCCGCCATGTCATCCTTGTTCATAAACACGACGGTCCTCGTGCCGTAGACGCCACGATAGCGGTCGTTCATGCTGTAGATCGTCGTGTTGTACTGGTCGTGGCTGCGCAAGGTCGCTAGGCGCAGCATCTTCGGGTGTGGGATGGGTGGGTCTTCGTCGACCCCGGAGAACACGATAAACCGAGCCTTGCCCGTGGATGTCCGCCAGACCCGTTCCGACGCACCGTTGGCCAGGCGAAAGCCGCCCGGCTTGCGGATTTTTGAATTGAAATCCTTGAACAGATCGGGAAACACCTCCTCGATCTTGTCACGGATCCGGTCGTAGTCATCCTCGAACGACTGCCAGTCGACGATCCTGTCCGTCAGGGTGGCCCGCGCCATGCCGCAGACGATCGCAACCTCCGATTTGAGATGTTCACTGCCCGGAGGGAGGAGGCCGGCCGAAGCGTGCACCATCGACATCGAGTCTTCGACCGTGACCGACTGGGGACCGCTCTTCTGAAAGTCGATCTCACTGCGGGCGAGGCAAGGGAGGATCAGGGCCTCTTTTCCATGAACAAGATGGCTGCGATTGAGCTTGGTCGTCACCGCGACGGTCAGGCGCAGCTTGCGCATGGCTTGTTCGACCAGGGGCTTGTCGGGCACCGCGGCGGCGAAGTTGCCCCCCATACCGATAAATGCCTTGGCCCGACCGTTCAGCATGGCCTCGACGGCGTGGACGACGTTGTGCCCGCGGGCGCGGGGCGGGTCGAAGCCGAACACCCGGCCCAGCCGATCGAGGAATTCCGGCTTCGGATTCTCATCGACCCCGACCGTCCGATCCCCCTGGACATTCGAGTGCCCTCGCACGGGACAGATGCCGGCGCCCGGCCTGCCCATATTGCCGCGCAAAAACAACAGGTTCACCAGCTGCTGCACATTATCGGTGCCGAGCCGGTGCTGGGTAATGCCCATGCCGTAGCAGGCGATCACCGCCTTGCTCTGCATATAGACCCGGGCAACCCGCTCCAGCTGCTCGCGCGGCAGCCCGCTGGTCGAGAGGATGACATCCCACGCGGTTTGCCTGAGGTCGGCGGCAAATGCCTCGAAACCGTCGGTGTGCTCGCCGATGAAGACCGTGTCCAGAACCGGCGGCTGGCCCGCGCCTCTCGCGGCGTCATCCGCCTCGAGCACCAGCTTCATAATTCCCTTGAGCGCAGCCACATCGCCGCCAACCCTGATTTGGCAATACTCGCTGGCAATCCGGGTCGACCGGAATGTCGCCATCTCGACCGGGTCCTGTGGCGCGGCGAACCGCTCCAGGGCATGCTCCTTCAACGGATTGAAGACGATGATCGGGACGCCTCGGCGAGATGCGTTGTGCAGCTGAGTCATCATGCGCGGGCTATTGGTTCCGGGGTTTTGGCCGACAATGAAAATGGCGTCAGCGTGCGCGAAGTCGTCGAGCACGACGGTCCCCTTGCCAATGCCTATCGATTCCGGAAGGCCGACGCTGGTCGGCTCATGGCACATGTTCGAACAATCCGGCATGTTGTTCGTTCCGTAAAGTCGCGCAAACAGCTGGTAGAGGAACGCCGCCTCGTTGGATGTTCGGCCGGAGGTATAGAATTCCGCCTCGTTCGGATCGGCCAGCGCGCGCAGCTCCCGCCCGATCAAAGCGAAAGCCTCGTCCCAGGACACCGGAGCATACGTGTCCGTCGCCGGGTCGTACCGCATCGGTTCGGTCAGCCGGCCTTGGTCCTCCAGCCAGTAGTCGCTCTGCCGCTCCAGTTCACCGACCGTCCAGGTCGCAAAAAAATCTCTCGTCACCCGCTTCTTGGTCGTCTCCCAGGCGACGGCCTTGGCGCCGTTCTCGCAGAATTCGAAGGAGCTGGTGTGCTTCGGATCGGGCCAGGCACAACCCGGGCAGTCGAACCCCGCGGGCTGGTTCATAAACAGAAGCGCTTTTCCGCCTTTGAAGAGTGCGCTTTCCTCCCGTAACGCCTTCACCGTGGCGTGCAATGCACCCCAACCGCCGGCCGGTGCGTCATTGGGCTGAAATATCGGTTTGTCTGACATCTGATCTCTCCGTATTGAAATCGTATGTCCGCAACCGCGATGACGGGGCAATGTCTTGCCTTGCGAATCGCGCCAGTCGCGGCAGCTGCTCCACAAAGCGTTTGAAGACGCCCGTAAAGTGCGATTGCGCCTCGGCCCCGAGGACCTCTCACGCAATCTATAGCTGGTGGCGGGCGTGGATAAATTGACGGTCGTCAATGCGCGAGCGCATCGGCGTAGCTACTGTTCGCAGGTCGCCCGGGAGCGGCGAGGAGAAAACAGGCGGCCGCAGAAGTATTAAGAGAAAATGTACTGGATCTCGGCGACGCGATGTCTCGCAATTGCCACAAGCGCCGGGCTGATCGTGCGAATCGGAAACGCTGACTGTCTTCAAGAAAGACCGCGAGCGCCACCGGAAACAAAATGGCGCCCGGGCGGCCGGTCGGTACCTCCCGGGGAGCATGACATGGCTAAGACCGTTGCGGACCAATTCGCGGAGATTCTCGCCGCCGCCAGCGTGAAGCGGGTCTACGGCATCGTCGGCGATAGCCTGAATGGGCTCACAGACGCGCTGCGGCGCCAGGGCAAGATCGAATGGGTCCACGTCCGGCACGAGGAGGTCGCGGCATTCGCGGCCGGTGCCGAGGCGCATCTGACGAACGAACTCGCCGTCTGTGCCGGAAGCTGCGGGCCTGGCAACCTGCACCTCATCAACGGGTTGTTCGACTGCCACCGCTCGCGGGTGCCCGTGCTCGCCATCGCGGCTCAGATACCTTCGGCCGAGATCGGCGCCGGGTATTTCCAGGAAACCCACCCGCAAACGCTGTTTCAGGAATGCAGCCATTATTGCGAACTGATCTCCGGCGCCAACCAGATGCCCCGCACGCTGGAGGTGGCAATCCGGCAGGCCGTGGGCAAACGCGGCGTATCGGTCGTGGTGATATCCGGCGACGTCGCCCTTCAGCCAGCCTCGAGTGCGCCGACGCCCAAGGCATTGGGCCTTCTTCCGCCACGGGCGGTCGTGACGCCAGCGCCCGCGGAAATCGACCGGCTGGCAGCGCTTCTGAATGGCAAGGGCCGCGTAACCATCCTGTGTGGCTCGGGATGTCAAGGCGCCCATGAGCAACTCCTCGCGCTCGGCGACCGGCTGAAAGCTCCCATGGTGCATGCGCTCAGGGGAAAGGAGCATGTCGCGTGGGAAAACCCCTACGACGTCGGCATGACCGGGCTGATCGGCTTTTCGTCGGGCTACTATGCCATGCTCGACTGCGACGTCCTGCTCATGTTGGGGACCGACTTCCCTTACCGTCAGTTCTATCCTCAGGGCACAGCGGTGCGCATCGCCCAGGTCGACCTCAGGGCGGAACAGATCGGGCGGCGCGCAGCGGTCGATCTTGGGGTAGTGGGCGATGTCCGGGCAACGCTCGAGGCTTTGCTGCCGTTGCTTGAGGAAAAGGGCGATGGCTCGCATCTTGATCAGGCGCGGGAACACTACCGCAAGACGCGCAAGAGCCTCGACGATCTGGCCTCCGGCACGCCCGGCAAGCGGCCGATCCACCCGCAGCAAGTCGCCAAATCCATCAGCGACCACGCCGCCCAAGACGCCATCTTCACCTGCGACGTTGGTCTGCCGACGGTGTGGGCCGCCCGTTACCTGGCGATGAACGGCAAGCGGCGGCTGCTCGGGTCCTTCTGGCACGGCTCCATGGCCAATGCCATGGCGCAGACGATCGGCGCGCAGTCGGCGTTCCCCGGTCGGCAGGTCATCTCGCTATCGGGGGACGGCGGGTTTGCCATGCTGATGGGCGATTTCCTCAGTCTGGCGCAGCTGCGCCTGCCGGTGAAGGTCGTCGTATTCAACAACGGCGCCCTCGGCTTCATCGAGCTCGAGCAAAAATCTAGCGGGTTCCTCGCCACCGGCACGGAACTCCAGAATCCGAATTTCGCGGCCATGGCCGAAGCCGTCGGCGTGCGCGGGATCAGGCTCGAGGACCCGCGCGACGTCGAGGCTGGCATCGCTGCCTCGCTCGCCCATGACGGGCCGGTGCTGGTCGACGCGGTGGTCAGCCGGACCGAGCTTGCCATGCCGCCCGCAGTCACCACGGAGATGGCCAAGGGCTTCACGCTTTACATGGTGAAGGCCGTGATGAGCGGCCGGGGCGACGAGCTGATCGATCTGGCGCGAACGAATCTGTGGCGCTAGGCATAGGGGGACCCGATGGACATCACGGCGCTTCTCCTGTCCCGGCTTCAGTTCGCCTTTACCGTCTCGTTCCACATCATCTTTCCGTCTTTCACGATCGGGTTGGCGGCGTGGCTCACAGTCCTCGAGGCGCTGCGACTCTTGACCGGGCGCCCAGCCTATCGGGTGGTCTTCGAATTCTGGCTCAAGATCTTTGGCGTGGCATTCGGGCTCGGTGTCGTCTCCGGGATCGTGATGGCATTCCAGTTCGGCACGAACTGGAGCGTGTTTTCCAAGATGTCGGGACCCATTCAGGGAGTGCTGCTTTCCTACGAGACCTTTACAGCCTTTTTCCTCGAGGCCAGCTTTTTCGGGATTCTTCTCTTTGGTCGCTCCCGCGTCGCGCCCTGGTTCTACCTGTTTTCGACCGGGATGGTCGCCCTGGGCACCACGCTCTCGGCCTTCTGGATCATGGCCAATAACAGCTGGATGCAGGTGCCGGTTGGCCATGTAATGGATCACGGTGTGGCTGTGCCCGACGACTGGGCCAAGATCATCTTCAGCCCGGTGCTCTGGGTGCGTTTTCCTCATATGCTGCTTGCCTCATATATTACCGGCGCCTTCTGTGTCGCCGCGACGGGAGCGTGGTACCTGCTACGCCGCGAGTTCAACGCAGAGGCGCACATCATGCTGCGCATGGGCTTGTTTCTCGCTGCCGTGCTCGTGCCGGTCCAGATCTTCTTCGGACACTTAACCGGCGATTACGTGCACAATTATCAGCCGGTGAAATTCGCAGCGATCGAGGGCCGCTGGCACGACGAGCAGCCGGCGGGCGAGGTGCTGATCGCGATCCCCAACCCGGCCACTGAGTCCAACGACTATGAGATCAAGATTCCCATTCTCGGAAGCCTGATCGGGAGCATGAGCTTTACCTCCAAGGAAGTCGGATTGACCGACTTTCCGCCACAAGACCGGCCCCCGGTACTCATCCCGTTCTTCACTTTCCGGATCATGGTCGGCTGTGGACTGGCCATGCTGGCGCTCGCCTGGATTGGTTCTTACATGAACATCAAGGGCGGCCTCGAGCGAAGCCGCCTCCTGCTCTGGCTGACGTTCTTCAGCTTCCCCCTCCCCTTCATCGCGACACTGACGGGCTGGTTTACGGCGGAGGTGGGTCGCCAACCCTGGGTGGTCTACGGTGTCCTGAGGACGGCTGACGCGATGACACCCTTCCTGACGGCCCGCGCCGCGACGATTTCGCTCGTCGTCTTCTGCGCCGTCTACGCCTTCATATTCGCATTCGGCACATTCTACATCTACCGGCTCCTGAGGGCTGGTCCCGCGGGCTATCTGGTCCTGCCGCCAACCGCCGCAGTCCCAAACCGGCCCATGTCGGTCGCTCATGAGCACCAGACACCACACCTTGGACACCCGGCCGTCGGAGAGTAGTCATGGTCATGTTCTGGGTCGCAATCCTGGCCGTCAGCACGCTGCTCTACGTGTTGCTCGACGGGTTCGATCTCGGCGTCGGCATGTTGTTCGGTTTGGCACGTGGCGAGGACAGGCGCCACGCCATGCTAAGTGCAGTTGCGCCCATCTGGGACGGCAACGAGACCTGGCTCGTGGTAACCGGCGTGATCCTCTGGGGCGCTTTTCCTGTCGTTTATGCCACGCTCCTGTCCGCATTCTACCTCCCCCTCCTTGTCATGCTGGCGGGCCTGATCCTGCGCGGCGTCGCCTTCGAGTTTCGCTACAAGACCGAACGGCTGCGGTGGGTCTGGGATATCAGCTTCGCCGGCGGATCCCTGGCGGCGACGTTCATCCAGGGAATGACCGTTGGCGCCCTCGTGGAGGGCCTTCCGATCGAAAACGGTCAATATGCCGGCGGGGACTTTGGCTGGTTCAGTCCCTTTGCGGCACTCTGCGGCGTCGGGTTGTGCCTCGGATACGCGCTTCTCGGTGCTAGTTGGCTGGTCAGGAAATGCGAGGGCGAGATCCGCGACACAGCCTGGCGCCAGATACCCTACCTCGCGGTCGGCGTGCTCGCCTTCCTGATCATCGTCTTCATCTACGCGCTCGCCGAACACCTTCAGCTCCTGAACCGGTGGTTCGAACGGCCCTATTTGTTCGTGTTCCCGGCGATCGGCGCCGTAGCCGCGGTCGTGCTGGCCGCCAGCATCCGGCGGCGCCGGGACGGGTGGCCGTTCTACATGGTCGCGCTCGTTTTCCTGTCGGCCTTTGGAACCCTGGCGATCTCGTTCTGGCCCTACATGATCCCCTTCGTCATCACCATCCGCGAAGCCGCGGCGCCCCATTCCAGTCTCGCCTTCATGTTCTGGGGAGAGGGCCTCTTCGTCTTCCCGCTCATGCTGATCTACACGGTCGTCAGCTACAGGGTCTTCAAAGGAAAAGTCGGAACGACAACCGGGCACTATTAGAGCGGAGAAATGCAATGAGCGATCTCGGCACTGCTTCCAACCGCCTCCGGGACGACCATTCGGATGTCCGCCGCAGGCGGCTCCTGTTCCGGTGTTGGCACCGAGGGATACAGGAGACCGACCTCATTCTTGGCACATTCTGCGAAACCTCCCTCGCCGGGTTGAACAGCGCCCAACTCGACCGCTTCGAGGCGTTGCTCGACTGTGCCGACGCCGACCTGTTCGATTGGATCGCCGGCCGCACCAGACCGCCGGCGGAGCACGACCACGACGTGATGCGCCTGCTGCGCTCCTTCCGCTACGCCCCAGGCCACAGCGGTCGACAGCAAAACGGACAACTGCAGTGCTAAGCCCTCACCCACCCAGCCGTCTGGTCCGGGTCGACGCTCTCCCGCAATGCAGGAAAGGCTGCCGACTCCGCGCAAGTGGAGTCGGTAGGCGAGAGTTTCCCGTTACGAAATACCAAGTTCGCTTCACAAGAACAGAGGGGTAAGCACCGCCATGGAACGCCCAATATCTCCATTCATGTTCCCGACATGGTACCGCTTTCAGATCACGTCGACCCTGTCGATCCTGCATCGTTTGACCGGCATTGCACTGGCCGTCGGCTCGGTCCTGCTGGCCTGGTGGCTCGTCGCCGTGGCCGCCGGCGGCGAGGTGTTCGTAGCGACCCACGCCTTCATCGCATCGCCGATCGGCATGCTGCTGTTGTTTGGCTGGTCGATCGCCTTTTTCTACCACCTATGCAGCGGCATCCGGCATCTCGCCTGGGATGCGGGCTACGGCTTCGAGATCCGGGACGCCTACCGCAGCGGCTACGTCGTCATCGCCGCGACGGCGGTGCTGACAGTTGCGAGCTGGCTTTACGTGTTTCTGGCCTAAGGAGAGTCCGATGTCGAATCCTCAACTGCCGAATTCAACCGCACTGCGCGACGACACAGTCCTCCGCCGGGTGCGTCATCTCGGGAGTGCGCGCGAGGGGCTGAGAGAGTGGCGGCTGCAGCGCTTGACCGCAATCGCGCTCATTCCGCTCGGGCTCTGGTTCGTCGCTTCAATGCTGCGGTTGGCCGTCTCGGACCAGGTAACGGCCGCCGCTTGGCTCGGCGCGCCCGTTCCGGCGCTTGTCACGATCCTCTTCCTGCTGGCGATATTCGCGCACGCGGTCGTCGGCGTGCGCTCGGTTCTGGACGATTACGTGCACACGCGGGCGCGACTGGTCGCTGCGGACCTCCTGGTGCGCGCCGCGGCCTTCATCCTCGGCGGGGCCGGTGTGCTCGCCGTGCTCAAGCTGTTCCTCGGGCGCTAAGGAGACGCGCAATGACACCGAATTATGACATCATCGACCACGAATTCGACGTGGTGGTCCTCGGCGCCGGCGGCGCCGGGTTGCGGGCAACCCTTGGGATGGTGGCGGCCGGCCTCAACACAGCCTGCGTTACGAAGGTGTTCCCGACGCGCAGCCACACGGTTGCCGCCCAGGGCGGCATCAGCGCGGCGCTCGGCAATATGGCCAAGGACGATTGGCGCTGGCACGTGTTCGACACGGTCAGAGGGTCCGACTGGCTCGGCGACCAGGATGCAATCGCCTATCTGTGCCGCGAGGCAGTTCCCTCCGTTATCGAGCTCGAGCATTTCGGCGTGCCGTTCAGCCGGACCGAGGCCGGAACCATTTATCAGCGCCGGTTCGGCGGGCATACGACGGAATATGCCAAAGGCGACATGGCCTATCGGGCTTGCGCCGCAGCCGATCGCACGGGCCATGCCATTCTGCACACGCTCTATCAGCAGTGCCTCAAGCACCAGGCGCGCTTCTTCATCGAATATTTTGCGATCGATCTTCTGATTGAGGACGGGGTTTGCTGCGGCCTCCTCGCCTGGTGCCTGGAGGATGGGTCGATCCACCGGTTTCGCGCCAGCATGACGGTGATCGCGACCGGCGGATGCGGCCGGGTCTACCAGTCTTGCACATCGGCCCACACCTGCACCGGCGATGGCAGCGCCATGGTGTTGCGCGCGGGCCTGCCGTTGCAGGACATGGAATTCATCCAATTCCATCCGACTGGCGTCTATGGCGCGGGCGTCCTGATCACCGAGGGCGCTCGGGGCGAAGGCGGCTATCTGACCAACAGCGCGGGCGAGCGGTTCATGCCCAAATATGCGCCACATGAGAAGGACCTTTCCTCCCGCGACGTCGTCAGCCGCGCCGAAGCGGTCGAGATCCGCGAAGGCCGCGGCGTCGGCGAGAAGAAGGATCACATCCATCTTCATCTTGAGCATTTGCCCGCGGATGTCCTCGACCATCGACTGCCCGGAATCGTCGACACGGCCCGCATCTTCGCCGGTGTCGATGCGCACAAGGAGCCGATCCCGGTAATTCCGACCGTCCATTACGTGATGGGAGGCATTCCAACCAACATTCGGGCCGAAGTCATCTGTCCGACCAAGGACGATTCCGAAGCCGTCGTACCAGGCCTGATGGCGATCGGCGAGGCGGCATGCGTCTCGGTGCACGGCGCCAATCGCCTCGGCACCAACAGTCTCCTCGACCTCATTGTCTTCGGACGCGCGGCGGCGCTGCGCGCGGCGGAGCTCATCAAGCCGGGGTCCCCAGTGCGGCATGTTAATGGGTCGGAAGACCGCGCACTCGGGCGGTTCGACCGAATCCGCCAGAGCAAGGGCGGCAACAAGGCCGGCGAGATCCGGCCACGGATGCAGGAGACGATGCAGTCGGGCTTCAGCGTCTTCCGGCGCGCCGACACGTTGAAGGCGGGGCTGGACAAGCTGATGGCTTTGCGCGAGCCGGTGGCGAACGTCACCGTCGATGAGCCGTCGCTGCAATGGAACGTGGCACTCGTCGCCGCGCTCGAGCTCTTCAATCTCGCCGATCAGGCCGTGGTCATCGCCCACTCCGCCTGCGCCAGGACGGAATCGCGCGGTGCGCACGCGCGCGAAGACTACAAGCAGCGCGACGACTCGAATTGGCTGAAGCACACGGTGGCGTGGAAGCAAGAAGACTGGACCGTTCGCTTCGCCTACCGCTCCGTTCGACTCGACCCTCTGTCGAACGAAGTGCAGAGCTTCCCCCCGGCCGAACGCACTCATTAGCAAAGAGGTCATTCCCATGTCTGAGTTCACTCTTCCGCCCAATTCGAAAGTCCGCGAAGGCAAGCGTTGGGCGCTGCCAAAACCGGCTTCGCACGTAAAGAATTTCCGAATCTATCGCTGGAACCCGGAAAAGAATACCAATCCACAGATGGACACGTTCGAGATCGATCGCGATCACTGTGGACCGATGGTCCTCGACGCCTTGGTCAAGATCAATGACCAGATCGACCCGACGCTGTCGTTCCGACGGTCTTGCCGCGAAGGCGTTTGCGGCTCCTGCGCGATGAATATCGACGGGGCAAATACATTGGCCTGCCTGACACCCATGGACAGCCTGAAGAAAGGTACGAGCCAGATCACGCCGCTGCCGCACATGCAGGTTCTGAAGGATCTCGTCCCGGACCTGACCGGATTGTATGCGCAGTACGAGCTGATCGAGCCATGGCTGCAAACCGATCAGCCCCCGCCGGATCGCGAGCGGCGCCAGTCGCCAGACGAACGCGCGAAGCTCGACGGGGCGTGGGAGTGCATTCTTTGCTTCTGCTGCTCGACCTCGTGCCCGAGCTACTGGTGGAACCAGGATCGCTACTTGGGTCCATCGATCCTGCTGCAATCGTATCGCTGGCTTGCGGACAGCCGAGATCAGCGCACCGGCGAGCGCCTCGACCGGCTTGAGGACCCATTCCGTCTCTATCGATGCCACACCATCATGAACTGCACCAAGACCTGCCCGAAGGGGCTCAACCCGGCGCGCGCGATTTCCAACACCAAGCGGATGATGGCCGAGCGCGGATGATGGGAGACAATGGTCCGGCGAGCCCGTGGTTCGCCGGCTTGAAGGAGTGACACATGCGTATCGGGCTTTTCATTCCCTGCTACATCGACGCGTTCTTCCCGGATGTTGGCATCGCAACGCTGGAATTGCTCGAGCGGTTCGGCCACGATGTCGACTACCCCCGAGACCAGACATGTTGCGGCCAGCCGATGGCGAACAGCGGTTTTAGCACGGAGGCCGCGGGGACCGAGGCGTTGTTCGTGCGCAACTTCTCCGGCTTCGACTACGTGGTCGGGCCCTCCGGCAGCTGCGTCCACCACATCCGCGACAATTTCGACGCCATCGAGCAGACGGGCGAAGTCAAGGAGGTCCGTGCGCGCACCTACGAGCTGGTCGAATTCCTGCACGACATCCTGAAGGTCGATGCCTTTCCCTGGGCCAAATTCCCGCATCGGGTCGGCCTGCACAACAGTTGCGGCACGCTGCGCCGGCTGAAGCATGCGCGGCCGTCCGAGCTGCATGAGCCGTTCTTCTCCAAGCCTTTGGACCTGCTCTCCAAGGTCGAGGGAATCGAGTTCGTCCAGCCGGCCCGGCCGGACGAATGCTGCGGCTTCGGCGGCACCTTCTCGGTGTTCGAAGAGGTGGTCTCCAGCAAGATGGGTTACGACAAGGTCAGCGATCACGCCCGGGCTGGCGCCGAGTACATCGTGTCGGCCGACAGTTCGTGCCTGATGCATCAGCAGGGCTGCGCGGAGCGCATCGGCGTTCCGATGAAGTTCATCCACATCGCCCAGATCCTGAACGGAGCCAGCGCATGAGCGCCATACGCGAGCGAATCGACGACGCCATGCTGCATCCGGAGCTGCGGGCCCAGGGCGATCCCGATGCCATCCTCCGCGACGGCCGCCGCCTCGATCACGCCGAAGGCGCGTCGAAGCCGCTGCGGTCTCATCCCGAGCCGCAGCCGCGGGGCGCCAAGGTCCATGGCAACCGGCCGATCGACCAGGCCGAGGCCGCCGCGCGCTTCATCGCCGCTCCCGAGCACGAGAAGATGCACGACGAGCGGCTCTGGGACCTGCGGCAGAAGCGCGACCGCGAGATGCACGGCATTCCCGAATGGGAGGAGTTGAGGTCGCTCGCTTCGGCGATCAAGGAGCACACACTTACCCATCTCGAGGAATACCTCGACCGGTTCGAGGCCAATGCGCGCTCGAACGGGGTACACGTACATTGGGCGAAGGACGCCGCCGAGCACAATCAGATCGTGCATGGCATCTTGCGCGATCACGGTGCGAAATCCCTCATCAAAAGCAAGTCGATGCTGACGGAGGAATGCGGCTTCCGCCATTACATGGCATCCGCCGGGATCGAGGTGATCGAAACCGATCTGGGAGAGCGTATCCAGCAGCTCGACAACGAGGATCCGAGCCACGTCGTCGTGCCCGCCGTGCACAAGCTGCGCACCGACGTGGCCGAGGTATTCTCACGCACGATCGGCACCGACCCCGGCAACAGCGACGTCCACTACCTGGCGGAAGCGCAGCGGGAGGCGACGCGCCCCCTGATCCTCAATGCCGACGCCGGCATGACGGGGGCCAATTTCGCGGTCGCCGAGACTGGGACCTTCGTCGTCTGCACCAACGAGGGCAATGCCGACCTGTCGGCCAACGTGCCGAAGTTGCATATCGCCTCAATCGGCATCGAGAAGATCATTCCGCGTCTGGAGCACCTGGCGGTGGTCGTCCGCCTGCTGTCGCGCAGCGCCCTCGGCTCGCCGGTGACCCAGTACACCTCGCATTTCCGTGGGCCCCGGGCTGGCGGCGAGATGCATGTGGTGCTTGTGGACAACGGTCGATCCGAGCGCCTGGGCATGGCGGAGTTCTGGACGTCCCTCAAGTGTATCCGCTGCGGCGCCTGCATGAACACCTGCCCGGTCTACCGCCGCAGCGGCGGCCTGAGCTATGGCGCCACCTATTCCGGCCCGATCGGCCTCATCATCGATCCGACGTTCAACGCGCGGAAATACAGCAACCTGCCATTCGCCTCGTCGCTCAACGGCAGCTGCACCAATGTCTGTCCGGTGAAGATCAATATCCACGAGCAGATCTACGCGTGGCGGCGCGCGCTCGTGGAGCGGCATGAGGTACCGCTAGCCAAGAAGGCGGCGATGAAGGCCGCCGGGGTGCTGCTGTCGCAGCCCGCGGCTTATCGGGCGGCCATCGCCGCAGCCGATACGGCGCTTGCCCACCTGCCGCGGTTCGTCATCTACAACGGCCTGAACGCCTGGGGGAAGCACCGGGAAGTGCCGCACCCGCCCAAGCAAACCTTCCACAACTGGTACCGCGCGAACCGGGGAGCGAAGCGATGAGCAGCCGCGACGATATCCTGGCCTCGGTCCGAGCCAATCTGCCACGCGTGGACCGGCCTCTTCCTCACGTCCCGCTGTTCGACGACGATCCTCCGGCGTCGCTGCTGGAGGCCTTCAAGGACAACCTCCACCGTATGGGGGGCGCATTCCTCGACCCGCCGGCCTCCGGCGACATCCTGGCGCCGGTCCGGGCGAAGATCGCGGGCGCCAAGGTCGTGTGCTCCACCGTGCCGGAAATCGCGGGCAACCGGGATATCGCCGGTGTCGGCATGCCGCGCGATCTGGCGGATGTGGATTTTACCATCGTCCGGGCGTCCTTCGCCGTCGCCGAGACCGGATCCGTGCTCCTGAGCGATGCCGACCTGCGCGTCAACGCGGTCGCCTATCTCGCGCAGCATCTGATCGTGCTGCTCGATCCCGTCGACATTGTCGTCAACCTGCACCACGCCTATCGCCGGCCCGAGTTCCGCGAACGACACTACGCCAGTTTCCACACGGGGCCGTCAGCGACGGCGGATATCGAGGGCGTTCTCATCCACGGCGCGCAGGGCGTGCGCTCGCTATCCGTCCTGCCAATTGCACGAATGGCCATAAGCCCAACCCACTGAGACAGAGGAGACCCCATGATCCAGTCAGTCGAGACGAAACTTCGCGGTGGTCGGCAAGGTATTGGGGACGCGGGTCGGTCGTCTCAAGAGATCGCAGGCGCTATTGTGGCAACCGTTTCGCCGGGCATGAAAACGCCGCCGGCGCAGAAGGTCGGCGATTGTGAGCGACTGATCAAGCATCTCAAAGCGGTCGTGGGAGCTCGCTACGTCCTGACGAGCCCTGGGAGTACTCGACGATACCGGACGGGTTTCCGGTTCGGCAGCGGTCCGGTGCTGGCGGTTGTACGGCCAGCGAGCCTCGTCGAACAGTGGAAAGTGGTCAGTGCGTGTGTGTCCGCCAACAAAATTATCATCATGCAGGCCGCAAACACCGGGCTCACAGGAGGCTCGACCCCCGACGGCGGCGACTACGACCGGGAGATCGTCATCGTCAGCACGCTTCGCATCGCGAAGGTGCATCTGATCGACGAGGGCCGGCAGGTGATCTGCCTTCCAGGTGCCACGCTCTTTCAACTCGAGAAGGTGCTCCGGCCGCTTAGGCGTGAACCGCATTCCGTCATCGGTTCATCGTGCATCGGTGCCTCGGTTTTCGGAGGCGTCTGCAACAACTCAGGCGGAGCGCTGATACATCGTGGACCCGCCTTCACCCAGATGACCCTGTTTGCACAGATGGACGAGGACGGAAAGATCCAGCTCGTCAATCATCTCGGCGTTAAGTTGGGCGACGACCCGGAAATGATCCTCAAAAGACTCGATCAGGGCGACTTCAAAGCGACCGACATCGAGCATGATTCGGGCCTCGTCGCTTCCGATCGCGGCTATGCCAAGCACGTCCGCGACGTCGATGCCGAAACCCCAGCCCGTTTCAATGCAGACCCCCAACGCTTGTTCGAAGCATCGGGGAGCGCTGGCAAGGTTATACTCTTTGCCGTCCGCCTCGATACCTTCGAGACAGAAGAACAGACCGCGGTCTTCTACATCGGCTCGAACGACACGGCAGAACTCGAATCGATCCGGCGGCAGATGCTGGCCAACTTTAAATCGCTCCCAATTGAGGGTGAATATCTTCACCGGGTGGCTTTCGACATCGCCGAGAAGTACGGCAAGGACACCTTTCTGGCAATTCAGTATCTCGGCACAGATCGGCTGCCGGTCCTATTTGCGATTAAGGCGTGGTTTGATTCTCTGGCCGGGCGATTGAAATTCCTTCCCCGCGGCCTAAGCGACAAGTTGATGCAGGCGGTGAGCGGATTGTTTCCCAGTCACCTGCCGAAACGCATGAAGGATTATCGCGATAAGTTTGAGCATCACCTGATGCTCAAGATGTCAGGCTCGGGAATCGAGGAAGCGCGGACCTATCTTGCCTCGAAATTTCCTTCCGCCGAAGGTGCGTTCTTTGAATGCAGTCCTGCGGAAGGCGAGAAGGCATTTCTCCACCGGTTTGCCGCCGCAGGTGCCGCTATCCGGTATCGTGCGATTCATCGTAATGAAGTGCAGGACATCGTCGCACTGGACGTTGCCCTAAGGCGAAACGACCGCGACTGGTTCGAGAAGTTGCCGCCCGACATCTCGGCGCCGATTACACACAAGTTGTATTACGGCCACTTCTTCTGCCACGTGTTTCACCAGGACTACATCGTCGCCAGGGGCCATGACACGATCGCTCTAGAGCACAAGATGTGGAAGCTCTTGGACGCGCGCGGCGCCGAGTATCCGGCAGAACACAATGTCGGCCACCTCTATGAAGCCAAACCGTCACTGATCAACCATTACAAGACCCTCGATCCCTGCAACAGCTTCAATCCAGGGATCGGCCGCACCTCAAAGTGTGCTCACTGGCGCTGACACTACGTGGAGCCCCGCGGCGTGTTTTCACAGTGGTCCATCTGCGACAGCGAACATCGCAAGTGTACTTATCGCGCTTCCAGCCCCTACCCGTGTGAGCAGACATAAACCCAACCCGCTGAAACAGAGGAGAAATCACATGATCCGGACCACCAAGACCAAGAGCCAGCCCCTTGATACTCTGCGTGGCGTTGCATTGCTGGACGACCCCGCTCGGAACAAGGGGACCGCGTTCACTACCGAGGAGCGCCGCAAATTCGGGC
>WNFP01006596.1_pt1 | contig 17623 bp, 16 predicted proteins | sample 5400201 | NCBI WGS metagenome assembly WNFP01 (sample SAMN13153355, study PRJNA577476) | soil metagenome | isolation source: 115 cm saprolite under Madrone tree | place: USA:California | collected 2016-06-14 | reverse complement strand
ATCAGCGCGTCGATGCGATCCATCTCGTCATAGGCCGCATCGACATCGTCGTCGTCGGCCTCACAGGTAAGAGCCCATGCGGCGAGGCGCCTTTCGACCAGCGCCATCAGCCCGGCGTCGGGATGGATGTCGATACGGCTTTTGGATCGACGAAAGCTCACGCGGCCGTTGACGTTCATAATAGCATCACCACCGCTGTCGACTATTGCGCGAGTCCTGCAGCGCTCTCCCGACGAATACAAACTCTACGACGCTGACGGGCTCCACCTCATGGTCACCCCGAGCGGCGGCAAGCTTTGGCGCTTCAGGTTGTTCACGACGGCAAGGAAAAGGGCCTCTCGTTTGGGTCCTATCCCGATGTCGGGTTGCAGGACGCGCGGCGCCGGCGCGACGCTGCCTTAGCCCAGCTCGACGAAGACATCGATCCAGCGGTCGAGAAGCGCCGGCAGAAACTGCTGACGGCGGAAACGCAGGACCTCACCTTCAGTGCGGGATCGGCGATCGACGTCTCGCCTCTCGACGATGAATCCACCGATGACGTCAAGCGCGGCCGCCGCCGCTAAGTCGCTCGAGCAGAAACGCACCGACGGCGTCGAGCGCCGTCCCGGCCGCCTTCAACCTGCCGGTGTTTACGACGAACCCGTGTCCCAGGCCCATCCACACGTCCACGCGTGCATCAACGCCGGCTGCAATGGCGCGCTCGCCATATCGCAGCGAGTCATCCAACAGCACTTCATCGTCGCCAACGTGAATCCTGATAGGCGGCAGACCTGATAGGTTGGCTTGGAGCGGCGACGCCACCGGAAGTTTCGGATCGGCGCCGCCCAAATAGGCCGCCACGAGGTCCGCGACTTGCGGGCGGGTAAAAAGAGGATCGGCTTCTGCTCGCGTTTCGTAGCTCGCGCCCGATAGAGTCAGGTCGGTGAGAGGCGAGAATGCAACGGCGCCGACAAGAGTGGCAGGCGTCGAGTTAGCGTCGCCGATGACACGCGACGCAATTGTAAGAGTGAGATTGCCTCCGGCGGAATCTCCTACAACCGCGATCCGCCGAACGCCCTGCGCGCCGAGCGCTCGATAGCTGGCCAGCGCATCGTCGATGGCCGCCGGGAAAGGATGTTCGGGAGCAAGCCGATAGTCCACGATGAACGCATTTGCGCGCGCGCGCTTAGCGATGTGCCCAACGAAGGAGCGGTAGGCCCAAGCGCTGCCGAAATTGAACCAACCGCCGTGCAGATAGAGAATAGCCTCGTCGGGCCGCGCATGCGCTGGACGAGCCCAAACGCCTTGCACGCCGCCCACGGCGCCCTTCTCGACCTTCAGGCCTTCGGCTGGCGAAACGCCTTCCATGAAGGCGTCGTACTGCCCGCGGCCTTCGACACCGAGCCTCACGCCCTTGACGGCTTTCGTTGCAGCGCGCGCCGCGGCGGCAATTGCTGCATCTCCGGCGTCGAGAGGATGAACGACGACACGATCCGGTGATGTCGGATTGGTAGGCGCGCCCTGCATTGCAACTTTCTCCCTGAGTGGAGCGCCACGCGGTTTTTTAGGCGACGTCGCCCAAGAGGCGTCAGCCGTGGAGCTTGTTGGCGGTCTCGGCGATCTTGCGTCCCTGATAGCGGGCGCCCATGAGTTCGTTGGCAGTGGGCCGACGCGAGCCGTCGCCACCGACGATTGTCGTTGCGCCATAAGGAGAGCCGCCGGTGATCTCGTCGAGCGTCATCTGACCGGCATGGCCATAATCCAGGTCTACGATCACCATGCCGAAGTGCAGAAGATTGGTGATCATCGAGAACAGCGTCATTTTCTGCCCGCCGTGTTGCGTGGCAGTCGACGTAAAAGCGCCGCCGACCTTGCCGTGCAGCGCGCCCCGCATCCACAGTCCGCCGGCCTGGTCGAGAAAGTTCGCCATCTGCGATGACAAGCGCCCGAAGCGCGTGCCGGCGCCGACGATGATTGCATCGTAGGCCAGGAGGTCGTCCACCTTTGCGATCGGGGCTGCCTGATCCAGCTTGTAGTGCGCTTTGCGCGCGATCTCTTCGGGAACGAGTTCGGGAACGCGTTTGATGTCGACTTGGGCCCCCACTTCCCGGCGACCGCTTGCGCCATGGTTTCGATATGACCGTAGGATGAGTAGTACAGGACAAGGACTTTCGACATCGGTGGCTCCCATGATGAGCCCAGCACGGCGTGCGGTTTATATCTTTCCCGCGCTTGCGTTTCTTTTGACCGCCGTTGCTGACGATCGTTCGGGGTTCCTGTCGAAGTTGCAATTGGGCAGAGACACTGGGCAAGCACGAGCCAAAATGCTCCTATGCACTCGCAGCAATGAAATGTGTGACTTTGGGTGCGCCGTCGAGGTGGAAACGGTGCACGCATTCTTGGACTAGGCGATCGGCATTTGTAACTCGCTCGTGCTGGCGCAAATGCTCCGTCCAAGACGCGACGAGGAAAGCCTCAATGATGCGTTCTTCGTCGGCGGCATCCTCGAATACGCCCCAGCGATAGGCGCCGTCGCGGCGCCGTTCATATCCGAGTTCTTCAACGATTTGCAGGAATTGTTGCCGATCCTGCGGACGAATGCGGTATTCGACTGTGACGAGGACTGGCCCTCGGTCATGGTCGATCGGGTGGGCCATGAGCGGCGTCGGCCAATGCATGGAGGGCGTCAGGTCGTCGCCAGCGCCAGCTTGTAGTTTCCAGCGCCAAGTCAGAGGTATCGCGGCGAGCACCCCAACCGCGGCGAGAAAGTGCGCGGTCGGCAATCCGAGAACGGCAGCGACCTTGCCCCAAACCGCGCTGCCAACAGTCAGGCAGCCGAAGAACACCGTGGTGTACAGCGCCAGTCCACGCCCGCGCACCCAGTCCGGTAGAGAAACCTGTGCCGATACTGCCAGCGTCGCGAGCACGGCAATCCATGAAACGCCCGCAAGCAGGCTAGCAATGAGCGCCGTGCTCGCATCGTCCGCAAGGCCATACAGAGCGAGTGTGACGGCGGTGCCCAGCATTCCGCTCGCCGCCAGCAGGTCCGGCCCCAGCTTTGCTCGCAGCCATGGCATGATGAATGCGCCGCACACCGCGCCAGCCCCGATAGCACCCAGAAGGATTCCATAAAGTCCAGGGCCGCTTGCGATCTGTGTGCGGGCAAGCAGCGGCAGCAGCGCCCAATACGTACTGGCAAACAGAAAGAAACCCGCGGCTCTGATCAGGGTCGCGCGCAGCGCCGGACTATGTCGGGCATAGCGGAGGCCCGCCTCAATGGCACCGCCTAGCCGTTCTGCCCGCAGAACCGCGTTGGATGAGTTCGGCCGCCGCCACCATAATAATGCGCCCAGTACTCCGAGATTGGAGATCGCGTTGATCCAGAACGGCGAGACGATGCCAAGGCCTGCGATCGCCGCGCCGCCCAGGGCCGGACCGATTGCGCGTGAGGCGTTCACGCCGACGCTGTTGGCCGCAACAGCGGAGGTCAAATCCTCTTTGGGCACCAGCTCTGGAAGGACCGATTGCCAAGCCGGAAGGGTCAATGCCCCAACCGCTCCAATGAGGAATGTAAACAGCAACAAATTATCCGGTGTGGCCAAATCAAGACCGACTATCGCCGCGTACACCACGCATAGTGCTGTGTACAGAACTTCGACCGTGATCAGGAACCTGCGCTTGTCGAAAATATCAGCGAGCGCGCCCGCCGGTATTGCGAACAGAAATACCGGCAGCGTGCTCGCGGTCTGCACCAACGCAACAACCAAAGGGTCGGGATTGAGGCTGGTCATAAGCCAACCCGACGCGGCGCTGTACATCCAGCCGCCAACGTTGGAGACGAGAGTCGCGGTCCAGATCACCGCAAAAGCCGGATGGCGGAACGCCGCAGCCAACGATGCCGATTGCCTCGATGAGGCCGCGCGGCTCGTATCGCTCATGACACTCTCCAATTTGGCTGATGCGTCGCCCCGATCCAGCCGACACTTTAGCGAGCGTCGGTTGCGCGAGCTAGGCTTGGACGGAGGCTCTGCAACTTTGGCGGACCTCGCCTGCCCATTTGCTGCCTATCGCTGATAACCTCCGAATGCAGCGACCGGGGACCATGCCGGGCTTACCGGAGGCAGCGGTTCGGGGCGAACGCCGCGAATGGGCGGCGGAATACACCACGTCCCCGCCAGTCACCGTCCAGGGCCCGTGATGTCGGCCTCGCCCCTGACCGCGACGATCTTCTCGCCGCGAAACGCAAAGGCCTCGGCTTCGGGATGGCGTTCATGTCACACCGCCCAGCAGGAGCAACCAAGGGCGCCCCAGAAGGAGCGATCGCCGGTCGGCACGTTCAATCCCCACGCATGCGCGTGGCCGTGCACGCCGCAGGCGCTGCTGCATCCGCAGGCGGCCGTGAACGCGTACTTGTTGCGCTGCTGTTCGGCGCCAGCGCGTTTCTGATAGCCGCCAAAGGTGCGGGCCGGGGACCAGTCAGGCATTGCGGGTGGCAGCGGCGGCGCCAAGTCCTTGAAGTCGGCGTCGCCGTAGACCGCCTTGCCACCGACGAGCGTCAGCACCGACGTGATGTCCTGGATCGCTTCCTCCGGGACCGAGAAATAGTCGTCGGAGAGTACAGCGAGATCTGCCAACTGCCCGGCCTTGATCTGACCCTTCTTGCCGACCTCGGTGGATAACCAGGTGTTGGACTCGGTCCAAAGCCGCAGCGCGGTCTCGCGGTCGAGCCGGTTGCTCGCCGGATAAAGCTGCATTCCACCAACGGTACGGCCGGTCACCAGCCACGCGAGCGAGACCCAGGGATTGTAAGACGCGACGCGCGTTGCATCGGTGCCGGCGCCGACCGGCACCCCCATCTCCAGCATCCGTCGGATGGGTGGCGTGCGTTCGGCCTTCTGGGCACCATAGCGCGCGACAAAGTACTCGCCCTGATAGGCCATGCGGTGCTGAACGGCTATGCCACCGCCCAGCTTGGCGACCCGTTCGATGTTGCGGTCGTCGATTGTTTCGCAATGGTCGAAGATCCAATGCAGACCGTTGAACGGAATGTCCCGATTGACCTTCTCGAACACGTCGAGCGCGCGCGTGATAGTCTCGTTGTAGGTGGCATGCATTCGCCACGGCCAGCGGTTCGTCGCCAGCAGCCGGATGACCGATTCGAGGTCCGCCTCCATGTTTGCCGGCAAGTCGGGGCGCTCAACTCGGAAGTCCTCGTAGTCCGCAGCGCTATAGACGAGCAGCTCGCCGGCGCCATTGTTGCGATAGCTATCGTCGCCCTGTCCAGGCCTGACCTGCTTCGCTAAGCTTTCGAAGTCTTGCAGTTCCTCCTTCGGCTTCTGGGGCATCACGTTGTAGGCAATGCGAACCGTGAGCTGACCCTCGCGGCGTAGCTCCTCGATGATCCGATAGTCTTCGGGGTAGTTCTGGAAACCACCGCCGGCATCGATCACCCCTGTCACACCAAGGCGGTTCACCTCGCGCATGAAGTGCAGCGTTGAGTTCTTTTGGTAGTCGGGCGGCAACGTCGGCCCCTTGGCGAGCGTAGCGTAAAGGATGACCGCGTTCGGCCTCGCGATCAGCAGCCCTGTCGGTTCGCCGCTCGGGCCACGCACGATCTCGCCGCCCGGGAAGTCGGGCGTGTCCTTGGTATAGCCGACGGCTTGAACGGCTGCGCGGTTGAGAAGCGCCCGGTCGTAGAGGTGCAGCAAGAACACCGGCGTGTCCGGTGCGACCGCGTTGATCTCGTCCAGCGTCGGCAGCCGCTTCTCTGCAAACTGGTGTTCAGTGAAGCCGCCCACGACGCGGACCCATTGCGGAGCGGGCGTGCGTGCTACCTGCTCCTTCAGCATCCGCATCGCGTCGGCAAGCGATCGAACGCCGTCCCAGCGTAGCTCCATATTGTAAGTAAGACCGCCGCGGATGATGTGCATGTGGCTGTCGATCAGACCAGGAATGACGCGGCGCCCCTTTAGGTGGATGTGTCGCGTGCCTGAACCTGCCAGGCGCATGACGTCCTGTTCCAACCCTGCGGCAACGAAACGGTCGCCACGGATGGCGACCGCTTGAGCTTGCGGGTTCTGCCGGTCGAGGGTCGTGATCCGGCCGTTGAAGAGAATGAGTTCGGCGGCGCCATCCTGGGCCTGCGCCGATGCTCCACTATGTGCGGCAATTGCGCCGAGACCGGCCAGCATCGTGCGGCGATTTGGGTGGTGAATCATTATTGGTCTCCTTTTGCGAGTGTTTCTCTAGGCGTCGACAGATCAAGATGACAGCTGTGGCTGTTGCGAGATTCTCGCTCGTCAGTGCGCTTTAGCCAAACGCTTTGCGGCAGGCGGTTACAGATACTTCGTAAAACCAGCTCGGCATCGCCGCCTGGCTGCCTAAAATGGCCCGTTCGCGTTTTTCCACCGATCCCGCGGAGGTATCGGCGTCAAGACATCCCAATGCTCGACTATCTTTCCATTCTCGACTCTAAACAGATCGTAGAGCGCAGTTGGCCCCGACGGGAGATCTCCGTCTGACAGCACAAGTACAAAGTTGCCGTCAGCCACAAAACGACGGGGGATGAGATGCAGCTGCCCGCCCTCCTTTGCCACGCTTGCGATTCGATCCCTCAACCGAGCAATTCCATCCCCGATTTTTGAAGCGTGCTGCGCATAATGAGTGTCCTCAATGAACTCTTCGATGCGATCGAAGCGCAGCAAGACCATGACTGTTTCCCTGTACGTCTGCACCAACGTGCGATTGGCCTCCGTCTTTTCGCGATCAAGGACCGCGGTGGGACCGTCCACTTGTGTGCGCCCTGACAGATTAGGAGGCTCCTCCGACTCCTGTCCGCCCCAATGCTCGACGATCTTGCCATCTTTGAAGCGAAATAGGTCGAAAGCGATTGCTGGTCCAACGTAACGTTCGACGCCTTCGTACTTGGAATGCAGCAGGACGAAGTCTCCGTCCACAAGTGTGCGATAGATCGTTATGTCGGCGGCTGGTGAACTCGCTACTTCGGCGGCAAAAGACTTCATTCCAGCGAGGCCATCAGCCATGTTCGGATCATGTTGTGTGAACGATTCGGCAAAATACCGATCGACTACCGTCGGATCTTTCTTGCGAAAGATGTCGATCATGACTTGGCGAGCGTTGGCGCCCCAAGTGTCCGAGGTCGTCCTCACATCGGGCGATGTTTGTGGAGCTGCCGACTGTGCCAAGCACGATTTATCTGCGCCCACCATTGCCACAATCGCGGTGGTGCCGCTTGCCGCCAAGATATTGCGTCTCGACATCATTGCTTCCTCCTCATTCGGATGCTGTACCGATAGCGACGCCGCGTTGCGTCGGGCGGCCAAATGATCCTTCACGGTGAACAAATCGCTGGTCAGCCAGCGACGCCAGGCAGCTGCATTTCCCAATCGAAGGCCACACCAGAGCTCCCGCCGTGCTCCTCCAATATCGCGGCGAGGTCGTTCAGCTTTTCTGCGCGCGCCCAATCCCGCTGCCATTCGCAGAGCACGTGTGGATTGCGATATTCACTCATGGTCGCTCCTTGCCCAAAATGGGCGGATTGAAGAGTTGCAACTTGACCTGAAGGCCGTTCTACGCAGGCCAGGATCGAAGCGATTGATCCGCGCTTTCAGCGTTCAGGGAAGCTTGTCGAAAAAGAGATAAACGGCGGCAATCCGGCAATCCCGGGCAATGATGAAATCGGTTCCGGCGACAGCCGGCGGCTTACCAGGGCTGCCTTCCACCCAGCGGACCCGCCCCCCATTGCCCACTTCCTCAGGCGGGGAGAGCAGCTGATATTGGAAGTCAGGATGAGAAGCCTTGATCACGCCTGCGATGCGGTCGATCTCGTCGCGACCGCGGTAAATGCCGTTGGGCTCGTGGAAGACGGCGTCTTCATGGAAGATCTCGTCGATCGCTGAGCGCCGACGCACGGGGTCACTCTCTCCGAACACGTCATGGAGGTTGCGAAGCAACAAGGTCGATACAGTGGAGGACATGATTTTGCTCCGTTCGATACCGAGTTCGGATTGCACTGTCTCGACTCGGAATGGCTCTGTTGCGGGAAGAGCCCTTGGCGGACTTGTCTGCGCCGTGACGCGTGCTCCGCTCACGAACGCTGCGGCGCCTGCGGCGAAAGCGACGGCCTACCTCCGCGGTATCACCGTCTTTTTAGATTTGGGAGGCATGGTTTCACTCACAAGCACCAACGGCGTTTTCGAAAGTGCCTTAGCTGGTATCGTTTGGCCGGCTACAACACAGTCTGCATCTCGACCGCGACGTAGTGATAGCGATCACCGCGCTTGGCAACATGGCCGATGCCGGGCCATGGGAAGTGATAAGCGATGATCGGAATCTTCTGCGCGGCCACCATGTCGAACACGCGCACTCGTGTCGTAGCCCCCTGCTTCGGGTCGGTGTCGCGTGCGAACTCAGCGCGCGGATTCTGCATCTGCAGTGCAGGCTGGTGACCGAGGTCGGCGATATTGACGAGCGAGCTACCCTGCGAGCTGATCACAAAGCTGGTATGGCCCACCGTATGCCCGGGCGTCGACAGCGCTTGCACGCCGGGCACAAGTTCCTGACCGTCCTTCAGGAACACCATGCGGTCGCGAAACGGCAGCAGCGCGTCGCGGATCGGCCCGATGTAGTGGCCGAGCGCCGGATCGGACAACTTCGCTTCATCAGTCCAGTATTCGAGGTCGGCCTGGGTGATATAGATTTGAGCGTTCGGAAAATTCGGCTTGCCGTCTTCGCCGACGAGACCCCAGACATGGTCAGGATGACCGTGGCTCAACGCCACGATGTCGATTGACGCTGGATCAATGCCCACGGCCCGAAGATTGGAAAGCAAGTGGCCGGTGCGCGGGCCGTACACCTTGCGGAACCCCATGCCCGTATCGATCAAAACCAGCTTCCCGCCGGTGTTGACGACGAGCGCATTCTGATCGACCGTGAAATTGGTCTTGTCGAGGAAATTGGCAGCGAGGATCTCGTCGATCCGCTCCTGGCTGATGCCGTTGAACATCTCCGCGCTGAACGTGCCGAGCTTCAGCGGGCCATCGGAAACCACCGTGCATTCGAATCCGCCGAGCTTGAAGCGATAGGCGGCGGGTACCTGCACGTATAGAACGGCACGGCGTGACAGTTCAGGCGCGCGGAAGCTCATGATCGTCTCCTTGCAGACTGGAAGGATAGATTCTTGATGCTGCGTCGGACGTGATCGGATCGAGCGGACTCGATGCGCTGGCCGTCGGGCCGACGCCGACGTGCCGAGGTCGTTCCGGGGTTATGGTGCAAGGTTCCCATTGCGGTAAGCACGTCGTTGGTCTCGCGCCCAAAAAGCTCGGAAGAGTATGATGAACGACATCGATCACGGCCAGCATCATCACCTCTGTTTATCAAATCTCCGCCTTGATCATGTCAGCAGCGCGGCCGCCGATCATATATGCGGCCGCGTTGGTCCCCGGGCCCGAAATAATGGATGGCATGACCGAAGCGTCCGCCACCCGCAGGCCTCGTAGTCCGTGGACCCGAAGCTTGCTGTCCACGACGGCATCGGCGTCGGTGCCGATCTTCGCGGTGCCGACGGCGTGGCCAAAGCTGCCGGACGCGCTCCGCGCAAATTCAATCATCTCCTGACGGCTAGCTGCATTCGGGCCGGGAACGACTTCCATCTCGCGCATCTGGTCGAATGCCGACTGACGGCCCAGCTCCCGCGCGGCTTCGATCGCCGTTACGACCGCGTTTAGGTCGTGGTCAGTGCCGAGATAGTTGGGCTCGATTAGGGGCTTGTCACGCCAATCCGCACTTGCCAGGCGCACCTGCCCCCGACTTGTTGGCTGGGTGAGAGCCGGCGAAATCGTGAAACCTTCTTTCGGGGGCGCGGCGAACCGGGCAGCAGCGTCCGGAGTGGCAACCGGGAATTGCTGGAGTATCAGGGCGGTGTCGATGGGACTGTCGTCTACTCCACTGGACAGATAGACCTCGGCTTCAACTCCATCGCTGTCCGCCGGGCGATCGATTGCCTTGCCCTTGTATCGAAAGACCACGCCTGCGACGAGGATGTGGTCGTGCAGATTCTTTCCGACGCCGCGCAGATTTGCGACGGGTGCGATTCCGAGTTTGCGCAACTCGGTCGCATCTCCGACGCCCGACAACATCAACAGCTTCGCGCTGTGGATAGTGCCGGCCGCCACGATGACCTCACGCTCCGCCTCGACCGTTTGCGAGACTTCCCCGATAACAACTTCCACGCCTCTGGCCCGGTCACCCTCGAAAAGGACGCGCGTCGCATGCGTGTTCAAGAGCAAGGTCAGATTGGTACGGCCGAGGTTCGGTCGCAGGAATGCACGCGCCGAGCTCGCTCGCGAGCCGTCAACGCCGATGTTCATGTTGATGTAGCCAGCCCCCGGCCGCATGGGGCCATTCATGTCCTCGACAATCGGAAAGCCCATTTGCCGGGCGGCTTCGAGGAAGACGGGCGCGCTCGGATGTGGATCAATTGGCGTGCGGACGTGGACCGGGCCACCGACCCCGCGCCAGTTATTGGGACCGCCTTTCCAGTCCTCTTGCGCCTTGAACGTCGGTAGCACGTCCTTGAAGCTCCAGCCAGTCGCGCCGTGCCGTTCCCAAGCGTCGTAGTCCCGCGCGGTGCCGCGCGTCCACACCATCGCGTTGACGGAACTGCCGCCGCCCAAGACCCGGCCGAGGGCCATGTTGAAATGGCGATTATTGAGCTGTGGCGTGGGAACGATCGGCAGCGCCCAGTCGAAAGGGCTGCCGACGTTATGGAACCAGATGCTGGGGTTGGTCACGGTCGGCCCGGCATCCTCGCCCCCTGACTCGATGACGAGAACTTCAGCGCCGGTCTTGGAGAGCTCACCGGCAATGACCGCGCCAGACGCGCCACTACCAATGATGATGTAGTCGTATGCTCGCTTGAGCTTGGCTTGATTGCGTGTTTGGATTTCGTCGGCGGTCATGGCCAGCCACTCCTTCAACCTTTGCGTCGCCCCGTTGCTCCTGACCTAGCGGGGCGGTTGTCGATGCTCAAGGCACCCGCACCAAAGCCCACGATCTGGAGCAATCCGCCGGTCATCGCCACGTTCTTCAAGAAGTGGATGATGTTGTCCGGATCGGCGAAATTGGTGTGGAAGAACACCGCGGTGGCCACGCAGTACAGCGCAAGGACAGCCGCGGCCGCGCGCGTCCGAAAGCCGACAATCAGCATCACGCTACAGACAATCTCGACCGCGACCGCTCCTGCGTATGCCAGCGGCGCCGGTAGAGGGAGCTTAGTCGCAGAAATGAGGCCGAGCGTCCCGCTGTAGTCTGCCACTTTGCTGAGGCCGCTCATGAAGAACGTCAAAGCGATCAGCAGACGGCCGGCAAAAGGAAGGTAACGTGTGGCATCCATGATAATTTTCCCCCTCCGCGCGGCACTGAACTCCCCTGGCGTCGGCATGTTGTTCTCCCTTACTCGAGGCACAGATCGGCAGGCAAAGCTGAGCACCCATGAACGTCGCTTCGCGCGGCCCGGCGAATGCAAGATAGCGGGTGTCCATCATTGAGCAGAACTCCAGCTTCGGCTCACGCTCGATGTGAGCAACGGTCGAAGGAGTGGCCGCTAGGGAAAGACGGCTCAGCGGAGAGCAGGCTGATGAAAGCCCTCTAGCCGTACGCAGCTTGTTCGCCACCTCCGCGATCGTCCTGGTGACGGGCCCAAGTGATCCGGCATTCGCGGCAGTTGTTAAAGTCGCGCCTCCCCAAAAAATGCCACTCGTGAGCCCTCCCGTGTTCCATCATTTCGACTGCCAGAATCAATTGCATTTGAGTAGGGCGGCATAGGAAGCCAGTTTCGTGTAGCTAAGCCAAAGTGTAGAGGCGACGATTGGATCTGGCGTTTCTGCTATTCAGCGCTCGCCGACTTGGGGGTGCTGGGGAGGGTTTGCGATATTCGGACGCACAGACCGGTCACGCAAAGACAAGCGGAGGAATACGGCCGGTCAAAAGCGTTGCGGCTCGTCGGTCACCAGCTTGAGCTTGTCGGCCATACGGCCGAGCTCGGGAAGCGAGCGCGCCTTCATCTTCTGCATTGCCCTGCTGCGGTGGACTTTCACCGTCCCTTCCGCGATGCCGATATCGCCGGCGATCTGTTTGCTCAGGCGGCCGCGCGCCACCTGAATCATGATGTCGCGCTCTCTGGGGCTCAGCGATGCGAAGCGTTCCCTGAGGATAACCAAGGCCTTCTCATTCTCCCGCCGGACACGATCGCGGGAGAGGCCGAGCTGAATGGCGTCGAGGAGGTCCTGATCACGGAACGGCTTCGTCAGAAACTCGATGGCGCCGCCCTTCATCGCTTGCACCGACATCGGAATATCGCCGTGCCCGGTGATGAAGATGATAGGGAGCTCCCTATTCGCCGCGGCGAGCTCGCGTTGCAGGTCTAGACCGCTCTTCCCTGGCATTCTTACGTCGAGGACCAGGCAGGCGGGGCCATCCGGCGGATCGGACTCGAGAAAGTTAGAAATGGACGCAAACAGCTGAGTGTCCAGGCCAAGCGATCGTAACAAACGCCCAACGGACTCTCGAAGGGCGGGGTCATCGTCGACGACCAAGACGGTGCCGTTTGCGTCAGCCATCGCTGCTACTCACAATTGAAGGATCGCAGAATGGTCCTCCCTTTCGGTTTCGTAGGGTGCCACGCCCGCAAGACATCATAGCCTATTCCCACGCTGTGGGCCTGAACAGCCCGATTCGGCGCTGGAGGACGAAGGCGGTATAGACCAAAGTTTCCCCCCCAACGACATTGTCCGGCGGTATTTCTTGGGCTGAGCCAACGAATTGCGCGTGGGATAAGCCAAAGTGTACCTGCTGATGCCATTGCCCCAATGGTAGCCTTTGGCGCAAGTTACGGCATTTGCATCCCAGCGCCACAACATGTTGGAGGTGCCGCATGGGGGAGAGCGAACAGCCGGAGTTCTTATGCCGAAAGCTTTTCTGGTCTCGGTCGTTGAGGATGACCGGTTCTTTTGCGACTCCATGAGGAGGCTGATGAAGTCGCTGGGCCACAACGTCGAGGCTTTCTCGTGTGCGGCGGATTTCCTCGCATCGCCTCGACTCGTCGAGACGGCCTGCCTGATCGCTGACGTCCAAATGCCGGCGATGACGGGAATCGAACTATACAAACACCTCATCGAGAACGGGCACGCGATACCGACGATCCTGGTGACGGCCTATCCCGATGACGACGCGCGCGCGCGCGCGCTGAAAGCAGGAATCATCTGTTACCTTCGCAAACCAGTTGACGAGGAGCGGTTGAAACGGTGCCTTCGCGCGGCTCTCGGTTCGTGAGCTCATTTTCCGCGCCCGGCAAGGTGAACCGAAATACGGCGCCTCGCGGTTCATTTGCATCTGCCCACAGCCGGCCGCCATGGGTATCGACGATGGACCGGCAGATCGACAGTCCCATCCCCACCCCGGTTGTCTTCGTGGTGTAGAAAGCCTCGAAAACGCGCTCGAGATTTTCTGGACCGATGCCCGGCCCGGAATCGCGAACCGTGACGAGGACGCCATTTCCCTGGATTTGCTCGGTGCCGATCAGCAGGTCTCGCGGCCCTGCCTTGACCGAGCTCATTGCTTCGACTGCGTTCAGTACAAGGTTCAGGATGACCTGCTGCAATTGAACGCGATCTCCCTCCACGGGAAACAACCCCTCCGCCAGGCGGGTCTGGACCGAGATCCCATTCTTGGTGATTGCGCTTCGCCCCAATACAATCACCTCATCGATCGCGTCATTAAGATCAAAACGGGCTTTTCGCGGAGGCGCTTTCCTGATGTGATCACGGATCCGGTCGATGATCTCTCTGGCTCGATCGGTATCGGCCACGATACAGTCGAGCGCTTCCCTGACTTCGCCCAGCTCGGGCGGCTGTCTATTCAAAAAATTCACGGCTGCTCGGGCGTTGTTGCGCGCGGTGGCGATGGGTTGGGTGATCTCGTGGACCAGCGATGCCGCCTGTTCTCCAATGATGCCCAGGCGGTTCATGTGCGCGAGATCGGATTCCAATTGGCGCAGCTTTTCATGCTCCTCCTGTGCGCGCTTGCGCTCCGTCACATCGATGTATGTACAGATAACCTCGACGATCTCTCCGCCCGCGGAGAACAGATGGTGGGCAGTTGCCGCCAGATATTTGGCCGTGCCATCGGGGAGTACGATTCTGAACTCGCTCGCGTAATCCTTGCTCTGGCGCAGTGCATCCTGGAACTCCTCCCATACCCTGTCTCGATCGTCTGGGTGGATCCGCTGCCACACAGTTTCGCTGCTTGGAATCCCTTGAAGCGGATCTAGCCCCCACATCCGGTAGCACTCGTGCGACCAATAGAGATAAGGGGAAAGCATCGTTGTCCCGTACAAAACGCTGGTACCGGTGTGGCTCAGCCTCTGTGCCTCCGCCAGATAGGCTTCGCTACGGCGCAGCCGGTCTTCGGCTTTCTTGGCTTCATTGATATCAACGGCAAGACCATACCATTGTATGATGCGTCCCTCTTCATTGCGCAGAGGCTCGCCACGAGCATGGTGCCAACGAAACTCGCCGTCCGCACGACGGAGACGGTGCACAGTTTGATACGAAGTTCCGGTCTGAATTGCGTGACTGAAAGCCCTTATTGTTTCTGGAAAATCGTCCGGGTGTATGAATGCCTCCCAGCCTCCATGCTTGAAGTCCTCAAACCGCATGCCGCTATAGTCGAAAATGCGCTGATTGAGTTGGGTCGGTTCGCCGGCCGGGTCAGTTGACCAGATGAGGCTTGGTACCGTTTCGATGATTTGACGAAGCTTGTATTCGCTGTCTCGAAGGGCTTCCTCGGCCTGCTTGTGCTCCGTCACATCAACATCTGTGCCGACAACCTCGATAAGCTCGCCATCCCGGGAAAACCGATGATGGCCGGTTGATTTGAGATGTTTGACTGCTCCATCAGGGAGTACGACTCTGAGCTCGCCCGCGTAATCGGTTTTCTGGCGCAGTGCCTCCTCGATGCCTTTCCACACCCTGTTTCGATCATCCGGGTGGATCCGCTGGCACTTAATTCCGTGGCTGGGAAGGCCCTGCAGCGGATCAAATCCCCAAACACGGTAACACTCCTGGGACCAATAGACGTACCGCTTCGTTGTCCCGTCGAGGACCCAGGTACCGGTGTGACTGAGCCTCTGTGCCTCCGCCAGATAGGCTTCGCTGCGGCGCAATTCGGCGGTGCGTTCGGCCACCTTCATCTCAAGCTCGTCACGGGCCTGGCGAAGCTGTCGCTCGCTGTCGCGCAGCGCAGCCTCGGCGCTCCGGTGATCCTCGACGAGGCGTGCCATCCGAAATGCCGTCGCGGCATGATTGGCCGCCACGGAGAGCAGGAGCTGGTCGATTTCCCCAGGAAAGTCGGGGCGATCACTCGCCGCGGCAACCAGACCGAGCTGGGCATTGACGCCGATGGGAACGACAATGCCGAGACCCGCCCGCGCGCCGTCGCTGATGCCTGGAACACTTTCGTTGTGCAAGAGAGAACCGCCCTCGGCGAGGCGCGCCCGCAGCCATTCCAGAAGCGCCGGCCATGGTTTTCCTCGCGCAGTCTCGACGGCGGCTCGGTCTTTAGGATCGCACAACCGCACGAAGGCGGAATCCACATCCAACGAATCGACCAACAGGTCGGCAAAATCAGCGGCGATGGCAGATGGTTCTCTTCCTACCCACGCTACCGGGACGCCAGACAGCGCCACGAGATCCCTGAGCAACCTTCGGAGACTGAGAACGTCAGGATCGGAATGCGTGGACATTTGTCAGGTTGCAATCCCTTGCGACCGAGGTAATCGGCGCTCCCGTATCTCGAGAAGGAATTCGTCCGGTGGAACGAAAAACGGATTCTCCCGGAGCAACCCGCCGACAATGACGAGCGGGTGCGTTCGCATGATGTCCATCGCCACGCTGGCGCTGATTTTGGATAGATCGTAGTTGCAGATCACAGGAGCGTTGTACTTCGAAAGAACATCATTCAGGCGTGCCTCGTATTGCAACAGGTTGTTCACGGCTGGCTCATCTAGAAACAACCAATCCATATGGTGTCCCACCAACCTGGTACGCGGGTAGCCGGCAGATGCGCCAGATTGGATCAGTTCTTCAACCGAAGCCAGCATGGCATCCTGGTCGAACCGGTGGTCGCGCACATACATGTCCGTCCATGGCAGCACCTCCAGTTGACCGGCGTCCATCATCTCTCTCACATTTATGCCTGCCGCCGCGAGCCGCTGCAGATAATCTGCGCGTTTGTCCACCTCCACAATGTGGGTCGCCTTTTCTCCATGGTCGAAGCCATCCTTGAAGAATGAGCGAAGCACCCTGTGCTCCTCGTCGAGGTCGTTGAAGAAGGCGCAAACGTGCCGGTGCCCGCCGAGACTGCCATCGGCACACCGCATGGAACTGTCATTCGTTGACATGTGTCATCTTCCTGTCAGGACGTGCATGCGTCAGACCCGAACGTGCAAACCAGTTCTGCCCAAGGGTCTAGCAAGTCGTCCCATTTCGCAAGTGCCACGACCACGATGCAGATTACATGACAATGTATGGGCATGAACAGTTGCTTTCCCCTCCTATGGCACAGGCACAGATAAACCAAAGTTTAGGGCACGCTGGTCGCCCGCATCGGCGATGCATGAGCTAGCTTTCTGTGCCGGCCAAGGGTGAATGGAAAATATTGGCTTCGCGGTGCCGCTGTCCGAAGGGGTTCCCCCGGACGCCGGATGAATTCGGCCGTCAAGGGTCCGTCAAGGGGGAGGGATTGTCCCGTCTTCCTTCGTTCGGCGCGCGCCTAACCCAGCTGGGCGGAGGCGTCGCGATCGCCCCTCAGCTTGGAATGTGATGGCATTTTCCCGCGGTCTGTAAACCAACGTTCAGCGCAACCACACCATGACGGTAACCGTCACGACCGGCGCCCAATAGATCGCGGCATTCCCAACCGTCAGATTGGGCTTCGGCAGGATTTCGGAGGCTGGTCCGGGCCTCGTCAAACTGCAGATCAGCCGGTGGAAGGCTGCGGCGGACTGAGACGTGAACACGGCCTTGCTCAAAGGTGCTGCTATGGACGCAAGGACATCCGAAGAAACCCGCAACGAACAGGTCATCCGCACTCTGTACTCGCTGGCGGAAGCCAAGTCGAAAGACACGCCGAAGTTCGTGTCGCTGTTCGCGAATGATGGATACTTTTACGATGTGGCCGTCGGAAAAAATACTACGGCCGTCATCAACGCCCAAACGCTGCCCAAGGTGCAGATGCCGAATCGCGACAGTTTCATCACGCGCTTTCCGGAGCGAACGGCGCCTCAATAACAAGGGCCGCGGGATGCGTGACGGCTTCGCTGCATTCTGAGACGGAGACCTTCGCCCTGACGGCTGAACCAATTGCGACCCGAGGGAGGAGAGGAGTAAGTATCCCCCGGCAAAGCCGGGGGCTTTAATGAGTGAGCCGCTCAAAGCGGCTTGGAGAGGCCGATGATTCGGCCCCAGTTCCAATGACCGAAACGCCGAGCAATTCCCATGATGGCGCCGCCTCGCCAAGATATCCAACCCAAGCGATCGCGAATGAAAGCACCGGACTGTGTTTG
>WNFP01001996.1_pt1 | contig 17624 bp, 10 predicted proteins | sample 5400201 | NCBI WGS metagenome assembly WNFP01 (sample SAMN13153355, study PRJNA577476) | soil metagenome | isolation source: 115 cm saprolite under Madrone tree | place: USA:California | collected 2016-06-14 | reverse complement strand
CCGGTCGTAATCCTCCCACTTCAATCCCTTAATCTCTTCCAAACGCAAACCTGTAAACATCGCAATCATGAACGCCGCCCGCATCGTATGCTTCCACGTATCGCCGCTCTTTGGGTCTTCGAGCTTGATGACCTTCATCAATTGCTTCACCTCGGACAGAGTGTAGGCGTGCGTGTCGGAATCGTTCCCACTAACAACCATCGCATCGCGGACAGGATTGAAGTCCACCAACCCGTCACCCACCGCCGTGCGGAAGGCACCGCTGAGGAAGTTGCGAATGTTCCGATACGCGGACGTTGCCCGGATGTCGTCACCGTCTTTCGCAATCAGCGCCTTGAAAAGTTTGTTGATGTCGGGGGTACGAATGCTGCGCAGTTGTATCTCAGGAATCAGGTCAGCAATCACCCGATAGTCGCGACGGTACGATTTGAGTGTAACCTTTCGAACGGGGCGACCATCAGCACCAAGTCCAGCTTGCAGGTACGATTCGAGGTAGGACTTCCACGAGTCCGCAGACAATCCCTCACGTTTGCCGGAGTTGATGGGCGCTAACTTCTCATCTGCCATTGCGCGAATTGCGGCAGGCGGCTCGCCATTGGAGGAAGGGCGATACTGGTCCACAGGAGCCAGCTTGTGGTACATAATTTTGCGGGCGCTTCGGTTGTTTTCAGTGACATTTTCCCGAACCTTGAGGTACCACCACTTGCCGCTAATTCGAATCGAGCCTTTTTGCATCTCATTTCTCCTATGCCCAAGTATAACTCCAAGCGGGCATAGGATGGGCATAGAAACGTTACATAGCCAATACTGTGGCTCTAGAAATATGCTTGACAGAGGTCTGCAAAACCTCCATTCGTGGGTTCGAATCCCACCCGCGCCTCCAAGCCTCTTCGTTTCCCTCCGATAAATCAGTCGATTCGGCCGTCAGTTTCAAATTGACCCATTTCTCCGGTTTCGTTCCATCACGGTATTCTGCTCCGGAGCAGAGCCCAAGGCCTTTAGCCGAACTCGATTCTTATCAATCAGCTAGCTTGATTGACGCATTTGAACGTGGACGCCAGCGTGCCCTTGTTCTCGGGGGAATTCTTGCCCGGTACGGGGAAATACTTGTCAGCTCGAATGGATGGGTACGTATCCAAGCCGGTGCGGAGCGTTTTCCTGCGTGCGGAGATTGACCGGTGAGCGAGGGCGGCTGTTCGTCAGGAGGAAAAAGTAATGAAGGAAACAGAAAAAGACTCGTCTGATTTGTCCTTCGATCAGCGGGAGCTGCTTGCGCGAGTGGACAACGATCGCGAACTCTTGCACGACCTCCTGACGGTCTTCAAAGAGGAATTTCCCCGCTATCTCCAAGCCTTGCGCGTAGCTGTGGATGCCGGTGATGGAAAGCTTGTTGCTGTTGCAGCCCACGCCTTGAAGGGAATGCTCTTGAACCTGGCCGCCGGCCAGGCCGCAGCTGCAGTGGGACGCCTGGAGCAGATGGGACGTAGCGGGGAAGCGTCGGGGTTCCAAGGCGCCTTTGCAGCCCTGTCGAGAACGGCCGCTTGGCCGTGGAGCATTTGTGCCCGGGGGATGGACCCCGGCTTGCCTTGCTGGACTGGGAGATGCCTGAGGTGAACGGGCCGGGCGTTTGCCGTGAAGTGCGGAAAAGGAAAGAGCAATCCTATGTCTACATGGTGTTGCTCACATCCAAAGAGTCGAAAGAAGACGTCGTCGCGGGCCTGGAATCCGGGGCCGATGATTACCTGACCAAACCATTTGACCCGGAAGAACTGAAGGCGCGCCTACGCACCGGTCTGCGAATCCTTGATCTCGAAGACCGTCTAGTCGAGGCACGCGAGAAGATGCGATTCCAGGCCACTCATGACGGGCTGACAACTCTCTGGAATCGCGGCGTGATTGTGGATTTGCTGGGGCGCGAACTTGCCCGTTCCAGGCGCGAGCGAGTCTCCACCGCAATTCTGATGTGCGATCTGGATCACTTCAAGAGTGTGAATGATACCTACGGCCATCTCGCTGGTGATGATGTCTTGAGGGAAACAGCGAAACGGCTGCTCTCTTCCGTGCGATCGTACGATTTCGTAGGCCGCTACGGCGGGGTGGAGTTTCTGGTGGTCCTGAACAATTGCAACCCGGCCTACGCAGTTGCCCGCGCGGAGGAGATTTGCAAATCCATCGCCCATCTCCCGGTGCAAACGTCCAGCGGCGCCGTTCCAATTACCATGAGCCTCGGACTCTTACTGAGCCAGGAATGGGGCTTCCTGCCGTTGGAAAAGCTTCTTCAGCAGGCCGACGCGGCGCTCTACGCGGCCAAGGCTGCGGGACGCAACTGCGTGAGAGTCGCGACTCCGAAAATTGCCCCTGTTGATGCGGGTTCGCAGGCTCATGAGTCTGCCCGGCAGCGCCGTTGATCGTTGCGCAAGGATTGCTTCCAGAAAGCTCCCTCGCTTCAGAAATCCTAAATGCCTTTAGCGCCTGGTTTCGCCTGCACCATCATCTGCCGCATCGCCGCAGTGGATCCAGGCGCGCGCTTCTCCCTCCAGGTTTCCAGCCGCTTGCAAGTTTCTTCCATGTTCTGGAAAAGATGCGGATTCTTGAAAGCGGCGCGCCACGTAGGAACGATCGACCGCATGCGGTCCCACACTACCCAAATCTCGCCATTACTGTCGAAAAATAATTCGTCGTTGATGAGCCCGCGGTTCACGATCCCGGCCACCATGTCCCAGTAGCTGATCACCATGCGGATGTAAGTGTTTTCCTCCCCGCCCTGCGGATACCTCTGCATCATCTCTTCCGGAGACTCCGGATGAAAGTTTTCGACGAACCAGGCGCGCGCCTGGCGTAGGCGCGGTTCGCGCCTCATGTCGTACAAGCGCAGCATCAGGTTTACTTCGTCGTAGGTGATCTGGGCCATTGCCGGTCCTCCTTGCCCTAACTCGCCGCATCTGCCTGGGGCGCTTCCTGCGAAGAAGGGGCAACGCCAGCCAGTTCGATGCGGTGCACGCTCGATGTGGGTATACCCTGCTTCTGGAACTCGACCTGGATGCGGCGGCGCAGCTCGCGCGCGACCTCATCCTGCCGGGTCGGCGCCGTCCGCACTTGCAATCGTACCGTCGATGAATTGCGGTCGAAGCTCTGCACTCCAAGGATCCGCGGCCCGTCGACCAGAGTTTGCGACCAGGCGGGATCGCCCCGCAAAGCGGCCGCGGCGCTTTCCAGCGCTTGCATCGTCTTTTCGATCGGGCTTTCCGGAGCCAGCGAGACGTCCACGAAAGCCTGCGACCAGTCGCGGCTGAGGTTGCTGACCGTGCGGATCTCCCCATTCGCGATGGTTACCAGCGCGCCCCGGGCATCACGGATTACCGTGCGCCGCAGGGTCAGGTGTTCCACCCGGCCAATGTAGTCCGCGAATTGGATTGTGTCGCCGACGATGTATTGATCTTCGAGAACGATGTAAATGCCTGTGATGACATCTCGCACCAGAGTTTGCGCGCCGAAGCCCACTGCGAGGCTGGCGAGACCCGCAAGCGTTAACGCCGGGGTGATGTCGATATGGAATTCCCGTACGGCAGTCAGCAGAGCCACTGCCCAGACAACTTTGCTCCCTGCTCCGTAGAGAACTTCCGCCAGCGTGCGCGTCTGCTGTTCGCGCAGTTGCGCCGAGCGGCCAGGCGCCGACGCCTGCTTGATGACCAGATTGGTGACCGCGCGGAGTAGCCGGTTCAGCACCAGTGCGATGACGAAAATCCCGATAAGATGAAGCGCGTTGGGAAGCGCCAATTCCAGCCAGCGATTGAAGGAACTAGGCATGATTTTGACGAGAGGGGGGAGTATAACATTGGAAGACGTTCGAGGAAGTGTCGTCCCGTGCGGCGGGAGATTGCGCGGACGCAAGGGAGTTTTTTGGCCATGGAATCGAGACGAAAATTTCTAACCACCACTATTGCCGTAGGAGTACCGGTCGGGATCCTCGCTCTCGCACACGGCGCAGAGGTTCGCGCCCAGCGCCCGCAAAACCCCGAACAACAGAAGGAAAAAGAAGATGATTCGCATATGCCCAAGTTCGATCCCAAACTCGTCCTCGCGGCGAATCAAAAGGAGATTAAGAAAAATGTCGAGAAGCTTTACGATCTCGCGAGCGAATTGAAGGCCGAAGTGGAAAAGACGGATTCGGTCCTGGTGCTTTCTGTCGCCATGCTCCGCAAGACCGACGAAATCGAAAAACTGGCCAAGGAAATCAGGTCCCGCGCGAAAGGATGAACCCGCCGGCGATCCTCTCCGCCGGGAATGCGCCCTAGCGCAGGCGAATCATACCGGATAGAATGCTAACGTTAGAAGAAGTTCCCGCGTATTGCGTCCTCAGGAAAAGTTGAGGAGCACCCACTGCGCGCCAGTAGCTCAGATGGATAGAGCATTAGCCTCCGGAGCTAAGGGTCGGGGGTTCGAATCCCTCCTGGCGCGCCACTTTAATCTTTTTGATTTATATATGTCTTTCAACTGAGCGCCTATCTGAGTGACGTCTGCGCTGAGAGTGCAGTAGTTTGGCGGTGGGCTCGATCCATACCCTTGTCCTCGCGACCCGAAAGCTGCCACAGCCAACTAATCCTGGGGCCGCCTCAAAAACACAATCCGTCCAGACTTCCGCACGCCTCTCTAGGGTATCTACCTCGCTCCATTCCGGTGATTCACCTGCTAAGTGGAGGCTACTGATTATTCTCTTTTGAATAGGCCGTCCTAAGGCCGAAAGGAAAAACCATGAAAAGGCAAAAGGCTTTCTCTCTCCTTCAACTGCTAATCGAAGTGGCAATCACTTTGCTCATCGCGGGGATCGTGGTTCCTAGCTTCCTCCGGTCTGATGTGGCCACGAAAGAGGCTTTGGCTGGGGGTTCTCTTCATACGATCAACATCGCTGGGGTTGTGCTCTCGTACACGAACCAAAACGTCGAATTTGCCATCTTGGGAGGCTTAGTCGGCGCGCTGGCAGCATTTGTTATCCCTTTTCCAGCCACTGCGCCCAAGAACTCAACCTTCACGCGAACAACCACTCTGCGGGCCGCCCCTCTCCGGCACTGAAACCGTGCTGGGATACTTGAAACAAAAATTAACTCTTCTCCACAAACTACGTAGAGCCGAGGTGTCGGGCACCCCTGCGGTTGGGGCAGCCCGCACACTCGTCCATCATGGTCCATCATGGTCAACCACTGGATTCTCAAGAAAATTGGGATTAGAATTCCCGGCTGTCACGGTGTTTCGCCGCGATGATTTTTCCAAGAGGTCTTTGGCGTTTCCTTCAAAAGCTAATTCCCGCAAAGTTCCGTTGGAAGGAGAAATTCAAACATGAAAAAACTTGCGTTCCTTGTCTCAATCGCACTTTGCTTCAGCGTCGCTACGGTCGCCTCCGATGACGATCCCAACACTTTCAAAGCGCGTCTTCGCGGCTTGGGCGAAGCTCCTCCAGTCGCAACGCAGGCGAGCGGTTCTTTCACTGCTACGCTCAGTTCTGATGGCACCACCCTCAGCTACACAGTCACCTACGCTAATTTGAATGCTCAAGTGATTTTCTCGCATATCCATTTTGGATTCACCAAAGAAGTCGGCGGGGTTATGGTATTTCTCTGTGGCCCCGCGGCAGGTGCTAAGAGCGGTCCTCCTCCCGGCTTTCCAAACCCGCCGGCGTGCCCGGATACGACCTCCGGCACAGTATCCGGCACGGTTACAGCGGCCAATGTAGTTGGACCCGACAGTCAAGGCATTACGCCCAGTGCGGACTTTGCAAAAGTCGTGCAGGCGATGCGTGAAGGAGCGGCCTATGTCAATGTGCACAGCACTCGCTCTCCGGGTGGCGAGATCCGCGGGCCGGTCCGCACGGGAGATGGAGATGACCAGTAGGCCCGGTTTCAGTTAATGATAGGAAGGGCCCCGCTTCGGCGGGGCCGCCTTCGAGGCTGGATGGTTGCGCCAGTAAGACGATGCGGCACGAACGAAGATATTATTATGAAGGGAAAGAAAGCATCTGCGCGCCGGAGATTCGTTCCGAAACGCCAGCTCCTGCCAATCGCCCCAGCGCGCTGTTTATTTCCGCAAAGGTGCCAATATGATTGTTAAATTCGTCGAAACCTAGCAATCCGTCGACGACAATTGGATTCGACAAAAGTGTGACAGCTCGAATCGACGACTTCACCGCCTGTTTTGCTCGGACTCTCCTCATACTGGTTTTGCTAACCTCGCCCCCGCCGATCATCAGACTCCGATGAGTTTCCCCTTTGACAGGACGAAAACCGTGGTCTGATCACTCCTGCGCTAGCATTCGTCATAGGAAACAAATTGTTGAAGTACGAGTATTGAGATACGCCGCAGCGAAGATTCCTTCCACCCAATACCCTAAAATATTGCTCCCGTTTTTTGCTTCAACGCAAAGAGGACATTCCTTTTGGGGGTAAGGTGCCAACACTGGGATTGGGAAGAACCCCGGTGCTTGCGAGTGGCCCCCCAACCAAGCGGGGGATTCTCGGGGCGCTGCTTGCGCCTGCAAGTCAGCAAGGAGGCCAGACTGTCATGAGAAAGCTGCACCATATTGGATTGCTTATCGCTCTTGTCTGTCTTGCGACAGGGGTCGCGAGGGCTCAGTCGTTCCGGGTTCAATGTCCAACCAGCACCATCACTCACCCGGCTGCCAACAATGATTCGGAACCTGCCTACACCGGTCCGACGGTACTCGCCAGTGGCGCCAAGGGGTATCTGGCGCCGAGTTCGAAAGTCAACGGCGCCATAAAGTGCCAACAGATTTCGGGCGGCGACGGTTACTCCACGATGGGCGATGGCACGCAGACGTACATGTTCTCCTTCGGGCCGTTGTCTGGGATCACGGACATCGCAAATGGCAAGCCCGGCACAGAGTCCCCGAGCGTCTTCAATACCGTGTATTCGGGCCCCACTCTGCAGCCAGGTGATCCGGCCACGACGGTCGACGGCTCGAATTGCCCAGACGCAACTTGCATGCAAACAGCCTTGGCTTCGTTTGGGTATAACGGCGCCGTGGGGCTGACTCCGAACGTGGATGCTAACAACGGATTAGGAACAGCCGGCGCTCCCATGGATGGGCACGTGGATCCCCGCCCGATCATGGATGTCGGAGTGATGAACGGGAACATCCCGGCACCGTTGATGGCTATCGATGAGGATGACGAATTCTTCCTCACCCTCACCAACGTGGGCATGATCATGCGCCCGGACCTGTTCGAGCAGCACACCGTCCACTTCCACGGGTATCCGAACGCTTCGTCGTTCTACGACGGTGTACCCGACGCCTCGGTAGCCATCAACATCGGCGGCAGCTTCACGTATTACTATCTCGCGCCCGATGCTGGGACATACTTCTGGCACTGCCATATCACCCCGCCCGAGCACTTGCAGATGGGCATGGTCGGGCAACTCTATGTGCGCCCGCGGCAGAATCGAGTCCTGGCGGGCAGCAGCCTCTATACCGCGCTCCAGAATCAGCAGCTGGATAATCGCACGAAATGCGACTCCACGCAGGACATCTTGTGCAGCAATCCCTTGCCGGCCGCTTCCAACACGGTCCAGCGGGCCTCGACCGGCAACTACGCCTATAACGACGGTGACGGCTCGACGTACTACGATGTCGAGTATCCCCTCCAGATCCACGGCTTCGACCCCAGTTTCCATTTTGTCGGCATGACTTTCAACCCGGAACAGTTCGTGGACATGAAGGACAAATTCTTCCTGCTGAACGGGCGGAGCTACCCTGACACGGTTACGCCCGGTCCCCTCGAGACGCAGTCGGCAGATAGCCGGAACCATTTCTCGCAGCCGCTGCCTTCGATCATCAACATTCCGGCAGGCAAAAAGGCGCTCCTGCGCATCTCCGACCTCGACGTTACGGAATATCAGACACTGGCGTCACTGGGAATTCCGATGCATGTCATCGGCCTCAATGCCAAGCTGCTGCGGGATCAAGCGGGAAATAACCTCGCTTACGACACCAACTCCATCACGCTGGCTGGTGGCGAGTCCCTCGACGTGATTTTGGATGCGAGCGACACGACAAAGTATCCGTCGGGCAGCGTGTTCTATCTTTACACCCCCAATCTTGACCACTTGTCGAACGATGCCGAGAACTTCGGTGGGCTGATGACCGAAGTCCGCATCAATTAGGAGCGCGGCAATGAGTGCTAGGAGAGAGCCAATGAGTGCGACGAAAATGATAAGAGCGATATCGAAGACACGACTGCTTCTGGCGGCGATGGTGGCGGTGGCGTTGCTGCTCCCTACTACCGGGCATGCTGCGGCTCCTGGGATAACCGGGCCCACCTTCAATCTCACCGCGCAAGCGGCTTACGTCACCCAGCCCGACGGGGCAATGATTTACTCGTGGGGATACGGCTGCAATGGCGCGCCTGGCGGCTTTGCTCCGGTCCTAAACGTGGCCGCCTTCTGTAACGCGATGCAAGTTCCCGGCCCCACATTGATCGTCACTGAAAACACTCCGTTCACGGTGACGCTCACGAACGGTCTACCAGCGGCTGCGGGGAACACCTCAATCTTGTTCCCCGGCTTGCAGCTCGTAAGTACAAGCGGCGGCGCCGCAGGCCTGCTCACACAAGAGGCAATCTCGGGCAGTCCGGGCAGTCCCGTGACATACACCTTGATCGCCACGTCACCTGGTACGCGCTCCTACTACAGCGGAACACAAGGCGACCTGCAGGTCGAGATGGGCTTGTACGGCGCAATCATTGTGCTCCCGGCCAGCGCCAGCGTCCCCAGTGCCTGCACGTCCCCAGCGATTCGTACGAACTTGTTTGGGGTGGCTACCGCCTTTAACCAGGAGCAAGATTTCCGCCTTGCGCCGGCTGCCTACGACCACGCCAAAAGCTGCTACGACCGGGAATACCTGTTCCAGTTCTCGGAGATGGATCCCGACATTCACAACAAGGCACTAGCGCAAGTCTCGGATCCGGTAAGAGTTAGCGCCTGCGCCGCGAGTGCAACGGGTGCGGGATGCAGTCTCAACGTCCCGACCGAGCCATACCATCCTGCGTATTTCCTCATTAATGGGCGCTCGATGCCCGACGACATGGACCCGAACTATGCGCCCGAGTATCCCCACCAGCCCTACAACGGCAATCCTCACATGCATCCAGGCGAGCAGGTGCTGTTACGCGTCATCGGCCAGGGCCGGTGGCAACATCCTTTCCACGAGCATGGTAACCACGTGCGCATCCTGGGGCGCGACGGGAACTTGATTGTCAGCCAGACCGATCCGGCTAACAATCTCGCCGGGCCTCTGCTGTTCACCACCACGACGACTCCGGGGCTGGCCTTCGACGGAATTTTCTACTGGACAGCCAAGGGTCTGAACTGGGATGCGTACGGTCACAATTCCGCTTCCACTGATCCTCTGGCTAAGCTTGCCTGTACCCCGGATCTCAACGGCTACAACACCGGCGTAGCCGCGCAATCGGCGATCAACTACTACGAGTGGTGCCAAGACCACAACAAGCCAGTTCAGGTTGCTCCATTCGGCGATGTGGCGGGAGGCGGCCCAGCAACTCTGCCCGACGCGAACATCTTGACGAACGGTGCGTGGTACGGTGGCAGCCCTTATCTTGGCCCGAACGCGACACTTCGGGCGACTGGATGCACTTTCAACGCTGCGACCCCTCCAGCCGGCTCGTGCGGCCAGACCGGTAGCACTCCGCCGTCGGGCACGATTGCGAACTCGCCCAGCGGCGAGGCCGGCTTTGCCTTCATGTGGCACTCGCACAACGAGCGCGAGATCACCACCAACAATATTTTCCCCGGCGGAATGCTGATGATGATGCTGGTTGATTCCCGGGAATTTGTGATCGACGAGTCCAATTAGCTTAACGAGCCAAACTGACAACGAGGGATGACGATGCGAACGAATAATTTCAAAGCTATCTTGAAGGCCGCGCTACGAGTAGTCTGCATTCTTCCGTTCGCGGCGGCCGCAGCCTTCGGCCAGCAGACGGTTAATCTGACTGCCGCGCCGACGAGTGTAACGCTGCCGGACGGCTCAACGGTGCCGATGTGGGGCTACTTCTGCGGCACTGCCGCGGCTGGCGCTACGGCGACCTGCGGTCCATTGAACCCAACGTCGGTGTCGACGGTAACTGGGGTGCCATCCACGTGGTCCCCAGTTGTGATCACGGTTCCCCCGGGACCCTTGACGATCAACCTGACGAACAGTCTCTCGTTCTTAAATGGCAATGCGGTGCCCACTTCGCTGGTGATTGTTGGCCAGTTGGGCGGCGGTCTCGGAACGACGGCAACCTCTACGGCGAGTCCGGATCACACCACCCTACCCAGCAATAACACTTCGTGGCCGATTGCTGGAGGTGCGGGCTTCACCCCGCCGAACCAGGGGCCACGCGTGCAGTCGTTCTCCACGGAAGTGGCGGCGGGAGCGACCACGGCACTGACTTGGACAGCTCTTCGTCCGGGCACCTACCTGATTGAGTCCGGTACGCACCCGTCCATTCAGGGTCCCATGGGCCTGTACGGAATCCTGGTGGTCACCACTGCGCCCGTAGCAGGCGCCGCGGGCGCCGCAGGCACCCCAGGCACAGCGTATCCTGCAGTTGGGACCACTGCTGCGGTAAGCTACTACGCGGATATTCCGCTGCTGCTCAGTGAAATCGACGCGGTCCAGAACAACTCGGTCAGCACGGCGGTAAACACGGCGGGCTTCAGCGAGACCAAGGTGTGGTCCGGCCAGCCAGGCCAATGCGGCAATCCCACTTCGCCCGTCGGGACCGTCAATACCTGCTATCCGCCCGCGGTGAACTACACGCCGCTGTATTACCTCTTTAACGGAGTCGCGTTTGACAGGACCAGGGCGTCGACCTCGTTATTCCCGGCTTTGCCAGCAGGCACGGCCGCAGCCCCGGTGACCGGATCGGTTTTGGTACGCTTTGTGAACGCCGGCTTGCGCATGCACGTGCCTTCGATTGTGGGATCCTTAATAGGGACGCCAGCGGTTCCAGGATTCTCGCTCATCGCTGAAGACGGCAACCCGCTGCCAGGCGTTCCACGCGTCCAGAGCGAGGTTTTCCTGCCCGCCGGCAAGACTTACGACGTGATGATTAATGCGCCGGCAGCTGTGACTTCGGCCCTCCCTGTGTTCGACCGGCAGTTGAGCCTGTCAGGCAACGGTACCGCGCGCGATGCAGGAATGTTGGCTTACATCGGCATCAACGGGGCTGGACTCCCAAGCTCCCCTTCAATCGTGGTGCCGGGGAGTGTCATAGCCAAAGATGACATCTACAACTCCTTAACTCCGTGCTCGGCCACCCCTTGTCCGGCGTTTACCGTGGCGGATCCAGGCAAGGGCCTGATCGCCAACGATACTAATGTTTACGGCGTTCACGTGATGACAGCGCCGACGGGCGGCACGCTCACCCTGAATACTAACGGCACGTTTACCTATGTGGCGAACTCCGGAACTTCTTCGGATTCTTTTACCTACTGTGCGAACGGCTCCGTTACCGGGACGACATGCTCCTCCGGTATAACGGCCAATGTGACACTGGGTGCGGCGACGATTGAGGCGGCTGGCGGCATCCATGTTGGCCCCAAAACGTACACGTCGAACACGGCCACAGCGTTGAGCATCAGGCCCGCAGGTGTCCTGTCGACGCCTTGGGATGGATGCATCCCGTCAGTAGCGAATCCTTGCCATGACTATGACGCGGCGGGCTATCCTCTTACTGTCAACGCAGCATCGGTTTCCGCACTGTCAGGCACTGGAGGAACAGGGACGGTAACCGTGGACGCGAACGGCGGCTTCAACGCGTCAGTCCCGACATGCACCACCACCGCGGGTTGCACTTACACTTTTACATACCAGGCGCAGAACTCGCAGGGGACAGTCAGTTCCGGAACCGCGGCTCGCGTGACGCTAAACTTTCCGGCGGCGACTAATCTTGCTGTGACGGTTTTGGACGGCAAAGACAAGACGACCGTTATCAGCGACTATCGCTGGATTATTGAGGAAGATCGCACTTTCTATGTCAACCCCAATTGCACGACGAACTCGAGCCTCGCGATAACAGGTTGCACACCCCCGGCCGGCACAAGCGTTCCCATGACCTTTGGGACGAATTTCCATACGAGCTACATGCCGCTTGTGGCGGCGGGCTGCACGGCGCAGCTGTCCTGCGAAGGGGGCCAGACAGTTTACGATGGAGGCACTGTCTGCACAGCTGCTAATACCCCAGTCGGTTGCAGTCCGACCGCGGGCCAGCACGTGCTGGCTGTGTGCGATATCGGCAATGGCGTTTGCAGGCCCGATCCTTCAGCAGGAAATGGACAGACGCCCTTACTTCCCAGCCAAGTCCACCTGGATCCGACCAAGCACTACTACTTCTCGATTCTGCCAGGCGACGCGGCCAACCCGTTCAATAGCGGAAACGCCATCTCCGGCCACGGCATGGGCGGCGCTCCGATCATTCCCACGTGTGTCAACGGCACCTGCACCTTCAGCCCCTTGACAGTGTACGCGGCACCGACTCCATTCCCACCATCGAAACTCTCAGTATTTGTGTTCGAGGACGATTTCCCCCTCAACGGTGAGCAGGATGGCGGCGGTGGAATGGGCGCCGTGAACACTAACAACGAGGCCGGTCTTGGGCACTTCAATATCACTCTCTTTGACGATGCCGGCGGCACGGGCGATGCGACCGGGCAGATGACGTACGACATGTTCAACCAGCCGTTGTCGAACAGCCTGGCGGGAACGATAGACCCGGTCTCCACGCTCGATGCCTGCCCGATTTCGGCAAATTCACGAATTGGTACGCTTCAAGATTCAAACGGCAATCCAATACTTGACCCAATCACCCACAAACCAGTACTGGATCCGACGCAAACGGGCATCACGGGCACAATCGTGACCTGCCCGACGTTCGAATCGGACGGTAAGACTCCGTCTCCGCTGGCAGGTCAGGCCGTCGTGGCCAACCTGATGCCGGGAAGGTACGGCGTGGTGGCCACGCCGGGGGCCGACCGGATTGCGAGAGGGGAAGAATGGCTCCAAACCAACACTTTGGACGGCCAGAAGGCGCATGATTCTTTCCTGCGGATCCAAGAACCAAGCTACTTCCAGGAGTATGGACCCGCGGGATTCCACGTATCCATCGGGTTTGCCAATCCAGCAATCATCAATGGCCGCTTGACGGGAGTCTGCAACGGCAACGACGCTACTGTCACCGGCGTCACGAACTGCACAAATAGTGTCACGGGCATAGTCACAACGTCGCGCATGAGCCGCACGCCGGATGAGAGGCTCTACAGCAGCGGCGACAACAGTAGCTTCGCTTTCACTCAGTGCTTCGTAAGCTTTGGAGATCCGGACGGCGAAGACTTCGCGTTCACCAAGTGCAACGCCGATGGAACATTCACCTTGTCTGGTCTTCCGGACGGGGATTGGAGAGTCACTGTTTTTGACCAGTGGAATGACATGCTCGTGGACGGCCTTTCGACACCCGTCAGGCTGGCCAACGGGGCAACCGCGGACTTGGGGCAGATTGCCACAAACCAGTGGCAGGCGAATTTGTACACCAAGAGCTTCATTGACCTTAATGGGAACGGTATTCAGGACCCCGGCGAACCCGGACTCACGCTCCTTCCGACGAACATCCGCTTCCGCGATGGCAGCTACTCGAACTTCAACAACACCGACCTGGCCGGTAACGCGGGCTTCAACGAGATATTCCCTCTGTTCAGCTGGTATGTTGTTGAATCGGATTCGACGCGTTACAAGAACACCGGGACCCACGTAGTCTACGACGCGGGCGGACCCTCCGACGGTTCAACGTGCGGAGGAAGCACGGGAACCGTATGCGGAAACTCCAGCATCGCCGCAAACATGGCGAACACTGCCGAACAGGTTTCTGTGCCCCTTGCTCTGCGCGTACCGGGTGCGTTCTATTGCGCCACTGCGGACTGCACTGATGCCCAAGCTCCGTTTGCGCCAGGCGGCAACGGCGGCTCCACGGGCCGGATCGATCCGGCTTGGGTTGGCACCGAGGGTTGGCAAGGTTTCTCTGGCCAGAACAGTTTCATCGAATTTGGCAAGAAGCCCTTCGCCAACGGCGAGAACGGCGGCATCCGAGGTGAGGTGATCTACGCCTCGACGCGGCCTTTTGATGATCCGACCTTGCTCCTCCATACGAGTTGGACACCGGACGTGCCTGGAGTCACCATCAACCTGTACCAGGAGGGGACAGCGGCCGATAATGTTACCCCAACCCTCACGTTGGTTGACACCACCAAGACCAGCAGTTGGGACGATTGGGCCCAGGGCTTCCGGTCCGATAATAATCCGAACATGAACTGCCCAGGCCAGGGCACCGCCACGGGTACGACCCCCGATCTCTTCTTTTTCACGCTGTTTAACCAGCCGGAATTCTTGGACGTGTACAACAACCAGCATTCTGGGACTCCCCTCCACACCGTGCCGAACAACTCGCAGTACAAATGCTTTGACGGCATGCACAACTGGAATCAGGTCCAGCCAGCGCCTTTCGACGGCATGTACAGGTTCCCCAGCGTAACTGGCATTAACCCCACGACCGGAAAACCGGCCGGAACCAATTGCACGATTTGCGTGGCGAACCCCGACGCGACTGATCCTTATGCGTCCGGTCTCCCCATGCTGCCGGCTGGAAAGTATGTCGTGGAAGTAGTTGTCCCTCCGGGCTATGAACTGGTGAAGGAAGAGGACAAGAACATTTTGATTGGCGACAATTACATTGCGCCGGTGACGCAGCAATTCGGTGGCTTGGGCAGCATTTTCATCCTGCCCGACCAAGCTGCGGTCGGCGCAAGCTACAACGCCAACAACCCCCAGAATCCGACGACGGACCTGGGCACATTGCACCTGCCACGGGGCGAGGGCGACACCGGAAGCGTGGAGATTTTCTGGCCGTGCGTGGGCGCATCGCGCATCGTTCCGGACTACATCAGCCTGTTCCCACAGTCCAGTGAAGTAGCGCCGTTCGCCGGAGCTACTCGCAATCTCTGCGACCGCAAGGAAGTGACGCTCACTGACCAGACGTCTGCGCTAGCAAAGTTCTGGGTTTTCAGCTCGACGCACGTCGCCGCCCACTTCACCGGCGTGATCACGGACGACTACACCTCGGAATTCGATCCGTTCTCTCCGCAGTTCGGCGAGAAATTTTCACCGGCCAACCTGCCGGTATCCATCAAAGATTGGACCGGCACCGAAATATCCCGCGTGTATTCAGACCAATGGGGTACCTATGACGGCTTGACCTACTCGACCTGGGAAGTCAACCCGCCCAATCCGACCGGATATGCGCCCACGATGATGGTCACATGCATGAACGATCCGGGCCCGATTCCAGGTCCGAATGGCACGTTGGTCCCCGATCCCCTGTTCAACCCCGAATACAGCCAGTTCTGCTACGAGATTCCGTTCATGCCGGGGCAAACCCAGTACATGGATACGCCGGTAACGCCCACGTCTGCCTTTGCGGGCGCAGGGTACAACAATGTGGACTGCGCCTATCCGGATGCTACGCCGGCGATTGCTGAAGTGGATAGCAGCAATGGAATCGGACCTTGGGTGAGCGCCGGTGGCACCCTCACGATCACTGCATTGGGCGACCAGATGGTCCCCAACAACGCGTACGTCGGGCCCTCGGCAGCGACGGCTCCGTACAATCAGAAGACCGTTAAGCGGCACTATGGCTTTGGCAGTCAGCAAAATGCGAATAATCTCGCGGCGGGAGGCGTAACGATTGGTGGAGTAAATGCTCCCGTTAGCTCTTGGAGCGACACGCAGATCGTAGTCACCGTGCCGTCAGGCGTACCACCGTGCGCGGTGCAGCAGCAAGCGCAATACGGCGGCTCGGCCGCGCAATGCGGCCAATTGGTGATCACGAGTGGTGCCGCGCGTACGGGAGGTAACGTCACAGGGGTGTCAGTTAGCCCGACTAATGGAACTCACAATCCTGGTCGGTATCCGAGTACCGCACCGCCCACGATTACTTTCACTGGAGGGGGTGGTGGAAGCGGTGCAACGGCAACTCCAAACATGGTCAACACCGGCGCCGTATACTTTGTGATGATTACTAACGGCGGAGCTGGTTACAGGAACACAACCGCATGCAGACCTAGTGTGACTTTCGATGCGCCCCCAGCTGGCGGAACAACGGCGACCGGAACGGCCGTGGTCACCGTGGGTGGTGCCACCGCAACGGGCCCAGTAACCAGCGTCACTATGAACAATCACGGTGCCGGCTACACGAGCATACCTAACGTAACCTTCGGCTCGCCCACGGGGTCAGTGGCTAGCTGCGGCAACGTAGCAAGGACGGCGGTGAGCGGAACAGCGGTGATGGCGCAGTCCGTCGGCTCTGTGACAATTGGCGCTGGCGGTGGTTCGAATTACACGGTCGCACCCGGCGTAAGTTTCAGCCCGGTTCCGGCCGAACCTGGCGTAGCTGGTTTCGGAATAAGGGCACTCGGAACTGCTTCCGCCACGGCCATCCAAACTATCACGGGGAAGCAATCCATTGATACCGTGACCGTCACTATCGGCGGCAAAACGCCGACTCACGTTGCGCCATCGGATTCGATCCAGGCTGCGATTGACGCTGCGGCTCCGGGCGACTTGATCATTGTTGATCCTACTTGCACCACGACTACGGGAGCAGCGGCCGCGTGTACTACTCCCTCCGCCAGCAATTTGCACTCCCCAGCTGCCCACAACGAATTGTTGATCATGTGGAAGCCGGTCCGGCTGCAAGGTGTCGGAGCCGCCTCCACCATCATCAACGCGAATACCCATCCTGCGGGCAAGCTGGATGTGTGGCGCCAGCAGGTGGTTTGCCTATTTGGCCTGTCGCTCAATGGTACTCCCACTTCCACTGCCAATCCTTTTGATTCGACTGGAGCGGCCACGTGCGGGAGCACTAACGGGACGCCCTGGAATTATTTCAAGCCGTACGACGGAGTCAACCCGCAGATTGACCGGCTACCCCTTGAGGCCGTTGTGGGCTGGGATGCCGAACTCAACGGCAATCTTGCCGAACAGTTGCAGGAGCCAAGCCTGATGGGCGCGCTCGAAGGTGCGGGCATTACGGTACTGGCGAAGGGCGTAAACTTCCCCTCGAATCCGTACGACCCCACTTTGCTTGCCGGGTTCCCGACAGGGACGACGCTTCTCATCGGGACTGATATTTCGGCTAACTTCCCCGTTGGCGACGCCAATCCCAACTGCCACACTAGTGGCACCAATACGACCAATCCGTTCTCGAGCAACTTCTCATGCAACCCGTCGAGCATCGACGGTTTGGGCATCACCAATAGTTCCCAGGGTGGTGGCGGCATCTTTATCCATGGCTGGGGGCACAACCTGCAAATCGCCAACAACCGGATCTACAGCAACGCTGGAACGCTCTCGGGCGGCATTAACGTCGGTCAGGGCGAATATCCTCCGGCGTACGTCCAGGGGGCGGGCGCAGTAAACGCGGCTCCTGGCTCCTGCGAGGAGAGCCCTATACCGGGTGCTACGCTACCGTACTGCCAAAACGTGAATATAAACGTTCATAACAACG
>WNFP01002527.1_pt1 | contig 17628 bp, 9 predicted proteins | sample 5400201 | NCBI WGS metagenome assembly WNFP01 (sample SAMN13153355, study PRJNA577476) | soil metagenome | isolation source: 115 cm saprolite under Madrone tree | place: USA:California | collected 2016-06-14 | reverse complement strand
CGGACCTGAATTCCTCTCCGTTTGGCGGCGAGGATTTTCAGACCAACTTGATTATGCCTGAACCGTGCCCGTTCATTAGTCGAAAGCTGCCGCCTTGTTCCGTCATTCGCCCGACCGAAACAAAGGACATCGCCAAGGGTGTGGTCAAGTTCTTGACGGATATGGGACTGTTCATCGGCCAGTCGCCTGCATTCTTCGCTCTCATGAACGACCTTGCCGAAGACGCAGACGAAGCTCGCCGCGAGCTGTAAGCGGGTAATCGACAGCCGCATTGGCGCCATTTACGCCGCAAGAAGCGTGAACAGCAGGGCCCAGGCATGAGACCCGGGCCCTCTCTCTTTCCGGCTTGCAATGCTTGCTGGCTCAGCGAGATGCCGAAGATGAATCCTTGCCGCATGTCCTGCCGCGAGACCTGCATTCCTTTTTCATGCTCTTCCTTTACATCTAGCACAGCAATCGCGGCTCGGCAATTCGATTCGAGACGCCACGCGATAACTCCCGGGTTGTCGGCTTGTGTAGGGCTATCCAGGATGCTGGGTACGGTTCGCTGTATTCAGACTCTCTCCTCGCTCTGCAGATGTTCGGTTCGAGGAAGTGTGATTCCGCTGAATGCCGCTCGCGCCCCATCTCCCAAAAAGCCGTTTGGACCGTGAGGTCGGTCAGCCACTCAACGAGTAAGTCAAATTAGATCCCGCGTACGATATCTTGATTGCGCCCACGGTTTTCTCTGTCATAAAAATGTCATACTAATTGTGACAAATCGCGGCAAAACGCATGCTTAAAGCTGATGAAAAAGGAGTAAGTAGTTTGTCACCGTTCATCGCAAGTTGCTGACACTCCCTCGCTTAACGCTCGCTCCGGCAAGTTCAGATTATTAACTGGCCAATCTTTCCTCATTTTTGCTCTGTTTGGATCCTCTGCAGTTGTGAAGCAATTCGCACAGCAAAGCAATAGCCGCAGCGAGCGTATCTCGACGTGTGATCATGGCCTGATTATACTTGTTGTAAATTCAGCCGAACGAACAGGAAGAATCACTTAACGACCCCGGCTAAGCGCGCGAACACACCCTGCTTGTGCATGCGCCTTGCCTGTTCGCGCTTACGATACAACCTTAAGACTTCCCGGGACTGATCCGCACGATGCCCAACTGGATTACGTAGGCTTGCCGGTACGCGCGAAGCTATCCTGGGGTTATAATCGCGGCAACTTATGCCTATCTTTCCAGGCACACATCTTGGCCCCTATGAAATTACCGGGCCGCTTGGTTCCGGCGGCATGGGAGAGGTGTATCGCGCGCGGGATTCGCGTCTCGAACGCGACGTGGCAATCAAGATTCTGCCCGCGCAGTTCTCCACTGATCCGGTTCGCAAGCAGCGATTCGAACGGGAAGCAAAAACGATCTCCAGCCTGAATCACCCCCACATTTGCGTGCTGTATGACGTGGGTCAGCAGGACGGCACAGACTATCTTGTGATGGAGTGTGTCGAGGGCGAGACGCTCGCTAAGCGCTTCGAAAAAGGCCCACTGCCCATTGATCAAGTGTTGAAATTCGGCGCGCAAATCGCCGATGCCCTCGATAAAGCGCACCGTTCTGGCATCGTCCATCGCGATCTAAAGCCGGGCAACATCATGCTGACGCCCGGGGGCGCGAAACTGTTGGACTTCGGTCTCGCCAAGCCTGCCGTGCCATTGGCCACCGCAGCAACGCTAACGGCGGCGACGAAGCAGTCACCCGTGACCGAGCAAGGCACGATCATCGGAACATTTCAGCTTATGTCGCCGGAACAGGTGGAAGGGAAAGAAGTGGACGGCCGGAGCGACATTTTTTCGTTAGGCGCGGTGCTGTACGAGATGCTCACGGGCCTGCGCGCGTTCGAGGGCAAGAGCCAGCTCAGTGTGGCATCGGCAATTCTCGAAAAAGAGCCTGCCCCGATTAGCAGCGTCAAACCGATGACGCCACCGGCGTTGGATCACGCGATCAAAAAGTGCCTGGCAAAACTCCCCGACGAGAGGTGGCAAAGCGCGGGTGACTTGGCGAGCGAGCTGAAGTGGATCGGTGAGGCTGGCTCGCAGGTGGGAGAAGCGGTGCGCACGCCGGCCGGGCCTGGGAAATGGCAGCGCGCAAGTGGGCTGTTGGCCGCCGCGGTTTTTCTGTTGGCAGTGGCAAGTGGCGGGGCCTGGTGGCAGGTAAGCCATCGGCTCCCGCCCTCGATGTATTTCCACACTTCCGTGCCATTCGCCGCGAACGACGTGGCGTTGTCGCCTGACGGAAGAATACTAGCGATGGTTGCCTATTCCGGACAGGCCAACTACTACGTGCTCTGGACACATGAAGTCGGAGGCCGTCGGACCAATTCGATTGATGGGACGCAAGGAGCGACCTACCCATTCTGGTCGCCCGATGGAAAATTGGTTGCGTTCTTCGCTGATGGCAAACTCAAGAAGGTGGATCTGTCGGGCGGACAGCCACAGGTGTTGTGCGATGCGCCGAATGGGCGCGGCGGCACGTGGAACCGGGACGGAGTGATCGTGTTCACTCCGGATGGATTCGGAGGCTTGTTCCGAGTGTCTTCCTCGGGAGGCTCTCCCGTGGGGATGACCAAGCCGGACGCGTCACGCTTTGAAACCAGCCATCGCTGGCCGGTGTTCCTGCCGGACGGGAAACATTTTCTTTACCTGGCGGCGAACTTCAGCGGGCAGTCGGAGAATAACGCCATCTTCCTGGGCTCACTGGATTCGCAGGAAAGAAGCTTGGTGGTTAACACGAGTGCGAACGCCGCCTATGCCGAGCCAGGCTACCTCGTATACCTGCGGGACAAGACCTTAGTGGCGCAACCGTTCCACAGGCAGCGTTACGTTCTGAGCGGCGAGCCTCACACCTTGAGCGACGAAGTGCTGTATGCCTCTCTTGTGGGCAGGGCTGTTTTTAGTGCGTCCAATGGGGAGATTCTAGTCACGCAAACGGGAAAAGGTGCGTCCCTTTCTCAGTTGACTTGGTTTGACCGCAGCGGAAAGGCGGCGGGCACGGTTGGGGTACCTGGCACGTACAGCAACGTCCGTCTCTCGCCCGACGGGCACAGGGTCGTCGGTGACCAGACTGACCCGGACGGATTGCATACTGATATTTGGATCCGTGAGGTAGCCCGGGGAATGCCGCCAACGCGGCTGACGTTCGATCCATCCTTGCATTGGACACCTATTTGGAGTCCGGACGGTAAGCAGATCATGTTCAGTGCGAACCGAAAGCTTGGCATGCAGCTCTACCGGAAGAACGCGGATGGTTCCGGGTCGGAGCAACAGGTGGTCGATCTCGGCCTCGGTTTGATGGTCAACCCCTGGGACTGGTCGCAGGACGGCAAGTATGCGTTATTCAGGAAAGGGAACGAGCTTTGGTATTTCTCCTGGCCGGAGAGCGTAGCCAAGCCACTGCTGCAGGCAAAGTGGACGGTGCAGAACGCACAGTTTTCCCCTGATGGCCGATGGATGGCCTACGCTTCAAATGAGACGGGGAACATGGAGATCTACGTGTCTACCTTTCCGAGCGGCGAGGGCAAGTGGCAAGTGTCAAGCGCGGGAGGGTACGAGCCCCGGTGGCGGCAGGACGGCAAGGAGTTGTTCTACCTTTCCGCAGAAGGGAAGATGATGGCAGTGGCCGTGACGCCGGGCGGCGCTTTCAAAGCTGGCTCTCCGGTCGCACTATTTCAGACGACCCACCGGCGGCAACCGATTTCCGCACAGGACCGATTCTCTTACGATGTAAGTGGCGACGGCCGGAGATTCCTGATTAACACGAAGATCGAAGAAGCCAATGTCGCGCCGCTTTCCATCCACTTGAACTGGGCTTCGGAAATGGAGAAATGAAACTGTTCGTGCCCCCGCGAACATCCTCCTGCAGCAGTCCCCGAGATCCGCCCGGGATGAAGTGGTGCGCACCTTGTTGAGTTCCCACGCTCACGAAAATGAAATAGCAGTTGCGCGAATCCAGAGATGTGCTTTTCCGCGTCATCTCAACGAATGTGCCCGAGTGACGGGCAAACCGGAGTGCGAACTGAAAGCTATTGGAAATGATTGTCTGAAGGAGGAATAGCTGTCAGACTCAGATCCGCGGCGTGAATTTCACTCATTTCCTTCAAATGTGGCCGAAAGTCCAGCATTCATCTCCGAAATGTTTGCAGCAGTCGATGACTTTTCAGAAAAGTAGCTTTAGCTGTCCAGCTGTCTTAACCTATGAATCCGATGGAGTATCTCATCCGCCCGCTTTTGGGGTGAAGGGCGAATTCGCTAACCGAAGAGTAGGTCGATTGTGAGGGCGAGTAAGTTCGCCTGGCAGCCACAAGAGTCTGTGGCGTAGTTTGCTCAAGGTCATGCTCTGCCATTCCTCGCGGAGACATGCCCGCTGAAAAGCCGTCACTAAGTTGTAGGCCAACCGCACTACTTCCAAATAGAGGCGTTGGCAGCAAAAGCGCGAGTCGGAATCTTCCTAAGCGTAAAGTCCTCACGCGGCTCCCGAATCCGTGGCTCCATTCCGGCGCGGCCGTCATAGAAGTGCTCACCACACACCTGCTGGCGTCAGCGGGAGGTTGGTGTGCCAGGCTCGATACGCATAGCGTTCCAAGATAAACAAGGTCGGCTCCGGATCGGTCGCCTCGATCAACTTCCGAGGCACAATGCAACGGCGTGCTTGAGACCAATCGGAGGGACGATGATCAAATTCTGCGATCTCCCACCGTGGATTCAGTCGTTCATACCTTAAACCTCCGAGCACACATTTCAGTGAGGGGGTCATTTGCGCGACCACGGCGTATTGGGCTGGACGCGCTTCCGGCATGTCCAAAACGTGTCTCCGGCTGATCGATACGGTGGAAGAGAATCGATCGGATCCGCGAAGCGCGCAGCGGCCGAGAACGTAAACACCAGATGGTAGTTTGGAAGTTTTCCCAAGGTTGACCGGATACGCGATCGAGAGTCTTTGGAAAGCTATGCAGCCACTGGTGTCTGATATAGGTCACGACAGTGAGGTTGCCATCGAAACGAACGGAGATTTGCGATTGGTCGTGACGCCGGCGTATCCGGCGTTCGCCCTTCCAGTGAGGTATGCGTGCGATGGTTGCTAAAGTAGGTCTTGTGAAATCGAGCAGCTTGTTTTCGAGATCTGCCGTCGTCCAGAGTCCGACACCATCGACCTTTCCCGCTTGGACGCCGAACCCAATGATCCGGCGCGTGTATCGATCCATGACGACCAAGACCCAGTGGGCCCGCAACGTGGCCGACTCACACCTGAATAGATCCATACTTCAGAGGCTGCCTTTCATGTGGCCCAGGAAGGTCAGCCAAGAGGGACCACCGGAGTCCTGGCCCGGCCGGTGGTGATGGGTGAGAATCCTTCGAACCACGTCTTTGTCGATTTGGATGTTGAACGCCAAGGCGATGTGTTGGGCGATTCGCGGACAGCCCCAGTTGGGATTACGTTGCTTCAATTCGACTATCGCATGAATAAGTTCTGCGGTCGGGCCCTTCGGGCCGGGCTCCCGAAGGCGATTCGGTGAGAACACATCAGGCACTAGACTTAATGTCGCCATCTGACATTTCCATTTCGGCCCGCACCCTGTCTCTTCGTACAGGTGATTTATAAGACTGGCAGATTTTTACCGCCGTTGCTTCACGAGGCTCGTGCCTTGAAAATATAGATACTTGCGCTGGACGTTTGCGGGGCCGGCGCTCTCCGGCCGGGAGAAGAGGTCTTCTTCCGGGCACATTCCCCCCGCTGATCGACTCACAAATTCTCGTTCTTGCTTCCTGGAGGTCTCCATGCGGGTGATCAGATTGCTCGGGAGTGTAACTGTGCTCCTTGCGTGGTTTTCGAGCGCAGTTTCCTTCGGTCAAACGGCTCATTCGAACGCGGTACCTCTTATCACCCAGGTTGCGCCGCCAGGCCTGCCTGCCCCGACTTTATCCCCGAGCGAGAATAATTTCACGCTCACGATCCTGGGCGGAAATTTTCCGTCCAACGCAGTCGTGAATCTGATCACGCCCGTAAATTCCACTCTGCATCCTTCCAGCATTTCCGTGAACTCTGGCGGTTCGCAAATCATTGCGCAGTTTACGAACACTCTTCTCGGTTCGCCGGGAACTTTCACGGTGACGGTTACGAATCCAAGCGGAACTCCTCCTTCTACGTCGAATCCATTTTATTTGCCGTATACGCCGGCAGCGTCCAGCGTGACATTGAATCAGAATACGACCTCATTTCTGAGCGGTAACCCAAAGGGGATAGTCGCGGCCGATTTGTTTGGAAATGGATCGCCGGGCCTGGCAGTGGTTTCGCAAAATTCAAACACGGTTTCGATTTTATCGAGCAACTTTGGCGGCCCGTTTACCCTAGGTTCGTCGAATCCCATTGGAAGTCAGCCTTGGGCGATCGTAGCGGCAGATTTCCTGGGAGGCGGCCTGCTGGATCTGGCGATCTCAAACTCCGGCGATAATACAGTCACGATCCTGGTCGCCAATGGCGGCGGAACGTATCGGCTGGGAAGCACCATCACGCTTCCTGGTGTATTTCCGACTCAACTGGCGGCCGCGGATTTTAATGGCGACGGCAAAATGGATCTGGCAGTACTGAATACTTGCGGGGCTGGCGCCGGTGGCTGCTTTCCGCAAGCCGCGCCCCTAGGTCCCGGCACGGTGACGATTCTGCTGGGCAATGGCGACGGAACTTTCGCGGTTTCCCCCGCCACGCTAACAACCGGAAACGTCCCGTACGCGATGGCGGCCGTGGACCTCAATGGCGATGGTTTCATCGATTTAGTGGTCGCGAATCAGAACAGCAACAACTTGACAATCCTAATGGGCAACGGCGACGGAACCTTTACGCCGACAAATGCCTCTCCCATCACGGGTAATTCGCCTTCCGCAATTGCAGTCGGTGATTTCAACGGCGACGGCAATGTAGATCTCGCGGTCACGAATTCCGGGGATAACACGGTATCTATTCTCTTGAATCAAAACTGTCCGAATCTTCCGGCCGCGCAGTGCGCTTTTGCGGCTGCGCCAACTTCTCCCATGGTCGGTTCAGCTCCTGGGGCTATTTCCAGTGCGGATATGAACGCGGATGGATTCCTCGATTTGGTTGTAGCGAACTCTTCGGGAAATTCGGTCAGCGTCCTGCTCGGCGACGGGACGGGCAGATTCAATGCCGTCGTGCCGCAAGGGCAACCGGACTTCTCGACGGGAGCGGCGCCACAAGCTGTAGTTCTGGGAGATTTTAATCAAGATGGCCGGCTGGACATCATCACCAGCAACGCTTCGGGCAGCTACTCCTATCTCCGCCAGGCCGCGGTGGCACAACTTTCGTTGACAACTAGCAATGCAGCTCCATTTTACGGACTGTTCCTCACGTTTACGGCGAATGTGATTCCACCGTTTGGGCAATCGATGCCAACGGGTACGATCACTTTTTTTGACGGCGCGGCACCGATCGGGACTGTTTCGCTGAGTGGCTATCAGGGGTACTTCCAATACCCCGGCTTGAATGCTGGGTCACACCAGGTGACGGCGGTGTACATCGGCGATTCCAATTTTGTCTCCATCACTTCCAATGCGGTAGGCGAGACGGTAACGCAAGCTCAAACGACAACCACACTCAGCTCCAATGTGAGCACGGTGTCTTACGTCCAGCCCTTCACGCTGACGGCCACCATCCAGCCGCAGAACACCGGAACAGCCACCGGTACAGTCACTTTCTTCGATACCTCTTCCTCGACGAGCCTCGGCAGCGCCACCACGGTAAATAATGTGGCGCAACTGACTCTTTCCAAGCTGACGCCGGGCGCGCACGTGATTGTTGCCGGCTATCAAGGCGATTCGAATTTCATCGGAAGCGGTTCACCGACCTACACCGAAAACATTATTCAGGCGTCGACGACGATCTCGGTAGCTTCGAGTCCGAATCCCATCACTCTGGGGCAGACGACAACGCTCACGGCCACAATTCAACCCGGCGCGGGTAGCACCGCCACGGGAGCGGTGATTTTCCTGGACAATTCGACACCCTTGGGATTCGCGAGCGTGTCCAACAATTCCGCACAATTTGCCGTTTCCACGCTCTCGGTAGGTACTCACGCCATCACTGCCCAGTACACCGGGGACACGAATTTCTCGGGCAGCACTTCCGCGGCAATTCCCGAAACTGTGAATCCGGGCGCGGCGATCGTCAATCTCGCAGCGGGGTTGAATCCATCTGTCTACGGTCAAGCCACAACTGTAACCGGGACTGTCCAAGGGGGCTCCATCTCAACAATTCCGACCGGGGCACTTACGTTCCTGGATGGCTCGGCGATCCTCGGCATCGCCACGTTGTCCAACGGCTCGACGCAATTCGCGCTTCCGATTCTTAGTGTCGGGCCGCATGCAATTTCCACCAAGTACAGCGGGGACGCAAACTATCAAGCCGGGACGTCGTTGCAAATCACACAGAACGTAACTCAGGCGACTACTTCGACCACGGTCAGCTCAAGCCAGAATCCATCGTCGTACAGCCAGCCCATCACGTTTACGGCCGCAGTGCAACTAGCGTTCGGGGGAACGGCCACTGGCAGCGTCATGTTCTTCGATGGTGCAATTTCGCTTGGCAGCGCAATGCCTACGAACAACTCGGCGCAGCTCACGCTTTCCAACTTTTCCGTGGGATCCCATTCCGTTACCGCCAGCTACCAAGGCGACGCGAATACCAGCGGAAGCGTGTCAGCGGCGGCAGTGCAGACCGTGAATCCGTCGCCCACAACCACAACGATTACGTCCAACTTGAATCCATCGACTTACGGACAAAACGTCACCTTTGCGGCCACCGTCAAACCCGCCTTTGGCATTCTGCCCGCGGGACAGGTTTCCTTCTTCGATGGCACGACACTTCTCGCCACCGTCAATACGGCCACAGCGCCACCGCAAATTGTGATTCCTAGTTTGACAGGGGGGACGCACTCCGTCACGGCGCAATACACGCCGGGAAACGCTAACTTCGCGGCCAGCACTTCGGCGCCAATCACGCAGACCGTCAATCAAGCTGCCAGCCTGATCCTCGTTTCGTCAAACGCCAATCCATCGACTTTCGGCCAGTCCGTCACTCTCACTGCGTCCATTCAAACGACTAGCAATTTCAGTTCCGCGGCCAATGGTACGGTCACGTTCCTCGACAATGCCACTTCGATCGGGTCCGTAACTCTTCCCGGCAACACAAACTTCGCGACACTAACGACCACAGCATTGAACACGGGTGCTCACTCCATCACCGTGAGCTACGGCGGGGATACGAACTTTGCTGCCGGCACGTCCGCCGCTTTCACGCAGACTGTCAATCTTGAACCCACGACGACTTTCATAGCTTCGAGCAGCTACACGCCTGCATTCGCGCAATCCATTACTCTCACGGCGACGGTGAGGCCTTTGTCGGGAACCACGGCGACCGGTACCGTGACGTTTTTGGACCGCACAACGACCATAGGAACGGCCACGCTTTCGGGCAACACCGCGCAATTCGCGATCTCTACGCTGGCGCCCGGCGCGCACTACATCAGCGCTCAATATAGCGGTGACACGAATGCTGCCGCGAGCACTTCGGGACAAACCTTGGTGACAGTAAGCCCCCCGCCGACCACAACGCTCCTAAGCTCTAGTCAGAACCCGTCCTCCTTGAATCAACCAGTGACCTTCACGGCGACGCTCCAGCTCACTTCGAGCGGCACCCCCACGGGGACCGTCACGTTCTACGACGGCTCGTTCTCGCTCGGGATCGCGACCATTACGAATGGCAGCGCACAGTTTACCGATCCTGGTTTCCAGATCGGCACGCATTCCATTACCGCCACTTACAGCGGCGATGCCAATTTCTCGGGCAACACTTCCGCAGCGCTCAGCCAAGTCGTGAACCAGGGGCCCACAACGACATCGGTTACGTCCAACTCCAACCCCGCGATCGTTGGCTACAACGTTACATTTACTGTGAACATTTATCCTCCCTATGGAGGTACTCCCACGGGTCTGGTGACACTGTATGACGGTTCCACATCCCTTGGCACCGCCAGCTTGATGAACCAGTACGGACAGAATTACGCACAGTTCACGCTCTCCACGCTCACCACCGGCACCCACGCGATGACCGCCAAGTACAACGGTAACGTATCCTTTGCTGCTAGCACATCAGCGGTCCTTACGCAGACGGTGAACTTGCCGGCGACATCGACCTATTTGGCTTCGTCCGTTAATCCGGCAGCGTATGGTCAAACCCTGTCGCTCGTTGCTTCTGTCCAGCCGCCTGGGAGCGGAACCGCAACCGGAACCGTGACGTTCTTCGATGGATCATCTTCGCTCGGAACGGCAAACGTCTCGAACAACACAGCGCAGCTCTCCATTTCCACGCTGTCTTTGGGCTCTCATACGCTGACCGCTCAGTACAATGGAGATACGAAATTCGCGGGAAGCACTTCTACCCCAATGACCGAAACGGTCAATCCATCGGTGACGACCACGACAGTGTCGCCGAACATAAATCCTTCCAACTTGGGCCAATCCATCGTGATCACGGCGGTTGTGGTGCCATCTGCCGGCGGTACAGTAACAGGCACCGTGACGTTCCTGGATGGCACCACCTCTTTGGGCACGGCCGTCGTTGCGAGCAACATGGCCCAACTCTCGCTGTCCAACTTGTCGGTGGGTTCGCACTCCATGACCGCCAAGTATAGCGGCGACGGCAATTTCACTGCGAGCACGTCTACCGCCGTGACGGAGACCGTTAATCAAGCCACGACCACAACCACTATCGCGTCTAACCTGAATCCCGCGACATTCGGTCAATCCGTGGTGTTCACCGCAACGCTGCAACCGGCTGCCGGTGGCATAGCAACAGGCACCGTTACGTTCCTGGATGGCAGCACGTCTTTGGGTACGCTGACTGTTTCGAGCAACGCCGCACAACTCTCGCTGTCCAGCTTATCGGTGAGTTCGCACTTCATCACCGCGAAGTACAACGGTGACAGCAATTTCTCCGCCAGCACATCTATCCCTCTGACGCAGACAGTGAGCCGAGCCACCACAGCAACGACGCTCGCCACTAGCCTCAATCCCGCGGCCTTCGGCCAATCCATCACCTTTACTGCAACCGTGCAACCCTCTGCCGGCGGCATTCCAACCGGGACGGTGACCTTAGTGGACGGCACGAACGCCCTCGCGAATAGCAGTTTGTCTGCGGGGGGCAATGCAACGTTCACGGTGGGAGGATTGTCAGTCGGATCTCACTCCATGACTGTTGTGTACGCCGGAGATGCGAACTTCAGCGCCAGCACTTCCGCGGCGCTGGTGGAAACGGTGAACCAGGCGTCTACCACGACGACCATCGGCTCCAGTGCGAACCCCTCCGCCTTCGACCAGACCGTCACATTCACAGCTACCGTTCAGCCGCCTACTGGAACGACCGCGACGGGAACCGTGACCTTCATTGATGGCTCGACCTCGCTTGGCTCCGGCGCTCTTTCCTCTAACTCGGCGCAGCTGACAGTCTCGGCATTAACGGTTGGAACGCATGCCATCACCGCCGTCTACGCGGGGAACGCAAGTCTCACAGGAAGCACGTCTGTGGCGTTGAGTCAGGTGGTGAACGGAGCGGTGACCACGACCTCCGTTGCCTTTAGCGCAAATCCATCCGCTTTCGGCCAGTCCGTTACGCTGTCCGCGACGATCCAGACTGCCTTCGGCGGCAACCCAACGGGCACCGTTACGTTCCTCGATGGCAGCACGTCTTTGGGCACGGTCACGGTTTCGAGCAACGCCGCCCAACTCTCGCTTTCCAGTTTGCCAGTGGGTTCGCACTCCATCACCGCGAAGTACAGCGGCGACAACAATTTCACGGCGAACACATCTACCGCCGTGACGCAGACCGTTAATCAGGCCACCACAACGACAACGGTCGCCTCCAACCTGAATCCCTCTGCATTCGGTCAATCCGTCACCTTCTCGGTATCCGTGCAACCGTCAGCTGTTGGCACGCCAACGGGCACGGTCACGTTGATGGATGGCACGACTTCCCTCGCGAATGGCACGCTGTCTGGAGGAGGGTCTGCGCAGATTGCGTTCGGAGGATTGTCAGCCGGCTCTCATTCCATCACAGCCGTATACGGAGGGGATACAAATTTCATCGCCAGCACTTCTACGGTACTTGTGGAAACGGTGAATGCGGCGGCCACAACGACGACGATCAGCTCTAGCGCGAATCCTTCCGCCTTCGACCAGACCGTCAGCTTCACTGCCGTGGTTCAGCCTCCTACCGGAACGACAACGACTGGATCAGTAACTTTCATGGATGGCTCGACCTCCCTCGGTTCGGTCGCCCTTTCCGCCAACTCCGCGCGACTGACGGTCTCCGCATTGACGGTGGGGACGCACGCCATCACCGCCGTCTACGCGGGGAATGCAAATCTCTCCGCCAGTACGTCGGCGGCATTGAGTCAGGTGGTGAACGGAGCGTCGACCACCACGGCTGTCACCTCAAGCGCAAATCCGTCCACTTTCGGCCAATCCGTCACGCTCTCTGCCACGATTCAAACAGCCTTTGGCGGCAGCGCAACCGGCACGGTCACCTTTCTCGATGGCACAACGTCATTAGGAACGGGCGCCGTTTCGAGCAACTCCGCGCAACTTTCGCTCTCTGGCCTGTCCGCTGGCTTGCACTCGATCACCGCGAAGTACAACGGGGACGCGAATTTCTCCGGAAGTACCTCGGCGGCGCTCACGCAAACCGTCAATCAGGCTTCGACGGCAACTAGTATCGCTTCGGGCCTGAATCCATCGGCTTTTGGCCAGTCGGTGATGCTCACGGCTACCGTCCAGCCGCCATCTGGGACAACGGCGAGTGGAACGGTCACTTTCCTGGATGGCGCGACTTCCCTTGGCACAGCAACGTTCTCCAACAGTTCTGCGCAACTCGCCATCTCTGGTTTGTCTCTGGGTACTCATTCCGTCACGGCGTCATACGGCGGAAATGCGAATCTATCCGGCAGCGTGTCCTCTGTTCTGACGCAGACCGTAAATCAGGCCGCCACTGCGACGGCCATTAGTTCCAGCGCAAATCCATCGACGTTTGGGCAGGCTGTGACCTTCACCGCGACAGTTCAGCCGGCAGCAGGCGGCGTGCCCACTGGCACCGTCACTTTCTTTGACGGGGCCGCGCAGATTGGTTCGGGCAGCCTATCTGGCGGTGTCGCGCAATTCACGGCTGCGGGCGGAGCACTGGCTACTGGAACGCACTCCATCACTGCCAGATATAGCGGCGACTCGAACTTCATGAGCAGCACCTCGGCATCGCTTGCAGAAACGGCGAGTGCAGCTCCGACGTCCACGCTTCTGACGACAAGTTCGAATCCATCTATAACTGCGCACGCCGTCACATTCACGGCTACGGTCTCGTCCTCCGTGGCGGGAACGCAGAGCGGGACGGTCAGCTTCTACCTTGATGGCAGCACCACGCCCGCACGGTCTGCGGCGCTCTCGGCTGGAGCAGCGCAGTTCTCCACCAGTTCTCTGGGCGTGGGCAACCATACGGTCGTAGCCACATTCGCGTCCTCCAATTCGAACTTCCAAGGAAGCTCTTCCGCGACTCTAACGCAGGCGATTTCTGATTTCAGCATTGCCGCGTCGCCGGCATCACTGACGGTTTCCAGGTCACATTCGGGAACCTACACGCTCACGCTGTCGCCCCTCAGCGGCTTCACCGGCACTGTCTCGCTTTCCTGCAGCGGCGTCCCGAGCCACACCACCTGCAGCATTTCACCATCTCAGGTCACGCTCAACGGAACGAGTTCGGCACAGACCGCTGTAACGATCGCCGTGGGCGGGGGCGCAAACACAGGCGGCACCCTCACTTTCAAAGGAACATCCGGAACAGTCACACACAGCACCACGGTCACTCTCACCATCAATTGACAGCGGAGCAATTTCGTTCTGGGTGGGCGGGCGAAATTACGCATCCGCCCGCCAGGTCGCTTGCACAGTCAGGCGCCTTCCGCCTTGAGTTCGGATTCTCTCGCCTCGGTCATACCTCGTCGAACGCACCTTGATCTTCTGGAAAGTTATGTTGAGCCCCGAAATGCCGACTCATCGGTTGAAATGTCCGCGAGGAAATCGTCCAGTCACCAGGTGTCCGGCCTGCGGCGGTGCCTAGGTCCCGGATCGTCGGCGAACCGGAAGCTATCCGGCTTCCACGGCGGGATTAGTCCTCTAGAGAGTCGGCATCTCGTCAGGAAATCAAGCACTGACGAGATGCGCGTTTGAACGTAGCCGCTGGCGCGGCGAACGCTGTGCCTTGCCGCGGAACGGAGTTCCTTTTCCAACTCTTCAACCGCGCTCTTCACGATCCTCTTTCGCAAGCAGCAAGCAGCCAGCTTCCCGGCTCATACTGTCACGTGTCGCGCTCTGCAGCACAGCCTCGGCACAGCTCGACGCCGCTCCTTCCCACCATTGAATTTTGCATAGGGCCCGCGTCCGCCGCAATCGCGGGCGGCTTCCTTCAATGCAGAGCATTTTTAGCTTGGCGGCGTGCCGACAATAGGCGCAAGCAGAGCGAAAACGTAAATGAGGCGTGCCGGTAAGCTAAAAATGTTTTGCACTAAACCGCTGCAAGGTGTGTGCGCTATGGGTTTTGCTTGATAAGGGGACGCGACGTAGTGGGCATAGGCGGGTAGGTAAGTGCGGAGACGAGCATAGTGGGTTGCAGTTCGGGTCTTCTGCGGGAACTTGTGGGGCAAAACGCGGGATGCCTGGCTGTGTGCGGGGTGATCTGAACGGCAAGAAGCCACAGCACTCCGTTGGCTCGAGAGTGTAGAGCTCGTGACAAGAGCAATTTGGATTCGCTTACGGTCGCTCATGAAGTGTCTTGGATGGTCGGTGAAGAGCGAACTTGAGGCAGCACCTTGACCGCGATCATGCGACCTCGATGACAAACGGGACATTCCCGAAGAGAGTGGCCCGTGAGCCTCTCGTATCGATCACGATAATCCTCTTGTATCGCGGGCTCGGCAGAGCCTTCCTTTGGAGGAGCCATGCCGAGAAGTCGGCGGCAATGCTCCAACTTCTTCTTGCGGTGTCGATTGCCGAGGAACCCGTAGTAGCGAATGCGGTGGAACCCACTCGGTAGAACGTGGAGCAAAAATCGCCGGATGAACTCGTCCGCCGTGAGGGGCATGGTTTTCTGCTGATTGTTGTCGCGGTAGTCTCTCCATTTAAATTTCACTTGGCCATCTTCAATGTCGACGATCCGATGATTGGAAATGGCGACCCGGTGCGTGTAGCGGCCGACATAGTCCACCACTTGCTGTGGCCCGGCGAAAGGTGGCTTGGCGTAGACGACCCATTCCACGTTTCGCACTGGATCGAGATAACCGGTGAAGGCCTGTGGATCTTGGAGTGCTTGAAGCAAAGAGAAGAACTGCAACTTGCCGGCGTCGAAGGCCTCCTGCAGATACTTCAAGAACAATCGGCGGAACAGCCGAGAGAGCACCTTTACCGGTAAGAAAAAGTTGGGGCGGCAGGAGATCCACCTGGCATCATCAGATGAAATCCCGCCGCCTGGAACGACACAATGCAGATGAGGATGGAAAAACAGGTTCTGTCCCCAACTGTGAAGTATGGCGAAAAAGCCGATCTCGGCGCCCAGATGTTGGGGATCGGCAGAGATGGTGGACAAGGTCTCGGCCGTGGCTCGAAAGAGAATGCCGTAGATGAGATCTTTGTTTTGGTAAGCGATGGAAGCAACCTGTCCGGGAATCGTGAAGACGACATGAAAATAGTGTGTCTGGAGAACTTCTGACGTTCGTTTTTCGACCCACTCGGCACGTGCGAGGGACTGGCATTTTGGGCAATGACGGTCACGACAGGAGTCGTAACAGGGCCGCTCGTGATTGCAGCAGTCGCAGCGCTCGAGATGACCGCCGAGAGCTGCGGTGCGACACACCTCGATCGCGGTCATGACGCGCCGCTGTGCAGAGGATAGTGACGCAGCATGCTGTTCACGATAGGCTTCACCGTAGCGGCGGAAGATGTCCGCCACTTCCAACTTCGGGCGATCCAAGGGGCCCGGCGGTTAGAGGTGTTGCGGCGGAGTGGGCTGGACCTCCATCGAAACAGGACGAGGCAGCAAATCCAGTGGACTCGATGTCGAGCACACTTTGCTGGTCGCGATATGCAGATATTTTGCTGTGGTGGTCAGGCTGCGATGGCCGAGCAAGAGTTGAATCTGGCGAATGTCGGTGCCCGATTCAAGCAAGTGACATGCAAAGGCATGACGCATGGAATGCGGCGTGATCGGTTTAGGAATTTCCGAAATGCGGCGGGCCTTCCGGCACATCGCCGCAACCGAGGTGGTGGTGATGTGTTGGCCCGGCGTGCCCCCCGGAAAGAGCCAGTGCCCAGGCCTTTCCATTCGCCACCAGGCTCGCAGGATCTCTAACAGTTTCGGTGAGAGCATCACGTAACGATCTTTCTGTCCTTTGCCTTGCTCGACGCGCAAGACCATGCGCTGGCTGTCGATCGCTGGGAGTGTGAGAGCAACCGCCTCGGAGATGCGCAAGCCGGCGGCGTAGCAGGTGGTTAAGATGGCGCGATGCATCCTCATTGCGACGCAATCGAGAAACCGAACGACTTCCTCTGGGCTGAGGATGATAGGCAGTTTTTTAGGCACCTTGGGAGCCGGGATCATATCGGCCATGCACCAGTTCTTTTTGAGGGTAACTCTATAGAGGAAGCGCAGCGCGGAGGTGGCCACGCTGATCGAAACTATCCCCAGCTTCTTTTCGTTCCTCAGGTAGACCTGATAGGCACGAATCTGTTCCGGTCCCAACAGCTCTGGCGACTTGTTGAAGTGCCGTGCAAATCCCGATACTTCTCGGGTGTAGGAGGCTTGTGTAACAGGCGAAAAGTTCCGCAGCTGCATGTCCTGGATGAACCGTTGCCGAAGAGATGTCATGGAAAACTCCTTTGCGAGATGGAATGTGCTGCTGTGAGCAGCCGCTCCATGCTCTAGCAAAGAGGACTTCCATGGGGGGAGAGAGGTTCAACTGGAACAGCGACGCGAATGACCGGAAAAGTCGACACAACTACAGCACCACCACTACCGCGCTAGCGGTTTAGTGCAAGTCGTTGTATCGAAAGCGCGCGAACCCACCGTGCTCATGCAGGGTCCTTGCCCCTTCGCGCTTCCAATACAACACTAAGACTTCCCGGGAGTTGGTGCCCGGTTCTCACGCACAAATGGACAATGAAGATGGTTGAGCGGTAATCTCTGCCGAGGGATTTACTCTTTTTTATCCGACGGACGTACGCGTGAGGGAGGTAGCCATGTCAACGCTCCGAAGGCTTCCTGTTCTGGTTTTGGCATTACTGGTTGCAGCGACCGGCGCGGCACAGCAGATATCATTACAGGTTGTGAGCCTGCATGCGTCTGACGGAACCGCGCTGAAGGGAACGTATTTTGCTTCAGGAAAACCAGGGCCGGGAGTTTTGCTACTACACCAATGCAACCAACAGCGCAAATTGTGGGATGTGCTTGGTGAACGTCTTGCTTCGTCCGGGATAAACGTTCTGACGTTCGAC
>WNFP01001639.1_pt1 | contig 17631 bp, 16 predicted proteins | sample 5400201 | NCBI WGS metagenome assembly WNFP01 (sample SAMN13153355, study PRJNA577476) | soil metagenome | isolation source: 115 cm saprolite under Madrone tree | place: USA:California | collected 2016-06-14 | reverse complement strand
TTCCCTACGATGGCGATTGACAAAGCTGGCAATCTCTACGCCGTGTGGGAGCAAGCACCTATCAATGACAGCGGTCAGGTGATCGGCGACACCGTGCTCGAGTACTCGTTTTCCACCGATCAAGGCAACACCTGGGCGGCTCCAATTCAAATTCAGACATCGGGTTCACCCGTGGGCACCTTGCACAACAACGTGTTTGCCTGGGCCGTAGCGGGAGACGATGGACGTGTGGACATCGCCTGGTACGGCACACCAGGTGTCGCTCCGAATCCTTCTAACGGCCCCGACTCTTGCACCGGCTGCGACTGGAGCCTGTGGATGGTACAGACATTGAACGGGCACGCTGCCACTCCAACCTTTACCGCGCCAATCCTGGCGAGTGAGCACTTTATCCATCGCGGCAGCATGTACACCCTCATTGGCGGTCAGAACGGCGACCGCACCCTTGGCGATTTTCTGCAACTGCGGATGGGTCCAAATGGTGAGGCGGAAATCGGTTACGCCGACTCGAATAATGTTGATGAAGGCTTTGCCCCGCACGCCATGTTCGTCCGGCAGAACGGCGGCAATGGGTTAATAGTCGCGAGCTCGCCCGTGAACATCGCGGGACTGGCACCCTTCAACGCGGTATCCGACCCCAGCAGCGACGGCAAGTATGAAGTAAACGGTCTTAGCAGCGCCAACATGCCCCAGCTCGACATCACTAACTCGAGCATCCGCCTGCTCACTACAGCGCCTTGTTCCGCCGCCGCCCCTTGTTATCAGGTAGTGATGAAGCTAAACAACCTGTCTCTCGCGCCGACAACCGCTCAGGATCCGGACCTTGATTTAGTCTGGCTGACCCAATGGTTCGTTCCATCCACGACGGATCCGAATGGTGGAAAGAATTTCTTCGTCTATGGCGAGTCGTTCAACGGCGCCCAGCTACAGTGCTTTGCTGGCGAAAACGCCGCGCAGGCAGTCGGCGGCGGGGTGACCCTGACATATCCCGGTATCACCCAACTGCCTGCCGCGAACTGCCTGGTGACAACCGGCCACAACGGCACGATCACGATCGACGTGCCACTCTCCAATGTGAACGAGCCCGGTGCGATTGATAACCGCCTGCACGAAGTCACCGCCAGCACGATGACGCTTCAGCAGCCTGCCAACACCGTCCCTCCCATCTCTGGCATTGGCGGCTCGCTGTTCAACCTGATTGACGTGGCCCAGGGGTACACATTCGATCCCACAAACAGATAAGCCCCCAGCACTTTGGCAATCTGGCGACGCATTGACCGAGAGCTTACAACAAAGTGCTGGGTTGGTTCCAGCGATAGGTTAGGTCTTTTCCGCGTGGCGACGCCATATGCTGTAGCAGCAAAGTGCTGTCACACCGAGAAGCAGGATAGATTCGCAGACGTTCAATGCGAGAGCTGCAATAGGGAGTGAGACCGCGTTTGAAAAGCAAGCGATAGCTGGAATGCTGATCACAGCAATCGCCAGCCAGCGAAGAGCTGAGAGACTCGCAAACTTCGGTGCGTAAAAGAACGGCGGCTGAGTTTCCCATGACGGATAGTGCATCCACGAGAAGAGATTTACTAGCACGGCGGGCGGCTAAGCAAACGAGCAACGGTAGTTATCACCTAACTAGAGACCGCCATCCAAGGTGATCACACCGCTGCGCGGACAACGAAGACCTTCAACCGGAACGCTAACAAACTTCATTTTGTTCTGATCGATTTTCCACGCGACCTTTGCAGTTAGCGCGGTTGCCCGTGTGTCTTTCTCATTATCCAAAATCGCAACAACAATATCTTTGCTTTCTTTCCCGTTCATCTCGCATGTGCCGATGAACAAAGGTGAGGTCTTTGAATGTGGAGGAACCTTTAGGACGTCCCGGGCAATCGATCCATCCTGCAAAAGCATAAACTCCGATCCGCAGATCGACCAAGATATGCATGACAAACGGTCAGAAATCTCGCTTGCGCCGAGATCCTTAAGACCTAGATCCGCGTGCCTTTTCTCAAGATCGACAATTCTTTCATTGGACATGCGTTTACCGGTGAGCGCCTTCGCAATGTCAGAACCACATTGGATACCAGTGAATCCATCGGATGCGCCGAACGCGTTGGTAACCAACCAACCCGTAACGAGAAGAAGAATGCCAAGTTTCATGTTCCCAGCGTGGCGCGCGAACTTCATGGCTCTGCTTGGAAATTCCAGGCCGCGGCAATGTACTGCGAGCCTTCTGTTTCCTTTATGAGGTGGAGCCCGACGTGCGCGTTATGCTTCTTGGAGAACTTGGCTTTGCAAACCAGCTCGGTATGAATTCCTGAGCCAATTGTATTTGCTGCAAGCTGATCTTGCGGAGATATCGTGGTGGTCTTTACCCTGAGTACCTCGTAACCTTTAAAATCGCCAAAGTCTCTGGTCACTTGTTCGAAGTTCTCAGTCACCAGCTTGTTTTTCGACGCGCGCCACAGTTCCAGACTGCCCTCCGGAAGTCTCGACTGGTCTTGAGGTGATAGGTAGAAGGAAAGGGCCTGCAGTGTAGCGATATCTTTTGATTTCCACGCGTCAAAATACTTGTCGAGAAACTGTTGGCAGTCGGCTGGAACGGAGGCCGATGGCTCTTCCCTGCCCTTGCTACATGCAAGGAGAAGGACCATAAGAACAAGGAAAAATCTTGCGATGTAAGACCGGTTACTGAGCCCAGTGTGCTTCTTCGCGATAATACAGCGCTGGCGCTTTCGTTCTTCGTCTTCGTCCGCCATCTCCGCGCCGACGCTATCAGGAAGCAGTCTGATAGGCAACCGGCGAGAACGTTCGAAATGGACTGGGCGGTGTGTTGGTTTTATGCGCACCGGCACACCGCCCTAATCACTTCAAGTTTGCCTTGGGATTTTGCTGAAGTGTCGTCCGACAACAGTCATAGCGAATTTTGATCTGTCTTGTAAAGAAAAATTTTTGGGCGGGGTGAAAATAAATCAGACCCAACACCAATCTCCAGGTGCTCCTGCCGGTTGGCCCGGAGCATTGACTCTGGAACCTAGAGACTAGCCGCCGACTTCAACGCGTCGCCGCGATCTTCATTGTGCATTTGTCGGCGAGATGCGCCCAAACACGCCTAGCGCCCTCGCCTTGCTTGAGCCTGACAACCGATCCGGAGCTGGTGTCAGTTCCGCCAGCGAAATGCAAAACCAAGTACTCGCCGGTGCGCTCTGCATATGTGAGGTGATCGAGATTTATAATGCGGCCGTCCGGCGTGCTCACTAGATTCATGGTCGCTACTGGCTATCAGGTCTCGGATAAATACACAACGCAAAAAGAACTCCTTATGCGTTTCGTATCTAACTCTTCTGACTCAAATGTGCGTAGTAGTCGCGCTGCTGGTTGAAGCGGCGTTGCGTGCGACCTGGCGATTCAGACGTTACTGCCGCTCCACTTAAGCTTTTGCCGGACGACGCTGAAGAATGAGGCTTCGGGTAATGAGGCCAGCGGAAGCGTTTTCTTTGCTCTGCGAATCGTAACCGTTGATCCTCGCTCGACATGGATCGGCTTGCGCCCATCCAGCGTCAGGAAGACCGGATAATCGGGATCGCTCGCCTCGATGTCGATTATCGATCCGTCCGCAACAATGATCGATCGATTAGTGAGAACATGCGGGCAAATCGGCGTGATTACGAACACTCCGGACTCAGGATCGAGAATCGGTCCGCCAGCCGACAATGAGTAAGCCGTCGAGCCCGTCGGCGTGGCCACAATTAGGCCGTCGGCGTTGAACTCGGTGAGCGGTTCGCCGTTGACTCGTGTGCACAAGAGGACCAGGCGCGAAACTTCACCGCGACTTAACACTGCATCGTTCAATGCGATCATTTTGCCCGTTCTCTTATCGCCCAGGGTAACTCGAGCCTCGAGTAGCGCCCGCTGACTGAAATTAATCCGGTCTCTCGCGATGCATTCTACGGCTTCGCGATAGTTCGACGAACTTGCGCAGGTCAGAAAGCCGAGCGAGCCGACGTTGATGCCGAAGATTGGCTTGATGACCTCGCCAAGTTGGCCAACGACGTGCAGAATCGTTCCGTCGCCGCCGGCTACGACCAGGAGATCCGCCGCAGCTCGCAATTCGGGCATTGAGTGCCCCGACTTCTTTCCGGCAATACGCGCCGTTTCCTTTTCGAACAGAACCGAGATCGAAAAGCGGTCGAATTCCCGGGCAATTGCATTGATTAGCTCAGCAACGCCTGATTTCGCCGTGTGTGCTATTAAGGCAATTGTTTTCGTATGCATGCAAAGAATTCCTGATTTCCGTCGGAGCCTTTAATAGCAGATGGGACAATCCCACTTACCACATGGCCCAGATCCGTGACAAACGCGACAATCTTGTCTTGTGCCTTTCGGTGCAAGGCCGGATCGCGGACAATTCCGCCTTTTCCCACGTCAGAGCGTTGGAGCTCGAACTGTGGTTTGATCAGCGCGAGAATCACTCCAGTTGAGGTTATCAGGTCGAACGCGTTCGGCAGAATCAAAGTCAACGAAATGAAGGAAACATCGATTACACAAAGGTCGACCAGTTCCGGAATGTGCTCACGTGAAAGCGACCGTGCATTGACTTTTTCAAGAACAATGACGCGTGGATCGTTTCGGAGCTTCCAATCCAGTTGGCCGTGGCCGACGTCCACCGCATAAACTTTGTTGGCGCCGCGTTGTAACATGCAGTCGGTAAACCCGCCGGTTGAGGCTCCGATATCCAGCGCGGTCTTCCCGTGTACGTCGATGTTAAAATGATCGAGAGCGGCTTCCAGCTTCAGTGCGCCTCGCCCTACGTATTTTCGCGTCGGCTTGACTGTGATGGCAGCTTGTTCATCGAGAAGGTCTGATGCCTTCGTCGCAATGCGCGTGCCGATCATAACATCGCCGGCCATTATTGCTCGTCGCGCTTGCTCGCGGCTTGCGAATAAGCCCTTTCCTACGAGAAGTTGATCAAGCCGTAACTTCTTCGGCATCTTTTCTCTCGGAAGCATTGCTGCAGCGCCAGACCTCGATGATCGACGCGCGGAGAGCTTCCACGGCTTTGGTTAACTGAGCCATTGTGATGCATAAAGGCGGCATCAGAACGACCACGTTCCAAATTGGTCTGGTTAGGAGTCCATGGCGCCGCGCTTCGCTGCAAATGGCTGCGGCCATCTCAGCTCGCGCCGTCTCTATTCCGGCAATGAATCCGCACTGGCGCACCTCCGTTACGCCAGGAAGCTCCTTTAAGCTGGCAAGTGCCGAGCTGAGGTACTGGATTCTCGGCTGCAGAGCTTCCAAAACGCGCTCGTTTTCAAAGACCTCCAGACTCGCTTTGGCGGCGGCACAACCAAGCGCATTTCCAGTGTAGCTATGGCCGTAAGCGAGGGCTTTACCTTCCGCCATTGAGCCATTGAAGGCCGAAAACAGTTTTTCTGAGACTAAAGTAATAGCAATCGGAAGATAACCTCCACTCAAGCCCTTACCTAAAACCATCATGTCCGGAATCACGCCCTCATGTTCGCTGGCAAACATTCGGCCGGTCCGGCCAAAGCCGGTCATGACTTCATCAACGATCAACGGCGTATCAGTGCGACTGCACCATTCGCGAACAGCTCGCAATGTGCCGGATGGCCAAAGGCGCATCCCGGCGGCCCCCTGAATAAGCGGCTCGATCACAACGGCAGCAATCTTCGCAATCTCGGCTGGGGTGAGGGCCTCCAGCGCCTGAACATCTGACACTTGGATGGCAGGAAACTTCCACCGGGGCGATCTACTTTGGAACATCGCCGCGGCACCCAGACTCGCTGCACCTGCAGTATCGCCATGATAGCCACTTCGAAAAGCGATAAACTGATGTCTTCTCGAGCGGCGCAGTCGCCAGTACTGATCGGCAACTCTCAAAGCGACTTCGATTCCAGTTGAGCCGTCATCAGAAAAAAAAACTTTGTTCAAGGGCCCGTTCGGGAAAAACGCCACGATCGCCTGCGCGAGTTCGATGGCCGCAGGGTTCGTGAAGCCGAGAAATGAGGTGTGCGCCACGCGACTAAGTTGGCGGCGGATGGCCGCATTGATGTGCGGATGATTATGGCCATGGATATTTGTCCAGATCGATGAATTGCCATCGATATATTCCCGGCCTCTACTATCGCGCAGCAACGCGCCCCGGCCTTCGACCAAAACCAGGGGCTCATGCTCCGCAGCGCACCATTCGCGCATGTCGGTAAACGGATGCCAGACGAACCGTTTGTCCGCCTCGATTAGCTCTTCCGTATTCCACTCAATCATGAGCCTGTGGTCGTGTGGTAGGTTCGGCGCGTTGCACCGACCCGACGTCGCGTCGCGGCGGCTCAACTCCCATTTCATCAGCAACTAATTTCTCAACCGACGCAACGTCTTCAGCCGAAGCGCGCCGTCGCTGATATTTCCGCGCGAGGATTTCTTTTAAGGCCAACAAGTCCTCCAACAACGGGTGCTCATAATAGGTCCACTCAAGATCGTCCGCAGTTTTCGCCTGGACCCGCCACGCCCCGCCGAACTTTGTGGCTCGCACTTCGCGTTTCGCCCCATGTTCGTTCCTGTGCGTCCATATGTGTTGACTCGGCATTGCGTTGAGACCTTACATTAGCAGGCTTGAAAGACGTAGCTAAACTGGGCGTCTATTTCGTCGCGATCGTCATCGTTGGAGCACTGGTTGCCCCACTTCTTTTTTGGTCGGCCCAGTCGCTTGCAGCGCACGGTGTGTTTCCCTTTCTGGCAAAGTACGATTTCGAAACTTTCTTTCATCGCGCCACACTGATCGCTGCAGCGCTCTTACTCTGGCCGTTTCTGCGCATCAGCCATGTGCGCTCTATGGCTGATTTGGGCCTTGCACCCAATTCGCGTTGGGGCCGCGATCTCTGCGTTGGCGCTGTTCTCGCGGCGATTCCCCTGCTCTGTTGCGGCGCTTTGCTCATTGCATTTCACGTTTATTCACTTCGGCACATCTTTGCCTGGTCCCGCTTTGGTAAGGTGTTTGCTGCTTCAATCACCGTTCCATTCATCGAAGAGGCATTCTTTCGCGGAATTGTTTTGGGCGTTTTGCTCAGGACAGGTCGAAAGTACATGCCGATCCTTGTTGTATCCGCGCTTTTTGCAGCAGTCCATTTCTTGAAAGCCCCGGAACGGACATCAGCCGTCGTAACATGGAGCTCAGGCTTGAATTCAATTGCCCATGCGTTTGGGCGATTTGGCGACCCGATGATGCTTGTGTCCGCGTTTGCGACGTTGTTTCTTATCGGTTGCGTCCTCGCGGACGCGCGCGTGCTAACGCGTTCGTTATGGCTGTCGATTGGCCTTCACGCTGGATGGATCCTCGGGAGCGGCACCTTCAGCCTGCTGGCGCGTCGGCAAGCGCTTGCCCTCCCATGGCTAGGTAAGAATCTGCTTGTTGGAATTATCCCCCTTGGCGTAGCCACATTCACCTGGATAATCATGCGGACCTGGCTGAAACATGATCGCGCTTCAAAAGTTTGACCTGCTGGAAGCGGCCGTTTCGCTTCTCTACCCACCGGTCTGCACAATCTGCGGGAGAAGCATTCGAGCTGGCGAGTATCTCTGCGATCAATGCGAAACAAAAGCCGTCCGCATTGTCGCGCCATTTTGCCAGAAATGCTCGGAACCGTTCGAGGGCTCGATCACAGGCACATTTACATGTGCCAACTGTGCCCATCGCACGATTTACTTCGACGCAGCCGTGGCCGCATACCGCGGTCGCGGTATCGTTCGCCACATTATTCACGAATTTAAATACGCGCGCCAGATTCACCTGCGCCATCTCGTAGCGCGTTGGCTCTGTGCTGCGCTGGACGATGAACGGCTATGCGGGCGTCGATTCGACGTCATCGTGCCGGTGCCGCTACATCCCGCCCGGCAACGAGAACGCGGATTTAATCAGGCTAGCCTGCTTGCAGAATTGCTAAGTGCGCGGACCTCGATTCCTGTCAAACCGTTGCTCGAACGCACTCGGTACACGACTACGCAGACCGCGCTTGATCGCTCCGAGCGCATGGAAAATTTGCATAACGCATTCCGTTTACGAAAAAACGCGGACGTGCGAGGTTTGGGCGTGTTGTTAGTCGACGATGTTCTTACCACTGGCTCTACGTTGAACGAGTGCGCGCGGGTTTTAAAACACGCGGGTGCATTCTCGGTTCACGCGACCACGGCAGCGCGTGCATAAGTGCCATGGCAATTTTCAAGAAACCAGCAATCAAGGCTGAGGCCGGCAAAAAGCGGGAAATCCCGCGGGGCCTTTTTCAGAAGTGCCCCGGCTGTTCGGAAGTAGTGCCGGAAATTGAGCTGGCGCAAAATCAACGTGTCTGTCCGCGCTGCGATTATCACTTTGCGCAACCCGCTAAGGAGCGGATTCAGAATCTGCTCGACCCGGAAACTTTTGTAGAGATGGATGCCGATTTGAAATCCGTGGACGTCTTGCGTTTTCAGGGGATGGCTACGTATAAAGACCGGCTAAAAAAGTACCAAGAAAGGACGGGACTCTTCGACGCTGTGATCAGTGGGTACGGAATTCTTGACGGCTACAAGGTGGCGATCGCGGTGATGGATTTCGGTTTTCTCGCTGCGACGATGGGATCAGTCGTTGGCGAGAAAATTACGCGGACGATTGAATACGGGACCGCCCAGCGCTGCGGGGTCGTCATCGTTGCTGCTTCCGGCGGCGCGCGCATGTACGAAGGAATGTTGAGCTTGATGCAGATGGCAAAAACAAGCGGCGCGCTCGCGCAACACGCTCACGAACGACTCCCATACATTTCTGTTCTTACAAACCCCACGACTGCTGGAGTCATGGCCAGCTTTGCTTCACTGGGCGACGTTATTATCGCTGAGCCCAAAAGCATGATCGGTTTTGCCGGACCCCGAGTGATCAAAGAAACCACCCACCAAGAGTTGCCCGAAAGATTTCAAACCGCTGAATTTCTACAGGAACATGGCCTCATCGATATGATCGTTCATCGCAAAAAAATGCGAGAGCAGATTAGTCAGTTGTTCAGTTACTTTGCTGTTACGCCGTGAATCGAGCCGGCGGGAGCCGAGTGAGATCGGCGGGCAAGCCCGCGAGGGTTGGCGCGTCGGGAGACGCGCCAATCAACTATCGAGAGGCGCTCGCCTGGCTCTACAGCCTCCAGCGCTTCGGCATCAAGCTCGGCCTGGAAAACATCCGGCGTCTGCTTGAAGAATGTTGTAGCGGCGTTTGTGTCAAACCCCCGGCGCTCGCCGCGGCGAGCGCCTCCACACCTAAAGTGATCCACGTCGCCGGCACGAATGGCAAAGGCTCCGTGTGCGCCATGATCGATTCGATCTGTCGCGCGCAAGGATATCGCACCGGTCTGTTCACCTCCCCTCACCTCGTCACGTTTCGCGAACGAATTCGTGTCAATGGCGAAATGGTTTCCGAGAACGCGGTTGCCGATGGTTTAACCACGATTCGCAATCTGGTCGCCGATTGGGATCCGCATCCGACATTTTTTGAAGTGACGACCGCGCTTGCGCTGAAATATTTTTCCCAATCCAAAATCGACGTGGCCATTCTTGAAACGGGCATAGGCGGACGCCTCGATGCAACCAATGCCATCCAGCCTGATGTCTCAGTTATTACGCGAATCGACTTTGATCATGAAGAATGGCTTGGAAACACGCTTGCTGACATCGCGACTGAAAAAGCGGGAATCATCAAGCCCCGAATTCCCGTTGTCTGTGCCCCGCAGCGACCCAACGCCAAAAAGGTCATTCGCACACGTGCCGACGAGTGCAAAGCGCCGCTGGAATTTGTTACTGGATCTTACCACGACTCACCAATTGCCTTGTGCGGCGGGCACCAAAAGCGAAATGCCGCCGTTGCAATAGCGGCGATTCGTGCGGCAAAGATCGACATCGATGACAAGGCAATTGCGCGAGGACTTATCAGTGTCGATTGGCCCGCTCGTTTTCAGAAGTGGAATGAGCGCACAATCATCGACGGCGCGCATAACCCCGCCGCGGCATGCGCGCTCGCCGAGACATGGCGCGAAGTTTTTAGCGATCAGAAAGCGACGCTTATCCTCGCGATCCTTTCGGACAAAGCTCTGCGCGCAATCTGCGAAGCGCTCGCGCCGATTGCAGACTCCGTGATCCTCCCCAAAATTCGTAGTGAACGCGCGGCCGCCCCGGAGGAGTTAGCAAAGGTCGTATCGACCATAACTCCACCACTCTCCTACTCCATCGCTCCAACTGTTGGCGACTCATTGACGCTCGCGCGCGCGAAACCGAATCGGATTCTGATTACAGGCTCACTCCATTTCGCCGGTGAAGTTCTCGCACATTTGCGCGGCGAACCAGCTGCCTTCGAAGAATGCGCGCAGTGATTCCTCAAGGCGGGAAACGTGTGTCTGGGAGCGCAGGCTGCCAGCCTGCAGTTGCCGGCAACATTTATGTCCACGCGATTCAATTTGGCACGCGAGCGTCTCGGCAAGCTGCCGAGGCGAACAGGCCAGCGGCCTGTGCTCCCAGAAATTAGGGTTCAATCCGCGGGAACAACGGCACCGGTTTGCCGACAATATGCCGATCCGGCAACCTTCCCCACCCCGCATCTTTGAGTGAAAACCGTTCCTCTTTTCCGCTCAATTCCATCTTCCAATTCAGTTGATCAAAAATTCCGTGCGCCGCTCGCGGCAGAACCGGCGAAATCAAAATCGCCACGATACGGAGAGATTCAGCAAGGACGTAAAGCACATCGAATAATTCTCCTTTTTTAGCTTTGGCCTGCGAAGCCTTTGCAAGATTCCATGGTTTTTTTTCCTCAACGAACCGATTGAACGCCGCGACGATGATTCGAAGGACCGCTAAACCAGATTCTAGATGATACGATTCGTACCCAGTCGTTACGTTATCTTTCCACGCGTCATGTGCCTCCCATTTCTGTTGGTAGTCGTTGAATATCTTGGAAGCTCTGTTGATTCCGAGAGTGCCGTCGCAGAATCGACCGGTCATCTGAAGCGTACGGTTCAGAAGATTACCTAGCGAATTGGCTAACGCGTCGTTGTGAGCACTAAGAATTCGTTCCTCGGAAAAATCCGCGTCTTTACCAGTCGCGATATCGCTCATCAAATAATAACGAACTGCTTCGGCGCCATATTTATTGGCGAGCACAAATGGATCGATAATGTTTCCTGCACTCTTGCTCATCTTTGCGCCGCCGAGATTCCACCAGCCGTGAACGAGCAATTGCGGCATTTGATCATCGGGAAATCCGATCGCGTGCAGCATGATGAGCCAGTAGATGCCGTGCGCTGGAACGAGAATGTCTTTGCCGATGACTTGGAGCGCAGGCCATTTGTCACGGAAAGTTGATGGCTGAGAGCTGAGAGTCGATTGAGACGGATCGTAGCCTGCGAAACTGATGTAGTTCGTTAGCGCGTCGAACCAGACGTAAGTGACGAAATCCTTGTCGAATGGCAGTTCAATTCCCCAATCGAGACGCGATTTCGGACGCGAGATGCAGAGATCGCCGCTTATTCGCTCGACCGCATTGCGCAGTTCAGTCTGACGAAAGTCAGGAATGACTGCGTCACTCCGTTTGTTGAGATACCCCAGCAGCCATTCTTTGTGCTGCGATAGTCGAAAGTAATAGTTCTCTTCCTCCCGAAACTCGATCTCCCCCCACTCCGGGCCGAATTGGCCATCGGCACCGCGCTCCTTGTCGGTCAAGAATTGTTCCTGACGAACCGAGTAATAGCCGGCTTGTTTGTCTTTGTAGATCTGCCCCTCGTCGAAGAGCCGTTGCAAAATGCCTTGAACGACTTTCTTGTGGCGTTCACTGGTTGTCTCCGCCCACTCGTCGTAACGCACGTCGAGCTTTTTCCAGAGACCGACAAATTTTTGTGTGATCTCTTTGACAAACTCCGCCGGAGGAATGCCTGCCTTCGCCGCAGATTGCTGGACCTTCTGGCCATGTTGATCGACGCCTGTAAGGAAAAAAACTTTTTCGCCTTTGAGCCGGTGATAACGTGCGATTACGTCGGCCAGCACTTTCTCGTAAGCGTGACCGACGTGCGGTGGCGAGTTCGTGTAATCGATCGCCGTCGTGATGAAAAATTCCTTCGGCATTGGCTCCGAGATATTGCGGGCGCACGACGTGACACGCAACCGACAACTATAGCCGCGTCGCTACATGTAATTACTGCCGAAGGCGCGGCAGTCATTTCGTCAGCCTGGGGCAGCGCCCCAGGTGTTCATGTGATGCGCGAGGCGCAAGCGCTGAAAGCGCGAATCATTTCGTCTCTTGTTTGTCATTGCCGGATTGAATCGCGCTTTCAGCGCTGGTTGTAACGCCGCCGGCATCCTGGGGCGATGCCCCAGGCTGGCATGAATGTGCGCCGTTAGCGCCAAACATATTGTCGCTAGGCCACGCGCCTACGTGCGCTTCTATGAGGCGCGTACTTTTTTCCAAACGCCCTTCTCTTCTTTCCAGTTGTAGAGCGGTTTGCCGTTGATTTTGTGAACGGAAGTTTGTGTGACGGTCAGTTTACCGGGCTGTACGGCCATTAGGAAATCAATGTCGTAAATCTTGCCGTCGGTCCCTTTCATATCAACACAGGCGAAATATTTGTTCCCGCCAAGACTCGAAAACCGGTTGTCATGGACCTTGATCAAGTCGAGCGCGAGATCCTTCCGGTTGTACGGCATATGGAACTTCTTGTCGGCGGATTTCGCTGCGTAGCCGCTGATGAATGTCTTCAGTCCATCTGAAACATCGGACATACTCGCTTCCGTCATCGCGGCTTGAGGAGCGCCTGTTCTTGTCTGCGGCAGTTGTTGCGATTGGGATTGCTGCGGAGCCCTCGGGTGTTCCTGCGCGAGGAGCGGCAGGACCGGTGCAAGCAGCAGTCCAACGAATACCTGGATGGCAAGTTGTGTAGTCATACGATTGGATGTTGAGGTTTCTCCCACTGAATAAGACGACTCGCGATTTTTCGCAATCAAGATGCTCTCGCTAGCCGTGGTCGGCAGTTCACTGTTCGGGTTCACAGTTTGATCGATCGCAGTCGTAGAGCATTCGCGATTACGGAAACCGAGCTGAAGCTCATAGCGGCGCCGGCGATCATCGGACTTAGCAGAAGTCGGAAGAATGGATAAAGAACTCCGGCGGCGATGGGCACGCCGAGCGCATTATAAATAAACGCGAAGAACAGGTTTTGCCGGATATTTCGCATCACGGCGCGACTGAGATGCATTGCTTTGACAATGCCCGTCAGATCGCCTTTGACGAGCGTGATGCTGGCGCTTTCGATCGCAACGTCAGTCCCGGTCCCCATAGCGATGCCGAGATTCGCTGCGGCTAATGCGGGCGCGTCGTTGATTCCATCCCCAGCCATCGCAACGATCGCCCCTTGTGATCGCAATTTCCTGACAATGTCAATTTTGTCCCGAGCGTTCACTTCGGCGGTAAAGTCGTCAATTCCCAATTCATCTGCGACTGACTTAGCGGTGCGCCAGTTATCGCCCGTGCACATGATCACCTTCAATCCCAAGGCATGAAGTTCCCGGATCGCTTGTCGAGTGGTCTCCTTAATTGGATCCGCAATACCAAGAATGCCGATCGCGTTCCCGTTTACGCCAACCCAAACCGTTGTTTGGGCATTTTTCTGCAACCGCTGCGCTTCATTCTTCAAATCTTCAGGGATTATGAGCTTTGATTCGGACAGGAATTTTTCTTTCCCAACAAAGACAGATTGCTCATCGATTTTACCGCTTACGCCGCCGCCCGTGATGGATCGGAAGTCCATCACCTGGAGCAATCCGATTCCCTCTTTTTTTGCAGCATTCACAATTGCACGCGCCAACGGGTGCTCGCTCTGGGATTCCACCGATGCTGCGAGTTGTAAGAGATCGCGTTCATTTGTTCCGTTGGCGAAGACTCGGCTAACGACGTCTGGTCTGCCAGCTGTGAGCGTGCCGGTCTTGTCCGTCACAACGTGTGTGATTCTTTCCGCAATCTCGATTGCTTCCGCATTTTTAATCAGAACTCCCGCCTGCGCGGCGCGCCCCACCCCAACCATGATCGACATCGGCGTCGCCAGTCCGAGCGCGCACGGACAAGCGATGATTAGAACGGAGACCGCATTGACCAAGGCGTACGCCATCCGTGGCGCAGGCCCGACAATCGACCAAACGACGAAAGTGATCGCGGCGATCCCGATCACTGCCGGAACGAAATAATTCGACACGGTGTCGGCAAGTTTTTGGATGGGCGCCTGGCTGCGCTGCGCCTCGGCCACCATTTGGACGATTTGAGCCAGCAGAGTTTCCGAGCCGATTCGCTCGGCGCGCATGAGAAACGAGCCGGTTTGGTTGACCGTGGCCCCGACAACTTTGTCACCGGGTCCTTTGCTCATTGGCATCGGTTCCCCCGTAATCATCGATTCATCGATATTGCTTTTCCCATCAATAATTACGCCGTCGACTGGAACTTTTTCGCCGGGCCGGACACGGAGGAGGTCGCCCTTTTGAATTTCATTCACGGGAATTTCCTCCTCCTGGCCATCGCGAACGCGGTGCGCGGTTTTTGCTGCAAGACCCAGCAGCGCCTTGATCGCCTGCCCCGTGCGACTTCGCGCTTTCGCCTCTAGCAATTGGCCCAGCAGAACAAGCGTAGTGATGACGGCCGCTGCTTCGAAGTAAAGATCGACTTCTCCATGGCGCCGGAAAGAACTGGGAAAAATTCCTGGGGCAACCACTGCAATGACGCTGTACAAATAAGCTGCCCCAACGCCGACAGCGATCAGCGTAAACATATTGAGACTGCGATTAACGATCGACCGCCAAGCCCGGGTGAAAAAGAAGCTGCCAACCCAAAGGACCACGGGTGTTGTTAACGCAAACTCGAACCATTTCCCGATTTGCTTTGGGATGATCGAATCGATGTGCAGTCCTGGAATGGAGTGACCCATCGCGATGACGAGTACCGGGATCGTGAGAACCAGTCCGATCCAGAATTTCCGTGACAGCGAGGCGATTTCCTTTTGTTCGTCTTCGTCTTCCACCCCGACCGTCTTCGGCTCCAGGGTCATCCCGCAAATCGAGCACTCGCCCGGACGATCCTGCTCAATTTCCGGGTGCATTGGGCAGGTGTAGATCATTGCGGAAGTCTAAATGAGTTGACCAGAGCGGCTACTGCAAGGATTGCGTTCACAGAGCGGCTGTAGCCGCCTCGCTTTGTCGAGGCGCTCATGGCGGCGTCCCAGCACGGCAAGACCGCGCCATGGCTACAGCGTTGCACAATTTACACGATGATCTGAAGGGTTACGCGGCCTTCGCGCTTTCCAAGTCTTCGGTGTATTTGCCGAAGCGCGCCTTGCTGTTGCACAAGGCCCGGTGATGGAACGCCTGTTGGGCATCAGCCACTTTCGCCGGATCGCCTTTCCAAGCCTTGAGCACGGGAGCTTGCAAAGCACGCCCGTAAGAAAAGCTCAGCTGCCACGGCAGACCCTCCATTTGATTCATGGCGTTGAGATGTTCGGTGGCTTGCTGATCGGTCTGACCACCAGAAAGAAACACGAGACCCGGCACGGCCGCAGGAACGACGCGCTTCATGCAGCGCACAGTCGCCTCTGCGACCTCCTGCACGGAAGCCTGCTGTGGACAATCTTTACCCGAAAGCACCATGTTCGGCTTCAGCAGCATGCCTTCCAAAACAACTCGATGCTCAGCTAAAGCGGCAAAAACGCTTCGCAATGTTTGCTCGGTCGCTTCGAAACACCGTTCAATCGTGTGCGTACCGTCCATGAGCACTTCCGGCTCGACGATCGGAACGAGTTCGCCTTCCTGACAAAGCGTTGCATAACGCGCCAAAGCCTCGGCGTTGGCGTTGATGCACGTCTGTGTGGGAATTTTCTCGCCAATGGTGATCACTGCGCGCCATTTGGCAAAGCGTGCTCCCAGTTTGCGATATTCTGTCAGCCGATCGCGCAACCCATCGAGACCCTCAGTAATTTTCTCGCCGGGAAAATTCGCCATCGGCTTGGCGCCTTTATCGACCTTGATACCGGGAATGATCCCCTGCTGCTCCAGCGCTTCGACAAAAGTGCGACCGTCGCGAGTCTTCTGCCGAATTGTTTCGTCAAACAGAATTACGCCGCTGATAAATTCGCCTGCACCCGCGGTGGTAAATAGAATTTCCCGATAAGCGCGACGGTTTTCCTCCGTCGAGGGGACATTGATGCTTTTCAACCGCTTCTCGATTGTTCCCGAACTTTCATCGGCTGCGAGAATTCCCTTGCCCGGCGCAACCAGTTTCTTTGCCACAGATTCCAAAGTTTCAGTTTTCATAATTCTTTCCTCAAGATTCCGAATGAAATCATATCTTGCTTCCTCGCAAAATGCTTTGCGAAATGCAAATGAAAAACCGGCGGCTATAGCGTCCGCTGTCTCAGCGGAAAAATGCAGTCCGCCCCACCTGATGCACTGAGGACAGCGCACGCTACAACGCACCAGAAACGCATGAACATGAGCATGACTAGGAGCAGGAAGGCGATGAACGGTTGCCTCGACGCGCGGTCTAACTTGTGCTATACGCACATCAATGTTGAGCAGGATCATAATTTCGGTCGCGATGGTTGCCGCGCTCTTTACGGGTCCGGTGGGTCTCGCACCGCGATCGTGCATTCTCTCCAGTGCGCCGATTCAGGAAGCGTGTAAGCCGGGTTGCTGCGCTAACAAAACCTGTTGCGCAACATCAAGTCAGCACAAATCGACCCCATCGCACCCGCTTGCGAAAGCTGATTCCGGTCAACAACTGAAAGCGACCTGTTTTGCCACCGCGCTGCCTTTATCAAGCTATGAAGTCGGAGCTGAGCAGTTCCGGTTTCAGGCTGCAGAGCCATTAGCAAACTCACCGCCGCGCCTGGCGCTGCTCTGCACGTTTCTCATCTGATCCAGAGACGCTGACGCTCGAGGTGTGCCCATTCACCGGCACGCTTGGTCTTCAACCGTTCTCTTGGATCAATGAAAACAACTTACCTTTTATTACTCAATCTAATTTTAGCTTTAGCTTTTCGGACTGCGCAGGCCGGAGATAATGACAGTGCAGTTCGAGACGGTCGCCTTTCGCTCGATGAGGTGACGAACGTCGTCCTCGCAAATAATCCGGCAATCAAAGCGGCGCAGGAAAAATGGCAGGCAATGAAGGCGCGCGTGCCACAAGCCGCCGCGTGGGAGGATTTGAGAGCGCAGGCGAGGTCGCGCGTCGCGCGCTACGTCTCGATCCCGCCGAATGCATTCACAGATCAGAGCTTTATGCTGCAGCAGGAAGTTCCGATTTCAGGAAAGAATCTGAGCCGGGCACGAGCAGCAACCGCCGAAGCCGGCGCAGCCTTCGAGGATTTTCGGCGGACCGGGCTCGATGTACTGTCTCGCGCCCGCGCGGCGTTTCATCGGCTGGCGAACGAATATGCGCAGCTCGAAGTAAACCAACGCAACGTCGACCTGCTCAATCAATTCGCCGAAGTAAACCGCCAGCGCTACGAAGTTGGCAACGCCAGGCAGGCCGATGTGCTCACTGCGCAAACCGACGCGGCCAAGCTGCTCGAAGCGCAGTCCGATATT
>WNFP01005156.1_pt1 | contig 17633 bp, 16 predicted proteins | sample 5400201 | NCBI WGS metagenome assembly WNFP01 (sample SAMN13153355, study PRJNA577476) | soil metagenome | isolation source: 115 cm saprolite under Madrone tree | place: USA:California | collected 2016-06-14 | reverse complement strand
GTGCATCGTTGCGATTGCGGTGTAACGATAGGACGCGACCAGGCTGCGGCATTCGTAATCTTGGGGCGTGGACTACGCCTTCAAGCGCAAACAGCGGGGCAGTTAGCCCCTGTTGCTTGAGAAGCCTCTCCCTTCAGGGTCCCTTCAGGGAGGGGAGGATGTCACGGGAACGGCAGATATCTCCACAGATCATTCAGGTCTCCGTAGGGACCTCCGGAACTCGAGTCGTAACCCTCGCCGCCGAAGAAGTACACATACCCCGCCGAGTCTGGCAGCCACCTGGCGGCGCCACGCCGGGCTCCGACCGCGTTATTCGCATAATTCAGCTGGAACGCACTAAACGGAGTGGTGATGTAGGTACCGGGCTGATTGACGTCGGTGGAACCTTTCCACCAGATCCACTGACCGCTGGCCACGTCGAATTCCCAGACGTCGTTCAGGAAGCCGGTGGGCTGTGTGGCATTGGAACCGTAACCAAAGCCACCGAAGAGAAAGAGATCGCCGTCGGGGTTGACCCAGCCAGCCGCGCCCCAGCGCGCGCCTGGAACGCTCGATGCGGCAGCGTTGGTGGACACATTCGAGGTCGCCTGGGTTCCGTAGGTTCCGTTCTGGTTTGCGGTGTTGCTGCCGGAAACCCAGGTCCACAGGCCCGTTCCCTGATGAAACGCCCACAGGTCGTTGAGGACTGACCCAATCTGTCCGGCTCCGAGATTGGTGCCTTTGGAATCCAGCCCGAACCCGCCGAAGAGCCAGATGGTTCCCGAAGGATCGGCCCACAAGACTGCGGTCTGGCGGCCACCCGGAATGTTGTTAGCCGCAGCCGTCCCCTGGGTACCGTAAACACCGTTCACGTTACCCGCAACGTTGCTGGGCAACACCAAGGTCCAGGTCTTGCTGCCGATGTTATATTTCCAGAGGTCATTTAGAAGGCCGATGTTGCCCGTGGAGTCGTAGCCTTGTCCGCCGAAGAGCCACAGGTTTCCGGCTGCGTCGGTATAGCTGGCGGCTCCCCATCGCGCCCCAGGGAACGTGCCCGTGGTGGCCTGATTCGCGAGAATCGAGCCTCCCTGCCAGACCCACTTGCAGTTCGTGAAGATTCCCGTGCTGGTGGTCATGTCATCCCCAGCGAGCTTCCGGCACAGTGCAAGCTCCGCCGGAAGCACACGAGACGCCGACGCCCAGCGTTCCGTGGTTGCCCGCGCTATTCTTGAGCTGAAGGGATGTCGGGTCAGCAGAATACTGCGGAGGAGCAACACTGCTGTCCACCTTGATCGGCAAGTTCGCTGGAATCCAGCCGCCCGGAGTCCACCAGCCGCCATCTTCGCCGGAGCTGGGACTGGTTGGCCAAACCCACATGTCGTTCAACAGGCCCGGTACGCTATCCACGCTAGCGTGGGTAACCTCAAATCCGAAGCCTCCGAAAAGCCAGCGATTTCCTTTGGTGTCAGTCCAAGCCATCGGGAAGTCTCTCCCCCCTGGCGTGTTGGAGTTTGAAACAGCAAAAGGAGGAGCCGTGATAGGCTGCCCAAGCGTATAGGGCGGCAGGGAGGCCGTTCCGTAATCATTGATTTTGGGAGTAGATGCAGGAAACATCCAAGCCCAATCGTTGTGCTGGCAATCGACAAGGACGTCGGAAATAATCCCGGTGACCAAGCCCGAGGCAAAGAAAATATTGCAACTCTGCTGCTGGCTGGTGGGGCGCAGAAACACGTTGGCGCTGAAGGTGGTGCCAAAGGTGAATGGAGTGGGGAACGTAAAGGGCGTATCGCCTGTGACAAAGAGGTTGTCACCGGCATTGTCTTGCAGTTCGAGGGTGTCGCCGGGGCCGACAATCAGCCCGGTTACGGAGCCGCCGACGGAGAACTTCGGCTGGGGGCAGGAAATCTGGATATTGCTGACGGGGCCGCTAATGGTGCCGCTGGCATTGGAGATTGAGCAGGACTGCGCGGGGTTCGTGGGCTGGGTAAGGATGGTGACTGCGTAGGTGGCGCCACTGAGTAAGGGAGTAGCGAAGCTAAAGTTGACGTTGCCGGTTCCGCTGACGGTCAGTTTATCGCCGCCGTTGTCCTGCAAAGTTAGCCCGGAGCCGAGGAGTCCCGTGACCGTTCCGCGGACCGTGAACACCTGAGCACAAAGCACCTGGACATTGGTGACAGCGGCGGTGGCGGTGCCGGTGGCGCCTGAGACGCTGCAGGTCTGCGCTGGATTCGTAGGCTGGGTTTTCACCGTTACGGCGTAGGCAGTCTGGGCGGTCTTGAAGGTAAAAGCACCGTTCGTCGCAATCGCGAGGTCGTCGCCGCCGTTGTCTTGCAGGACCAAACCGGACCCGCTGAGGCCAGCCACGGTTCCGCCGATGTTGAATGGCCCGCTAGAACCAGATCCCGAACCGGAGCCGGACCCTGAACCGGAGCCGGACCCAGAACCAGATCCCGAACCGGAACCAGAACCGCCTCCGCCAAAACCTGCGCTGCCCCTTGTCCCGCTGCAACCAACCAGCAGGATGGCGAGGCCAGCGAGCAAAAACAAAGGAAACTGCTTGAGCGGGGACTTCATGATTTTGTTAACTCCCTTTTGAACCAGCTGATCTGACATGCGTCTTACACACACCTATCGCCACAAAACGGACGTCCTTGTTAGCGATCAGGAACGGCGGTACAAACCACGAGTGCGTCGAGAATGTATCGCCTACGAAGCGGAAAACTACGACGCGCTGGAGACGAGAATAGGGGAACAGCGGGTTCTATGAGTACTAGAATCGCAGGTAGGTGTGCTCAGTTGATCACGATACTCTTGGCGAACAATGCAAACCGCCCGGTTTCACGCGTATGGGGCCGCAAAATCGCAAAAAACTCGGGTACCAACGGGCCGCGAAGCCAGGTCAGCAAGCCACAATGCGGTCGCGGTTGCGGGCAACGCGGCGCGTGGCATTACGGGTGTCCACCACCAGCTTTGAGCCGTCCACGATGGCGTGGTAGTCGTAGCTGGAATGGTCGGTGGCGATGATGGCCGCGTCGTATTTGGCGAGCGTGTCCTTGGAGAGCGGAACGGACTTCATGTTTTCAAAATTGTAGTGGCGCATTTTGTGCATTTGCGGGAAGAAAGGGTCGTTGTAATCGAGTTGTGCGCCGCGCTGCTGCAACAGTTGCATGATTTTAAGCGAAGGCGACTCGCGCAGGTCGTCCACGTCCCTTTTGTAGGCCACGCCTAGAATCAGCAATTTTGAACCGTTAAGACTCTTCTTCTGGCCATTGAGAGAACTGGCGATGGCGTCGACGACGTGATAGGGCATCGCAGTGTTGATTTCTCCGGCCAGTTCAATGAAGCGAGCCGAGAAATCGAATTCGCGGGCCTTCCAGGAGAGATAGTAGGGATCGACGGGAATGCAGTGGCCGCCAAGGCCCGGGCCGGGATAAAAAGGCATGAAGCCGAAGGGCTTGGTGGCGGCGGCATCTATGACTTCCCAGATGTCGATATTCATGCGCGTCGCCAGAAGCTTTAATTCGTTGACCAGCGCTATGTTTACGCAGCGGAAAATGTTTTCAAGAAGCTTGGCCATTTCCGCGGCACGGGTCGAGCTTACCGGAACAACTTTTGCCACGACTTGCGCATAAAGAGCGAGAGCGGCGCGGCTGCTGGGTGGATTTGCGCCGCCGACAACTTTTGGAATTTGCGCCAGGCCGTACTGCTTGTTGCCGGGATCTTCGCGTTCCGGCGAAAAGGCCAGAAAAAAATCGCTGGGAATATTTTCGCTCTCGATGCCCGAGGCAATGGGGCAGCGCAAGCCGCTTTTTTCCAGGATCGGCAGTACCAGTTCTTCCGTTGTGCCAGGGTAAGTGGTGGATTCCAGAACCACCAGCTGGCCTTTTTGCAAATGCGGTTGAATCGAGACAGCGGTTTGTTCGACGTAGCTGAGATCGGGCTCGCGGCGCACATCAAGGGGAGTGGGAACACAAATCAGGATGGCGTCGGTTTCTTTGAGCTTGGAAAAATCCGTGGTGGCGCTGAAGTGGCGGCTATTGACGAACTGCTGAATCTTGTTTTGCTGAATGTGCTCGATGTAGGACTTGCCGGCGTTGAGCACGGAGACCTTGGCGGGATCGGTATCGAAACCAGTGACCCTGTGGCCGGCTTCGGCAAAGCGCAGAGCCAGGGGAAGTCCCACGTAACCGCATCCGATAATTCCAACTTTTAATTGCGCACCCTTGAAGAATTCTGGTTTCCGGTCGGTAGGCATCTGAATCGAATCGCTCCTCGCTCCCAAAAAAATAAAAAGGAAAAACGCGCGCGCTCGGCGCGAAGGGCTGCAGTATTAATATAGCAGGTCCCGCAACCAGAACTTAGCGCGCAGGGAGAAGTGTATGTTACGCGTTGTTTACGACGGGCGGCGTTGCTTCATCGTTCCAGGTGCGGACACAATAAGTGGCCGGCGTGATTCAGCAAAAGGATGCTCGGGGCGGGTGGCGTGACAATCATTTTGGTGTTAGCACTGGGAATTTTGGGCGGCATTCTGGTTGGACTGCTCGGAATCGGCGGCGGCGTCGTGCTGGTGCCGGCGATGATCTACCTGCTGCACATGGACCAGCATCTGGCGCAGGGAACTTCATTATTCATGTTGCTGCCGCCGATCGGGCTGGGCGCGCTCCGGCAATACTGGAAAGCCGGGAACGTGGATTTGCGCGCGGGAGTTTTGAGCGCGGTGGGAATGATTCTGGGCGCGTACATCGGCAGCAAATTCGCCGTGCCAATGTCCACGCAAAAGCTGAAAGGATTGTTTGGAGGATTTTTGATTTTTTCGGCAGTGCTGCTGTGGAAGAAAGCGAAGCCGGCAACCGTCGCTAGCGCCGCAGCTAAAGAAGGCGGAGTATGAACCGGCACTTGCTTATCGACGCCGGGGTGTTGCTGGCAGGAGTAACCACCGGAATTGCGTCGGGAATGTTTGGAATCGGCGGCGGAGTGATCTTGGTGCCCATACTGGGACTGCTTCTGGGATTCAATCAGCACCGGGCACAAGGAACAAGTTTGGTGGCGTTGATTCCGCCGACAGGATTGCTGGCGGTGATCGCGTACGCGCACGCGGGATATGTTTCCTGGCAAACCGGATTGCTGCTGATTCCTGGGCTTTTCCTGGGAGGAATCGCAGGCGGCAGCCTCGCGAAAAAAATTCCTGCGGCAAAGATGAGGCGTATTTTCGCGGCGCTGCTGTTTTTGCTGGGAATATCGCAAATCGTGAGCGCGCTGCGCGGATGAACGGTCCGTGAAAACATGGTTGATCTGCATTGTCACATTTTGAGCGGTATGGACGACGGAGCGAAATCCGTCGAGGAATCGCTGGCGATGGCGGAAATGGCGATTGCAGATGGAATTACGCACGTCGTGGCCACTCCGCATTCAAGTAACGAATACCATTTTGATTTTGGCGCTGTGCAGCAGGCAGCGGCGGAATTACAATGTGCCATCGGCGACCGCCTAAAGATTGCCACTGGATGCGATTTTCATTTGAGTCCGGAGAACCTCGCGGCTCTTAAAAAGAGGCCGGCGCCGTTTTGTATTCATCAAAAAGATTTTCTGTTAGTCGAGTTCAACGAGTTTTCTATTCCGCCCTCAATTGACAACACCATTTACGACCTTCAACTGACGGGTTTGCGGTTAATTATCACCCATCCCGAGCGCAACGGAATCATCCGGTCGCAGCCAGAACGATTGGAAAAGTGGATTCGAACCGGCTGTTACGGGCAGGTGACCGGCGGATCGTTGACCGGAACGTTTGGGCCGTCCGCGCGGCAGACGTCGCTGAGATGGATTGCGCGCGGTCTGGTGGATTTTGTGGCCAGCGACGCGCATAATGTAACCGGACGACCGCAGAAGCTGCGCGCGGCCTATAAAGCAGTAGAAGCGGAGTTCGGCCGCGAAAAAGCGGAGGCGCTGTTCGTGGAAAATCCGCTGGCGGCGTTCGAAGGGCGGCCGTTGCCTCATGTACCGGAGATCGTCGAAGAACAGCCCAAGAAGAAGCGTTTTATTTTCTTTTGATTTCAGAAAACTTGCAAACTCATGGCAAACGGTTTTGAAAATACATGGATCTACTTGCTGTGGCTGAGCGGCAGGCCGGCCCAGGCGTTGAGTAGACCGAGATATTCGCGCACGACGGTAAGCGCGTCGTTGGTGCTGCGCCACCAGTGCGCAGCGTCAAAGGGATCTTCCGTCGAGGCGCGGACGAGCAAGCGGCCATGATCGCCTTGCGAAACTTTTCTCCAGAGCGCGCGGACCCGGCGGGTATGAGCTTTTGAAGTGACCACGATCGCTTTCGCGCCCGGCTGCTGATTGAGAGCCTGTGCAACGGCACGAAGTTCGTCCGCGGTATTCAGGATGCGCGGCGTCAAAAGCCGAATATTTTTTGGAGGCACGCCTTGCGCGATGAGCACCATGCGGTTGTATTGTTCTTCGCCGGCATAGGGCAGATGGAGATCTTCCATGGAAGCAGCGGGCTCGAGCGGTTGCGTCAGCCAGATTTCCTTCGCGAGGCCGCGGCGATAAATCTGCGCGGCGGCCAATGCGCGGTCGGGAAGTCCGCCGCTGAGCACGACGATGGCTTGCGATTTTTGCAAAGGATCTTCGCGGACCAGCCATAGAGCGGCGTGGAAAAACGCGTACGTTCCCGCCAACAGCAATAACAAAACCCCGATTCCGAATGTGAACAGGAACCGGCGTATGAACAAACTTCTTTCCGAACGCTCATGCATTACGTTCATTCATGGCAGAACGCGAATGGTAATCTCCGGGGCTGGCGGTGGTCAATCCGGGAAAGCGACGATACACTGGCAACCGGAAGCATTGGCAGCTCCGAAATCGTTGGGAGGAATCATGCGGGCAGTGGTGACAGGCGCGGCTGGATTCCTGGGATCGCATCTGTGCGACCGGCTGTTGGCGGAAGGCTGGTCGGTGCTGGGCCTGGATAATTTTATTACCGGGCGCAAAGAAAACCTCGCGCACCTGCATGGGAACGCGGAGTTTTCGTTCGAGGAAGCGGACGTGTGCGATCCGCTGCGCATTTCGGGTGACGTGGCGTACGTGCTGCACTTTGCGTCGCCGGCCAGCCCGCCGGATTATCTGCGCCATCCGATCGAAACCATGCGCGTGGGGTCGGTGGGAACGCAGAATGCCCTGGAACTGGCGCGCGTAAAAGGCGCGAAGTTTTTTATCGCCTCCACCAGCGAGTGTTATGGCGATCCGGAAGTTTCTCCGCAGCCCGAAGAATATTGGGGTCACGTGAATTCGGTCGGGCCACGCAGTGTGTACGATGAAGCCAAGCGCTTTTCGGAAGCGCTGACCATGGGCTATCACCGGCACTACGGCCTGGATACGCGTATCGTGCGAATCTTCAATACCTACGGGCCGCGCATGCGCTTGAACGACGGGCGCGCGCTGCCAAACTTCGTTTATCAGGCGTTGAGCGGGAAGCCCATCACCGTGTACGGCGACGGAAAACAGACCAGGAGTTTTTGTTACGTGTCGGATCTGATCGACGGAATTTTCCGGCTGATGCTGAGCGAGGAACATTTTCCGGTGAACGTTGGCAATCCCACAGAACTCACCATTCTGGAATTTGCGGAATGCGTGCGCGGCTATTTTCCAAAGGCGGCACCCATCGTGTTCGAACCGCTGCCGCAGGATGATCCCAAGCGGCGCTGCCCGGATATTCGCAAGGCGCAACGGCTGCTTGGTTGGGAGCCGAAAGTGCAGCTGGCGGACGGATTACGACGGACGATTGATTATTTTCAGACGCAATACATAGAACAAGCCGCGAAGTGAAAAAAACATTCGGATTGGGATAGTGTTGCCCCTCATTCCCGGCCGAAGGAAGAATATTCAAAACCGAGTTCCTTCATTTTTGCGGGTGAATAAAGATTGCGGCCGTCTACTACGAGCTTGCGAGCCATCACGCTTCCGGCGCGTTGCCAATCAATCTTTTTGTAGACATCCCATTCGGTGCAGATCAGCGCCGCGTGCGCGCCTTCGAGCGTCTTGTAGGGATCTTCGTGATAGTGGGCTTGCGGAAATTGTTTTTTCGCTTTCCCCACCGCTTCCGGATCGCAGGCGTGAACTTCAGCTCCTTCGTCGAGTAAACGCTTCATCACTTCCAGCGCGGGCGCGAAACGGATATCGTCGGTGTTTGCTTTAAACGCCAGGCCCAGGATAGCTACGCGCTTGCCTTTGACTACCCACAACGCTTTGCTGATTTTTTCCAGAAAACGGTCGATGCGTTGTTTGTTGACCCGCTCCGCTGCCTTCAGAATTTCGAAATCGACGCCGACTGTCGCCGCCAGGCTGATAAATGCCTGAATATCCTTGGGAAAACAAAAGCCGCCGAATCCCAGCCCGGCTTTCAAAAACTGCGTGCCAATGCGGGGATCGAGCCCCATGGCGTGCGTAACTTCCTCAACATTCGCGCCAAGCTTCTCGCAAAGGTCGGAGACGGCATTGGCGTAGCTGATTTTCAGCGCAAGAAAGGAATTCGAAGCGTGCTTGATCAGTTCGGCGCTGCTGATGGTGGTGACCAGGAATTCCCCTTTGTAGTTGTCGGGGCATTTGCCTTGGTGAACCGGGCAGGTGAATTTGCGCTCCAAAATTGGGCGATAGATTTCGCGAAGCTGTTCGGCAGCCGCAGGATCTTCGACGCCGACCACAATGCGATCGGGGTGGAAAAAGTCTTCGACCGCCGTGCCTTCCCGCAGAAATTCCGGATTCGAAGCGACGCGAAAGCCACCGTTGCCGCGGCTGTAGGCGGAAAGAGCGCGCTGCAGTTCGATTCCAGTACGGGCGGGCACGGTGCTTTTTTCCACTACCAGTTTGGGAGAACGCGCTTCCGCAGCAATCTGTTGCGCAACGTGATCGATGGCGGAAAGATCAGCGCTGCCGTCAGGCCGCGGCGGAGTGCCCACGCAAATAAAAATGGTATCGCCGAAGCGAATGGCTTCACCGGGATCGACGGTGTAGGAAATTTTTCCGGACTTGCCTGCGGAAACCAGAATCTTGTCCAGATGATGTTCGTAAATTGGAACTTGGCCCGCTTTCAACTGCGCGATGCGGCCGGCGTCAATGTCCGTGCACATCACGTCGTGGCCTGCCTCGGCGAGGCACGCCCCGGTCACCAATCCGACGTAACCGCAACCAATCACCGATAAACGCAACGAGAATCTCCTTTGGTTCTAAAATGCCGCGGCGAACGCCAGTGCCGCCGCAAAAAAATTCTCGAATCGGGCAAATCGGTCATCGCGGCTTGATGCCCATCAACAAGCCACGCAGGCCGAGCAATACCAGGCTCGGCTGGCGGCGCAGAACGCTCCACAGCAGTCGCGTCGAATGATCGCGATGAATCTGGCCCAACGACTCGCGTGTCGCAACGTTCAACAAATCAACCAGATAGGAATAATCCTTCTGCCGGAAGTGATGTAGTGTTTTGCGGATCAGCCAGTGCGTATCCAGTTCACGGCGCAGGGCACGAAGTTCGCCGCCGCCCTGTTTCGAACCGAGCAGCGCATCGGCCACGCCCTGCGCGCCGCGAAATCCGGTCACGATGCCACCGACGGTGGTCACTTTCACCTGGGCCGCAGCGTCTCCAACCAGAAAAACTTTGCCGTTGCCAATGCGGCGCTCGACCGGAACCCACTTACGGTAGACCGGAATACGCGCGCCCTGCCACTCCAGCGGCTCCATATTTTTCTTTTCCAGAAAACGTTCGATGCGCTTCTTGGTTTCCCGGCCGCTGCCTTCGCCGATAATTCCCAGGGCTCCACGCGATTCGTTCTCCGGAATCAGCCAATAGAAATAAGGCGTGTCGTCCGGGACGAACCAGACGCGCGTGGTATCAGGACGGCAATCCTTGGGCAGCTTCACTATGGCTTGAACGAGCGGAACGGTTTCGACCGGCGGCCATCCGGCAGAGCGGCCCACGCGGCTAGTGGCGCCGTCTGCGCCAACTACGTGATCCGTATGCAACTCTTCGCGCTTACCGGCAGTTTCAACTTCCAGACGCAAGCCGCGCGAGTTCGGGCCAAGGCCGAGAAAGTGCGAGTCAAAGGAGATTTTCGCGCCGGCTTTCGCTGCTTCGTTTGCCAGCGCAGGAATCAGGCGCGCCCGCTCGATGATCAGATCAGGACGGCTAAGCGCGACTTCCGCCGAACGCCCGTCGGTGAACAATTCGAAGCGGCGAATCTCGTTTACGATGCAGGACGCCGCCACTTCGCGCAGTTGTTCGCGAAAGTGGTGGGTGACAATCAGCGAGCGCGGCGCCGGATCAAGTCCCGATTTTGCATCGAGCACGCGAACGTCGCGGCCTCCTGCCGCAACTTTTGCAGCGGTGAGCAGTCCCGCAGCCGAGCCGCCCACGACGATCACTTTTCCATTCTTGCTTTCTGTTTGACCAGTCTGCTGTTTATCAGGCACTCGTACGATTCTTCCGATCATGCCCAGCCGTGCGGAACGGCAAGCTGGGAAGGTTCCACGGGAAATAAGCTTGACTACCAATCACAGTTAAAAAAATAGTCTTACTGGCCCTAAAGTATAGCGAATTCAAGGTTGGCGGGAAACTGCGTTAGGTGGCAATTTAGTCCGTCGCCGCGGAGCTTTTGCCGATCTGCCGCTCGTAAGGTGCGCGTTCGAGTAATGCAATCCCCGCAAGGACAACGAGCACCGCGAAGGCGAGCAGAACCAGCGAAATCGAAATCGGCTGATAACTGATGAGCAGAGCGAGTAAACCGGACACGGCGCCCAGAATATACATTCCCAGGACCGCGCCACGCTGTCCTAATCCCAGATTGGCCAGGCGATGAGCCGCGTGATCCTTTCCCGGCGTTGCGAATGGAAGCAGCCCGCGCCGGCTGCGCGAGATGGTGACCAGCGTGGTATCAAAAATTGTTGCGCCGAGCACCAGCACCGGCACCACCCAGGCGGAGAGCATATTGGAATTCTCGAGTCGCAACTTCAAGCCAAGAGTAGCCATTAGAAAGCCGAGGAACATCGCGCCGCTGTCACCCATGAAAATTTTCGCCGGTCTGAAGTTCCAACGAAGAAATCCGGTAGCCGCGCCAAGCACCGCCGCAGCCAGCACCGTCACCAGTGTCTGGCCGTTAAGATAAGCGAGCATTGCGAAAAACGCGGATGCCATGGCAGCGATTCCCGCGCACAGGCCGTCCATGTGATCCAGGATGCTGAACGAGGCGGTGATGCCGACCACCCACACGATCGTCAGGGCGATATCGAGCAGGTCGCCGCTGCCTCCGCCCAAAAGTGTGCTGAAGACCTGCGCCCGAATTCCACTAAGCAGCAAAATTCCCGCGGCCAGCGGCATGCCGATGAACAGCTTCACCTGGTGATGAAGCAATCCGCGGTCATCGAGGATTCCAACCGCAGCGATCAAACAACGCCGGCATACATCGCCAGTCCGCCGAGCAGCGGAATCGGCTGCACATGTACTTTGCGAGGTCCCGGAAGATCAACCATGCCAACACGCAAAGCCAGAGCACGTACGGGAACAGTAAGGACTAGAGACGCCAATAGAGCAATGAAAAAAGCCAGAAGGCCAGCGGCCATTCTCCCTCAGATTTCAGAGCGACGGACCCGGTAGCGCGGACGCACCGACAAGCACGCGACTCACTGCCGGATTTGGGGACCGGCTCCCAAGTGAAAGGCACCAAGTTGACTCTGGGCGATCAACTCTTACGCAGCTGCAGAACTAGCCGCACACGCTGCCCCACGCAGCGCCACCACGATAACGTGTTAGAAAGCTCCAATCCAGTGAAAAAGACGTTAAAATGCAAATCTGCTCAAACATAAGCGGCAGTCCAACGCGGCCGATCCTACAGCGTTTACTGTATTCTGGTTAAGGATCAACTTTAGCGCTCGGTAAGCATGCGGGCGAAAATGCGTTTTACTTCTTCGCGGTCCTTGGTCTTAAAGTACCAGTCAATTGTCCGTTTCAAACCGTCCTTGAACGCCACCTTAGGTTCCCAATTCAGCAGCTTTTTGGCTAAGGAGTTATCTGCTACGCGGTTCAGCGGACCCGTCGGCATGTCCTGGCGCAGCTTGATTTCCGCTTTGTGGTCGGTGTGTTCGCAGACCATGTGCACCGCGTCAATCACGCGGATCCGTTCCATGGTGCCTAGATTGACGGGCGTTCCATCGTCGATCTTTTCGCCGGCCAGGATCGTGCCCTCAACGATGTCGTCGATATAAGTCCAGTTACGGATTTGCGTGCCATCGCCCCACACCTCGAACGGCGTTTGGTGGATAAACGCGCGCGCGATCATGGCAATAACAGCGTGGTTTTCCACGCCGCGCGGACCGTACACGGTGAAGTAGCGGCAGGACGCCGCGCCCAGTCCGTGCTCCCGGTGATATGCCTTCAACGTGAATTCCGCCATCAGCTTGGCCCAACCATAAGTGTTGTCGGCGTCGTTCGGGCCGTTGGTCAATTCCTCGGTGAGATACAAAATTTTGTTTACATCGGACTGCAGAAAATTCGGATAGACGCAGCCGGAGGATGCAAAGACTACCTTTTTGGCTTTGGCGCGCAGAGCTTCGGAAAAAACCAGCCCGTCCAGAAAAAAATTGGACGCCGGGCCGGCTTGATGCAGATCCACGTAACCTCGGCCGCCATGGTCCGCGGCCAGATGAAACACCGTGTCCACGCCATTCATCGCGGCGCGGGTCACGCCGGGTTCGCGCAAGTCTGCCTGGATGAAATCGACTTCGCCTTTGGCTAGTGGCTGGCGAAGATTGTCCAGGTGGCCGCTGGTAAGATCGTCCACGATGCGTACTTTCGCGCCGCGCGCCAGCAATTGATCAGTCAACGTCGATCCGATGAATGATGCTCCGCCAGTAATCAAAACTCTCTTTCCTGTCCAGAATGTCTCTGCAGGCTTCACGCGCTTCCATCCTCCGCAATTTTATTTATCACCGCGGGCAGGAGCGGCTGACTATTTGCACGAATTTTTCGAGCTCTTTGACTCTATCATAGCCGGGCGCTGCAGCCAGCGCCGCTTCACGCATGCGAGCGATTCGCCCCCGATCGGCTGCCAGCTCGCGAACCACCTTGGCCACCTGATCGGGATCGTCCGGATCGACGCCCACGCTGAAGCCCAATTTTTCGCCCAGGGTCACCGCATCGGTTTCGCTCGGCGCGACCGCTACTATCGGTTTGCCCGCCGCGAGAATTCCGTACATCTTACTGGGAACCACCACGCCCTCCAGCCCGCGTTTGATGGTAATCAAGTGCGCGTCCGCCGCGGCCAGCACCGACGGAATCTTGCCGCCGGAAAAAAAAGGCAAGAAACGTACGTTAGAAGCTCCACGCGCAGCGGATTCGAGTTGCGCCCGCTGCGCTCCTTGGCCCACGAACACCAAACCGATGCCATCGCCGGTGAGCTGCTGTGCCGCGGCAATCAGCGTTTCCCACGCGCCGTAAAAGCCGATATTTCCCGCGTGCAGCAGCACAAATTCAAAATCGCCGCGAATGGATCGGATCACTTCGTCATCGAGCTGAGTCTGTGGAAATGGTTCTGTTGCTTGCGCGTTTGCAGAAACAATCTCCGCGCCGTCGCGCACAATTTCAATGTGATTCGCGCCTACGCCCTTGGCAATGATGCGGTTGCGCATGTCTTCTCCCAGCACGATCACTTTGGTAGCCTGCTGCAGCGCCCAGCGATGCAGTTTTTCCCACACCCGCACTAGCAATCCCGGCGGAAAAATTGAGCCGCCCACCGCCATATCCGGATACATATCGCGAATATTGTAAAAATAGGGTTTCCGTTTCAGCAGCGCCACCAACGCTCCGAGAATTCCCTCGAACGGAGGATCGGTCATGGCCAGCACTGCATCGCATGGCGTGAAGAGAGCGCGCGGAATCATCAGCGCCGCGTATGTCAGATAATTCAGCGCGCGTTTTTTCATGTTGAAGCGCGGAAAATCAGTCGAGCCAACGCGTACCACGCGCACATTCCTGTTTTCTTCCGTCTGGAACAGCCGCCACGCGCGCCGCTCCGTCGGATCGTAGGAAGGCCGCCCGCACAGAATGGTCACTTGGTTTTCCCGCGCCAGCGCGTGCACTATGGTTTCCGCCATTTTCGCCGTGGCCGACGTGTCCGGGGGATAATAAAGATTCAGGAGCAAAATGCGCATCGCACGATTGTACACGCGGACTACCGAGCGATTGTTTTGCCAGAGCAGCGATAATGAGCTATTCGCCGTTTTAAGTGAAATTGACGCAACATTGCAGCTGGTTTTGATGTCTCATAAGGTATGCAATTGCGCTGGAGCCTGATTCTACCGGTCATCGGCCTTATTCTATTTGCAGCCGTCAGCTACAGGTCTATGCCCGCGAATCACCATGAGCCAGAGGCTCCGCGCAAATATTACTGGTGGTCGTCGCTGCGCTTGGATTCCGATCCTCAGAACAAAAATTCCGCGCTCGAGGTCGATAATCCGCCGAACAAGAAGGTTGCTCCGGGATGGCTCGACAGAGTGCTGGTTCTTTCCGCGCTGCCGGCGTTTCTTGTCGACGCCGCGGTCGTGGTGGGCATGAGCAAGCTCGGCATCGATGAAGTGCTGACATTCATGGTTTCCATGCCCGTTCTTCTGTTTGCTTGGTTTTACTTCTCCGGCTGGCTGATCGAGCGTTGGATATCCAGGCGCCAGCGACCAGGAAATACGGAATTTAAAGTGACGTGAAGTTCGATCACGCCGCAGCCTGATTGCACATCCGTGCCCAGAGCTAGCTTCTATGACCTAACTTGCCATCATCATCCATCGCAAGATTTAATAGACTCGGTCAGCCGTCGCGAGACTTACCTTGCGCCAACAACCACCTCGGGAGGACGCTCATGCAGATCAGACTCGCCAGCATATTCGTTGATGATCAGGACAAAGCCTTGCGTTTCTACACCGCTATCATCGGGTTTGTGAAAGACAAGGACATACCGATGGGTCCGTTCCGCTGGCTGACGGTAAGGTCGCCAGAGGGCGCCGAAGGCGTCGAGTTGGTGCTGGAGCCGATGAGTTTTCCACCTGCCGAGGTTTTTCAGAAGGCGCTTTTTGCAGCCGAAATCCCGGCCACCGCTTTCCTCACTAACGATATCCAGGCAGAGTTTGCGCGGCTGAGAGAACGAGGTGTGAAATTCCACGGCGAACCGAGAAGCATGGGCCCCATCATCTCTGTGGTTTTTGAAGACACCTGCGGCAACCTGATTAATCTTGTTCAGCCGTTGATGTGATCGCTCTCTCGCTGCTGGTCGTTCGCGGTTTCCCGCGTAATCAGGAAATCGCCGAGCACCAAAGCGTCCATCTGCGTGCGCCGAAAGCAATCGATGGCTTCCTGCGGCTTGCAGACGATGGGCTCATTGTCATTGAAAGATGTGTTGAGCACCACTGGAACACCGGTTTGCTCCTCGAACGCGCGAATCAGCCGCCAGTATCGCAGATTGGCCGTGGACGTAACGGTTTGCAGCCGGCCAGTGCCGTCCACGTGAGTTGGCGCGGGAATCTTATCGCGCATCTCGCGTTTCACTGAGTAGGCCATGGCCATAAACGGCGAAGGATGCGACTGTTCGAACCATTCGCCGGTTTTTTCCGCAAGAATCGACGGCGCGAACGGCCGGAAAATTTCGCGATGCTTGATGCGGCGGTTGAGAATTTCCTTCATTTCCGGGCGGCGCGGATCGGCCACGATGCTGCGGTTGCCCAGCGCCCGCGGACCCCACTCGGCGCGTCCCTGAAACCAGCCAAGAATCTTCCCGTCGGCAATTATGCTTGCAGTCCTTCGAAGTAAATCTGCTTCTGGTAATTCGCCGACCACAAAGCCATTTTCAGAAAAACGCGAAGCCTGCAACGCAGCGCGAATTTCCTCTCGCGAAAATTCCGGCCCCCAATAAGCGTGTTCCATCACAAATTCACGCGGATTTCCAAGCAGCTGATGCCAGATATACTGCGCTGCGCCGACGGCCAGTCCCGCATCACCGGCCGCCGGATGCACGAAGACGTTTTCAAAACCGGTGTTCGCGGGAATTTTTCCATTGGCCACACAATTGAACGCCACTCCTCCCGCCAGACACACAGATTTCATTCCCGTTTCTTCGTGCAGCCGTCGCAGCATGCCCAGATACACTTCCTCCAGCCGCGCTTGCAGCGAGCACGCCAGATTCTTGTGCCGCTGCTCGATCGGAGCCAGAGGATCGCGTACCGGCCCAAACTTTCGCGCCATAGCATCCGAATACATTTTCCCCAGCACCGGAGTTTTGTCCGCGTCGGCCCAGGTCATTTCCGGGCCGCTGCGGTGATGCGTGAAATATTCGAGGCCCAGGCGAAATCCGGCACCCTTCGAATGTATCAGGTCGCGAAATTCCGGCAGAAATTCCGGCTCCCCGTACGCTGCAAGCCCCATCACTTTGTATTCGTCACCGAATTTCAGAAAGCCGAGATACTGCGTGACCGCACTGTAATAAAGCCCCAGCGAATGCGGAAACGCTATCGAACCATGAATGTTCATGCGCCGCTCGGAGCCCGCGCCCCACATCGAGCTCGCAAAATCGCCCAGCCCGTCGGCGGAAAGCAGTGCCGCTTCTTCAAACGGCGAACAAAAAAATGCGCTGGCAAGATGCGCGATGTGATGCTCGACGCGATGGAATGTCGCAGGGACCTTTGCCTTATCCATTTCGAACGCAGCAGCCAGGGCTTCGCGAATGCCGGTAAATTTCGCCAGAACTTTCATTCTTTCTCGCGCGAACGACGGCATCCGCAACGCATAAAAAAGTTTTGTGCCCAGCCGCGCGTAGGGGTTGCGCGGCACCGCCACGTGATGCACGTCCTTCAATGTGATCCCCGCCGCTTGTAAGCAATAGCGAATCGCGGCAGCCGGAAAGCCCGCCGCATATTTCACGCGGTTGAAGCGCTCCTCTTCCACTGCGGCAATCAATTTTCCGTCGCAAAGAATCGCCGCCGACGCATTGCCATGATACGCATTGATCCCGAGGATATTCATTGTCGAACTTTGAGTGTACCGCAGGTGAAGAAGGCATTAGGAACCGGGACTCGACCCTATTTTCTTGCCCATTCGTGCAAGACAAACAGAGACCACGGACGAGACCAGGACGTTTTCCCAGAGAGAAATGAGTTCCACACGGATTTAACGCCGTCTGGCTTGACTAGCGCGGAGAGCGCCTCAGGGAGCGAAGCAAAGCTCTCCTCCAGGCGCAACTTCAACGGCCCTCGCAACCACTCTTCCCACGGCAATGTAAAAGTACGTTTCTTCTGCGAAGTGATTTCCGCCGGCAATAAATCTCCCAGCGCTTCAACCAGCAGCGCTTTTTGCAGCCCGGATTTTCTGCGCGCGCCGTCTGGGAGCGAAGCCACAAATTCCACCAGTGGCGTATCCAGCAGCGGTACCCGCACCTCCAGCGACCTCGCCATACTCGTCGAATCCGTGTCGCGCAGCAGCGTGCTCGCCATGTATGTTCGCAGCTCCAGCCAGCTGATCGCCGCGACCGGATCCATGTGCTGCGCTTCATCGGCTGCAAGTTGCAGCCACCCCAGCCATGTCGGCTCGAGCGTGTAACCGTCCGCCGCCAGCGTGCTCGGCCGGAATCGCG
>WNFP01001636.1_pt1 | contig 17655 bp, 13 predicted proteins | sample 5400201 | NCBI WGS metagenome assembly WNFP01 (sample SAMN13153355, study PRJNA577476) | soil metagenome | isolation source: 115 cm saprolite under Madrone tree | place: USA:California | collected 2016-06-14 | reverse complement strand
GTTTTCATGGAACCGTTTGAGACCGTGGAGGCCAACAATCAGCTCGTGCAGCTCGCCGATGACGAAGCCGCGGAAATCGTGCGGATTTTGCGGGAACTCACCGGACAGCTGCAAATCATCCAAAGGCCGCTCCGGGCGGCGGCCGAGACCATTGCGGAACTCGACGGCGTGTTTGCGCGGGCGCGGTTCGCGCGGGATTTTGACGCCGCGATGCCGGAATTCTCGGCGACAAATGAACTGCGTCTGGAAGGCGCGCGTCATCCGGGCCTGGAGGACAAACTCCGCAAAGAAAACCGCTCCATTGTTCCCCTGACCTTGACGCTGGGGGGAGAAGAACGCGTGCTGGTGATCAGCGGACCAAACACCGGCGGCAAGACGGTGGTGCTGAAAACGACGGGAATAGCCGCGCTATCGGCGCAGTCCGGAATTCCGGTGGCCGCCGAGCGGGCGGTCCTGCCGCTGTTCGACCGGGTGCTGGTGGACATCGGCGACGAGCAATCGATCGCGGCGGATTTGTCCACGTTCTCGGCGCATATGTTGAACTTGAAGACCATGCTTCAAGCCGCGACCCCGAATTCTCTCGTGCTGGTGGATGAAATGGGCACGGGAACTGCGCCGGAGGAAGGCGCCGCTCTGGCGGTGGCGCTGTTGGACGAATTTCGCGCCAAGAACTGCATCGTGCTGGCAACCACGCATCACGACCGATTGAAGACGTACGCATCGACTACGCCGGGCGTGGTAAACGCCGCGGTGGAATTTGACGAGGTCAATCTGCGGCCGACATATCGCTTGATGGTGGGTGTGCCGGGCGGCTCGAGCGGGATCGCCATCGCGAAGCGACTGGGGATCGCCACAGGAATCATCGAGCGCGCACAGTCACTGCTGACGCCCGAAGCACGCGAAGCCGCCGACCTAGTCGCTTATTTGCATCGCAGCCGCGACGAACTGGATCGCCTGCAGCGGCAGATGACCTCCGAGCGCCATGCGCTGGACGAAGAGCGCAACAAGCTGCGAACCGAGTGGGTCGAACGGCAGCACAAGCGCATTAAGGAGCTGGAAGCGCAGTTTGCGGAGATGCACAAGCGCTTTGACGAGAATGTTGCGCGCGTCGTCGAAGCGGTGAAAGAACGGGAGCTGCGCGCGCAGGTGGAGAAAACCACGCGGCGGAAAATGCAGGATATCCGCAGCGAGGCGCGCGAAGAACTGCACGCCGCGGTCGTCGAGACCATCTCGGAATCGCAAGCGGATCTGGGCATCCGTGCTGCTTCGCCCGATGCTGTCAGCGCGGACCGGCTGCAACCCGGAGCGAAGATTCGCGTCCGCGGGTTTAGCAAGCCGGTGTTGTTGCGGCGCATTGACGGATCGTCCGCGGAAATCGAAGCCGGACCGCTGCGCATGAAAGTAGCCGTGGATGAAATCTCCGGCGTGGAAGAGGCAGCCCCGGCGTTGAAATCGAGTTCGCCGGCGGCTAGGCTGCAGGGCGTGACGGTGACTTCGCAGCGCGGGGAGGTCAGCAGCTATGACGAAATCAACGTGATCGGCATGACCGTGGAAGAAGCCACCGATCGCCTGGACAAATTTCTGGACGATGCCGCGTTGGCGCGCAAGGCGCGCATCAGAGTTATTCACGGGCACGGAACAGGCGCACTCCGCAAGGGGATTGGCGAGTTCCTGGCCGCGCATCCACTGGTTGAGAAACATTCGTTTGAGACCGAGGAGCACGGAGGAAAGGCCATCACCATTGTGGAGTTGCAAAGATAGAAGAGGATAATCAGAAAATAGAAATCAGCATGTAGAAAATGGGGAATAGACGGTGCTCCGAGCTCCGCCTCCGTGGATGTGCAGACATCACTGCTTTGCTATACTCGCCGCGTTCCGACAACCAGACAACCAATTGACCATGAGGTGTTTTGATGGAAGCTTTGAAGGATTCAATTTCGCAAGCCAGAGAGTGTTGTCGAATCAGCCGACGGGGAGTGGCCGCCGCGGTGGCGCTAGCCACGCTGGCTGGTATGGCGATCACCGCCGGCGCGCAGGCGCCGAAGAGGGTGGTGATTCGCGCGGGGCGGGTGCTCAACGTGCGCACCGGAGAGTTGCGCGCCAACCAGGCCATGGTGATTGAAGGCGACAAGATTACGCAAATTGCTCCGTCCGGCGAAGTACCTGCCGCTCCCGGAGACACCACCATCGATCTTCCGGAGGCCACCTTGTTGCCGGGCTTGATCGACATGCACACACATTTGACGTTTGATCTGAACTCGCTGGGGTACCAGGGGCTGTCGATTTCAACGGCGCGCGAAGCGCTGCATGGCGCGAGGAACGCGCGGCGGACGCTGGAGGCAGGTTTTACAACGGTGCGAAACCTGGGCGCGAAAGATTATGCAGATATCGCGCTGCGCGATGCGATTAATGACGGTGACGTCATCGGACCGCGCATGGTCGCCTCGGGCCCCGCGCTGGGAATCACCGGCGGCCACTGCGACGAAAACCTGCTTCCGCCTGCGTTTCATTTTCAGGGAGCCGGAGTGGCCGATGGCGTCGAGGGCGTGCAGCACAAGGTTCGCGAAGTCATAAAATATGGCGCGGACGTAATCAAGATTTGTGCCACCGGGGGAGTACTTTCAAAGGGAGACGACCCGAATGCCTCGCAGTACACGCTTGAGGAGATGAAAGCGATTGTGGCAGACGCACACCGGCTCGGCCGACGTGTGGCCGCGCATGCCCACGGCGCCGAAGGGGTGCGCTGGGCTTCGGAGGCCGGTGTCGATTCGGTCGAGCATGGTCATCTGATGGATGACGCGGCGATCATCACGCTGAAAAAAAACGGAACATATCTGGTGCCCACGCTTTTCCTCGGTGAATACATGGAAAAGAACATGGAGCGCAGCGACGTGCCGGAGTTTTCGAAGCAAAAGATGCGCGATGTCATCTCCGCCATGCGTAAGAATATCGGGAAAGCATTTGCCGCCGGCGTGAAGGTGGCGTTCGGAACGGACGCGGCGGTCTATCCGCACGGGCTGAACGCCGGTGAGTTCCATGTTTACGTGAACCTGGGGATGACGCCGCTGGCGGCGATTCAGACAGCCACCATCAACGCTTCCGACTTGCTTGGACCGAAGTATCTGGTCGGTTCGCTGGAGCCAGGTCGGTGGGCTGACGTGATTGCCGTCGATGGCGATCCGACGAAAGACGTCACCATTCTGGAACGCGTGAAATTTGTTATGAAGGGCGGCGCCGTCTACAAAAACGACTATGCCAAGCGGTGACCTTCGCTAGAGAACGGAATGGCGGAAGCGGGATCATTTGCCGATCGGGTAAAGCAGCAGGCGGACATCGTTCGCGTGGTGGGGGAATACGTCCGCCTGAAAAAGAGCGGGCAGAATTTCACTGGACTGTGCCCGTTTCACGCGGAAAAGTCGCCGTCGTTTGCGGTGCATCCGACAAAGCAGATTTATCACTGTTTTGGATGCGGCGTGGGCGGAGATGTGTTCAAGTTTGTAATGGAGATGGAGAAGTGCGCGTTTCCCGAGGCGATTCGAATCGTTGCGGAGAAATGCGGGATCGCCGTCCCGCGACAGAAGGAGCGTTCGCCGGAGGAGCGGAAAGAGAATCAGCAGCGAGCCCTCCTCGTGGAAATGCACCGCGAGGCACAAACCTTTTTCGTAAAGCAACTCGAAGCCACGCTCGAGGGAAAAGCCGGGCAGGCGTATTTGGAGGATCGCGGGCTAGATAAGGAGGCCATGACGCGTTTCGGAATGGGGTACGCGCCGAGCGGCGGGGATGCGCTGCTGCGCCATCTGAAACCCAAATGCAACGAAAAGCTGCTGGTCGAATCCGGGTTGGTGTCTCGTGATCAAAGCGGCGGGCGGCTCTTTGACCGGTTTCGGCGGCGCATCACCTTTCCTATTGCGAATGAGTCGGGAAAGATCGTGGCCTTCGGAGCTCGTGCGCTGGGCGATGACCTGCCGAAATATCTCAACTCGCCGGAGACACCGATTTATTCCAAAAGCAACGTGCTCTATCATATGGACCGTGCGAAGGAAGGAATCCGCCGCCAGGATTTCGCAATTCTAGTCGAAGGGTACCTGGATGCGATCGCGGTGGCGCGCGCGGGAATCAGCAATGTGGTGGCAAGTTGCGGCACGAGCTTGGCGGAGCCGCAGATCAAGTTGCTCGGGCGCTTCACGCGGCGCGTCATTGTGAACTACGACCCGGACGCGGCGGGACAGATCGCTACGGAGAGATCACTCTCGCTGCTCCTCGAGCAGGACTTCGAAGTGCGCGTGCTCGCGTTGCCGGCAATAGGCAATAAAAAGGCCGACCCCGATTTATTTATCCGCGAAAAGGGGGCGGAGGAGTACCTCAAGCTGTTGAAAGAGGCACTACCTTACGTGGATTACCTAATTGCACGAGCCAGACAGATGGACTTGACGAGCGGGGAAGGGAAACGACAAGCCGTGAATTTTCTGTTGCCTTACGTTCAGAAAATTCCCAATCGCATCCTGCGCTCCGAATGGGCAACCCGCATCGCCCAACAACTGCGACTGGATGAGCCGGTACTGCGTGCCGCACTTAGCAAAGCGGCGGCGGAGCGCCGCAGCGAGCTGAAAATTCAGCCGGAACTCGTGGCCCGCGCGGCCAAGCCCGTGGAGCGGCGGCTGATTCGCATGCTTGCCGAGGCGCAGGGCTTCCGGCAGGAACTTGCCAAGCAACTGCAAAATGCCCGGTTGTATCACGGCCTGGAGACGGAGAAGATATTTGAAGCTTTGGTGATTGCCAGCCTTTCTGGCCAGCCTGTACAGGCCACCGAAGTAGGGGCGGCGCTGGAAGACCGTGACCGGCGGTTGCTTTTTGAGATTTTGTTCGAAGAGGCCAACGAGCCAACCTGGGAAGAGGCCATGAGTTGCATCGAGGCGCTGCAGCACCGGCGGGCGGAGCGGGAGCTGGCTGACGTACAACGCAGCATCGAGGCAAACCCGCCCGGACAAGAGTTGCGAGGTCTCCTGGAAAAAAAGCAGGAATTGATGCGGCGGCTGGCCGCGGCCCGGTGAAAACGTCTTCTGCGCAAGCGCCGGTGGGAGAGCCACGTCGTCAAAAGAAGCAGTCCGAAACGGCTAGCATGCCGGAAGGCGCCCCAATCCAGAGGAGCTCACCGAGGAGCATGGCGAGACCGCGATCCGTGTAAAATCGCCCGACACCGATCGCTGACACCCGATTGCGAGTCCGAGGAAAAAAACCACGGTGCTTGTCGAACCTTGTCAAACGGGGCGACTCCTCGTCTGGGCGGTGGAAACATGCTCGAGTGCCCAGAGCCGCTAGCGCATGCCTCGTGCATCTCTCCGTTCCGATCGGGAAGGGAGAGCAAACCCTGACGGCCAGGTCTTCCACAGATTTCCACGAATTAAAAGATTGACGGGACCGGACTTAAACGTGTAGCGTAATAGGGTTTCGCGAGTAACGGTTTTGCCGTTAAACGCATCTATATGGATGTACTTGGCGGCGGGGGCCGGGCCCCCAAAGTGCGGGGCAACGCACGGGGCGGGCGGCAGGCAGCGGTGCGGTGCAGAGTCATTCAAACAAAAATAGCCAGCGATCTTCTGGGGAAACTCCCTCATGGTTTGCGCCAGCGCGCCAGCCTGCGCGTGTCTCTGCGAATGAAGACGGTCACCGATGTGCCCGGGAGTGCTTGGGAATGGCAGTCCAGTAGCGGGAGGAATTTGTGGCAGCAGTAGGCCTTGAAGAGAAATATGACGCGGTACGCCAGCTCATCGCGGTGGGCAAAGAGCGCGGCTACTTGCTCTACGACGAAGTAAACGACTCGCTTCCGGCGGAGGTCCATTCCTCCGAGGAAATCGATGATCTCCTCACAACCTTTGAGCGCAACGGCATCGAGATTTATGAGGATCAGGCTTCGGCCAAGGCCGCGCGTGCGGTGGAAGTCTCCGCCGAGGCCGGCGAGCATGAAGTCGTAGTCAAGGACGATGTTCACTCCGACGAAGGCAGCAGCGACCTCGACTTGACACCGGGTTCGCTGGAAAAGACAAACGATCCCGTCCGCATGTACCTGCGCGAGATGGGCACCGTGCCGCTGCTGACGCGCGAAGGTGAAGTCACCATCGCCAAGCGCATCGAGCGTGGGCAACTTGTGGTGATGAAGTCGATCACACGTTCGCCGATCGTCATCAAGGAGCTGATTGCCGTTGGCGACGATTTGCGCAAGGGTGTGCGCTCCATCAAAGAGATCGTGCAGTTCGACGACGAAGAACTGACCGAAGAGAAGATCGCCAACAAAACCAAACAGACGCTGAAATACATCGACAAGATTGCCAAACTTTACGAGACCGCTCTGAAGCAGGCCGCGAAGCTCGATAAAACACTGAAGTCGAAGAAAAGGTCGTACATCCGCGCGAAGTGGGACGTGGCGCGGACGCGCGTGGAGATTTCCGTCGCTATTCGCGACATCGATTTCAATCCGTTTGAGAAAAAGCGACTGATCGACAAAATGCGCGGCACGGTCGAGCGGCTGCAATCGCTGGAACGCGAAGCCGGGCGGCTGGAGCGCCGCGCAGACGTAGCCAAAGGCGATGTCGCGGCGGAAGCCCGCAAAGAGCTGCGCACGCGGCGCACGGAGCTGAAAGATATCGAGGAAGCCAGCGAGGTCGGGCTCACCGAACTGAAGCGCACGCTGACGTTCATTCACCGCGGCGAGGCGGAAGCCGAACAAGCCAAGAAGGAACTGATCGAAGCCAACCTGCGGCTGGTTGTTTCGATCGCCAAGAAATACACCAACCGCGGATTGCAATTCCTCGACCTGATTCAGGAAGGCAATATCGGTCTGATGAAGGCGGTGGACAAGTTCGAGTGGCGCCGCGGGTACAAGTTTTCAACGTACGCGACGTGGTGGATTCGGCAAGCCATCACACGCGCGATCGCCGACCAGGCGCGCACCATCCGTATTCCGGTGCACATGATCGAGACGATCAACAAATTGGTACGCACCAGCCGCCAGCTCGTGCAGGAACTCGGGCGCGAGCCGACCAGCGAAGAGATCGCCAAGCGCATGGACATTCCAGTGTCCAAGGTACGCAAGATTCTGAAGATCGCGCAGGAGCCAATTTCGCTCGAAACGCCGATCGGCGAAGAGGAAGATTCGCATCTTGGCGACTTCATCGAGGACAAGGCGGTAGTCTCGCCATCCGATGCGGTAATCAATTTGAATTTGAAGGAACAAACGTCTTCGGTGCTGAAGACGTTGACGCCTCGCGAAGAAAAAGTCATCAAGATGCGCTTTGGTCTGGATGACGGCAGCGAGCACACGCTCGAAGAAGTCGGCCAGTCGTTCGCCGTCACTCGCGAACGGATCCGCCAGATCGAAGCCAAGGCACTGCGCAAGCTGCGCCACCCGTCGCGTTCGCGGAAGCTGCGCGCGTTCCTGGAAGGCCCCTCGCGCGATTACCTCTAGAAGAAGTCGAAATTGATATCCCCCCTCGTGAACGAGGGGATTCCCTACGCACACCGTGCCGCCTCTTCGATGGGTTCTGATGTGCCGCATCCGCGATTTCTGCTTCCGCCAGGGAATGAGTCTTTGCCGTCCGTATTTCGTGGTTTTCCACTTCTTTGGCAGAATCAGCGCGGTCGCCAAGTGTGACGCCACAACCTGGTCTTGCGCGTTCGACGCCTTGCGCCGATTGCCAGGCCATGTATCTGTCCATATTCTCGGGCGAATTGTTCCGCACGACCGTGACGGTGGGGAGCCGCGAAAAGTAGCCCAGCGGCAGCGCAGTGCCACGGGCGCCGAAGCCCGCTAGGAATTGTCCCGCGGCGGAACCCGGCCGAACCGCAGCAGCATCCGGATGGTCGAAACCAGCGTAAACAGGACAAAGCCGGCGAGGATGTACCACCTGCGGGAAATATCGGGCCGGTTATCCGGATGCAGGTTGGATTGGATGGCATAGTCGAATGTAAGAATCAGGATGAGGAAAACGGCGCAGCCGAACCACGCGAAATAGGAGTTCAGGAACGCGTGCGTTTCCGCAAGATGTTCTGGTGCGAGCCAGTATTGCTTCTTTGGAAGGTTGATCAATTCTGGCGGCATCAAGGAGATAATGCGCGGGATCCCAAAACCGACGAGCACTGCCAGAACACTGACTCCCACGAACACCGCAAAGAAAGCAGACTTGGTTTGCCAGCCGTTCGGGACACCCTGCGCGTTGAAGTGCGAAGCCACCACCTCCGGCAATTCCGCGTAGTAAGACGAAAAATAAATTGCCGCGCCCGCGGCGAGGACAGCAAATAATGTTCTGGGCAGCCTGGCATCTTGCATTTGCGTTCCTTACGCCTGAGGGGATAAGACTACCACCGGAAACAATAGCGGCAGCACTGAGGCAGTTACGGGAGTCAACACCCACGCCAAGCAGACTCGCGCCGGGCGGTTCGATAAGGATATGCCCACTCCAACAGCGAATTTCTATCGGTTACACGCTTCGAATTGATGCATATTAGAACAGTGGAGACTGGCTAGAGGTCAATGAAATCGAGGCAAAAAATCATCGCCATTATTGTGGTTCTGCTCCTCGGCGCCACGATGTACGGATGGTACCGCACGGGGCAGCCGGCAAACGCGCCCGTGACGCCCGACAGGACGAAATATGGAGGCGCTGCGCAGGCGCCTATGGTCGATCAGACACCCCTCTTGACGGCGCAACGGTTTGCGAAGATGGCCCTCAGCGCGGAAGAACTGCCGTTTGCCCAGGAAGCGTTGCGGCTCGGGGATCAAGAGATGGACCTGGCGTTTGCGGCGGCGGTGCGAGAGGCAGAGGAGCATCCCCCGGTGCTGAGCGCCGAAGCCAAGGGGATCCAGGCACGGCTGCAGCAGGCAGACAGGGCCCTCGAAGCGGATGAAGCGCAGGTCAAACAATTGACGGCCGAGGAGGAAAAGGCCACCGGAGAGAAACGAGACGCGCTGGATGATCAACTTGATGTGGCCAAGGCGCAACTCGAGTTGGATCAGGATGAAGTTGATGACGCGAAGCAAGATCTAATCCGTGCCGGGGGCGATCCACAGGGCCGCATTCAGACGATGGTCGAGGAGCACGAAGCGGCTTCGCACGCCGCGGACAGCCTGAAGGTGACGGTGACCGCGCTTGTGGAAGAGCGCGGGCTGATCCACCGGTTTCAGCAGTGGTCGGTACTCCATCAGAAACAATTGGATTTGTGGCGCGCCAAGCAGGACGCTGAGTCGCTGGCCGCATCGTTTTCCGCGAAGCACAACGCGATGGAAGCGCAAATCGCTGCGGCTCGGAGGGAATCGAGCGAGGTGGACCGTACCGGAAAGCACGCTAGCGGCGGCCGCGAAGAATCAACCGCACTGCTGAAAGCGACCAAGCGGCGCTCGGCCGATGAGAAGGCGCTGGCCGGCTTTGACAAGCGCGTCAATGATGAGAAACAGCTGGCGGAAGTATACGGCAATTGGATCGACGTGATTGCCGCCAAGCAGCGTTCCGTCGTGCACGGCGTACTGAACGGGCTAGCCGTCATACTTGGGATCTTGCTGATCGGACTGTTCTTCGATAACTGGCTTGAGCGCTTGCTTGGCAGGACCTCGCTGGATCGTCGGCAGGTCGAAACGCTGCGCACGGTGACGAGAGTGGCGGTGCAGTTCTTTGCGGTGCTTTTCATCTTGCTCGTGATTTTCGGGCCGCCCAGCCAGCTGGGAACGTTCCTTGGGCTTGCCGGCGCGGGTCTCACTGTTGCGCTAAAGGATTTCATTGTGGCCTTCATTGGCTGGCTGGTGCTGATGGGGAAAAATGGGATCCGCCTGGGCGATTGGGTGGAGATCAACGGCGTCACCGGAGAGGTGGTCGAGCTCAACATGTTTCACACCGTGCTGCTCGAAACCGGCAATTGGACTGATTCCGGCCATCCCACGGGGCGCCGCGTCACGTTCACGAATAGCTTTGCCATCGAAGGCCACTACTTCAATTTTTCAACTTCCGGCCAGTGGCTCTGGGATGAACTGCAGGTCGTGCTGCCGGCGGGACAGGATCCCTATCCCATCGTCGATGCGATACAGAAAAAAGTTGCCGAAGCTACCGCTGAAAGCGCCAAGCAGGCCGAGCAGGAGTGGCAACATGCGGCGCGTTCCCGCGACATGCGTTCACTCTCTGCGGCGCCGGCAATCAATGTCAAGCCGGTGATCGGTGGGATCGAAATCGCCGTGCGCTACGTCACTCGTGCCAACGAACGCTACCAGTTACGCGCCAAGCTCAATCAAGCGGCCGTGGACCTGCTCGGACAGAGGGGCGCGCCGCCAGTGACGAAACAAGCTTGAGTTCTCTAGATTCAGATTGTTCCGGTTATCTCGCTAAGAGCCAGCTGACATTTTCTTCAACTCCGCAAGCATCTCCTGAAAAACTTTGGCATTCGCTTCCTGCAACTTCAGGCCTTGTTCGAGGATTTGCGCATTGCGCTCCGCGATTTGTCCGTTCCGCTCGGAGATTTGCAGAGTGCGTTCGCTACGCTGATTGATGACCTTTAGTTTGCGGTTGTACTGCGCCAGGCTGAACAGCAAGACGAACAAGATCAGCACAAAAATGCCGAGTGATCCGAAGCCCATCAGCACCGGCCAGGCGGCGAGGCCTGGAACGCGGGCGCGTACCCGCTGAAAGTATTTCTCCGAGGTCAGCCACTCCCGAGTCCGCGGATTCCAGTACAAAGTGTTTGTGGTGTTCCACTGGGTGTAGCTGCGGGCATAGGTCCGGTAGAAGTTGTCCGTGAGACCTGGTAACTCCACTTCGACGGTTCCCATCGAGATGCCATCTTGATTGACGGCGGAGAAATCTTCGAGGACTCCATTGCGAACGAGGAGGTCTCCATCAAAGGGAAAACGCTTCGTGGCGAAGTGATACTGGCGATCCTTCACTCTTTCAAATTTGAGTGTGTTGGGATCCGCTTTTTGCGCCTGTTCCCAAGCAGCAAGCAGGCCCTCCTCTGATTTCTGAGCACTTGCGGACGGAATCCATGGAGCGAAGAGCAGCAACACGATGGCCGATGGAGCTACGGTGGTTCGCATGGTTTGCTCCGAAAAATTTCAGTACTCAGGATATAAGCTTGCCGCGTTGGCGGCTGCTTGCGGAGCCCATGGTGTGATTGAATGCTTACTACAATCCTGATCTACAACGAGAAGCTGCGAGCTCTTGCTCGGATGTCAATCCGTACATGGGTGATGTCGGCACGCCGCGCATTCCAAGGTAAAGATGGATCTGTCCGCGGCGATGGATTTCCAGCCGGAGCATGTGCAGACGGAATTTCGTGCTCCACCATGAAGCGCAGCCGTGGCCATCTGGTGATTTCCGCCCTATCGCATCAGCTGACGCGCGCGAATGGCAGAAACCGTTGCACCGGTGTAGAGCAACGCGAGAAGCGCGTACCCGGCAATCAGGCCGGCACCCTCGGCCACCCATCCCAACGCAACGCTCATCGAAAGCTGTACCACCGTCGTTAGAATGGCCATTGCCGACTGCGTTCTTCCCATGAAGTGACGCGGCACGATGGTCATCAGCGAAGACTGCGCCACAACTCCACCGAGCGCGCGGCAGAAGCCAAACAGAATCTGCATCATCACCGCTCCCACAAGAAAGGCGACGAACGGAGTTGCCATGTGTCCCGCCGCGAGTCCGGCGCACGCCGCAACATACAGCGGCATGCGCAAAGTTGACGGCAATTGGCTGGCGATTAAACCGCCAATAATCGCGCCGGTCGCCCAGCCTGCTTCCAAGAAACCCAGCCCCCGGGGACCGGAATGCAGAATGTCGTTGGCCAGCGCCACCAGCACGACGTTGGCGCTTACCACGCCTGCCATCATTACGGAGTGCGTAATCCCCAGTGCGCGCACCAGCGGCTGCCGCCGCAGATACGCGAAGCCTTCCTTCATGTCGGCGTAGACGGCTAGCGACAGGCCCGCTTCCGCGACTTCCGGATTTTCTCCGGTCTCCAACGCCTCGGCCGTCGCTTCGGTGGCTTCGTTATACTCCCGCGGATATTTCTGACTCTCCCGCGGCGAGACGTAACCTCGGCGCACCTGATAGAGACAGTACGACGACACGAAATATGTTGCACCATCGATCGCCAGAATTCCCGCGATTCCCACCGTGTTGTAAAGGAAGCCGACGAAAGCGCCCGCAATAAGCATCCCGCTCTGTACACCGACCAGCACCGCTGCATTTGCTCCTGTGAATTGGCTCGTGGGAATCACCTCCTGCACCAGTGCGTTTACCGTGGCCCAGTACATCGCGGAGCCAACGCCGGTGACGAGCGTCATGGCGTAAAGGTGCCAGAGCTGCAGATGGCCCCGCCACGCGACGTACGCCGTGGCCAGGACGAAAAAGGCGCGCACGAGATCGAGCAAGACTCCCAGGTAGCGCCGGTCGATTCGATCGATCAGCACGCCGCCGAGGAACGGCACGAAAAGTCCCGGCAGAGTCATGACGATGACTTGCCCGCTGACCTTCATGGTCGAGTGCGTTGCCACCAGGATGTACCAGCTCACGCCCGCGAAGTTCATCCCGCTGCCGAAGAGCGACACGAACATCGCGAGAAAAAAATAGCGGAAGCCGCGCTGCGCCCAGATCAGCTTCCAGTCCACACGGTGTGTCGGGGTGGTGGCCATCGAGCCTATTAGCTTACTATCGTATCCTGGAGCGTTCGTCTCAGAAGTAACGGAGGACGAGGCCATAGAAAACAAACAATGCTCACTGCTGTGGAATGAGTTGAATCATGGATCTCGGTTGTGCTCGGCGGAGTTGTGATTCCGATTACGCCGATCGGATGGTTGCTTCCGAAGGGGAATACGGTCACGCGCCAAGCGCGCCGGCCATGCCGGCCTGGCGGCAGGGTTTAAAAGGGGTCGACCGTCTCCTAAATAAGAACGGACTGCCCGCTTGGGTCGATTCAGGAACTATTCCGCCGGAAACCACGGACGCACAGGCCGTCGAAGCTTATCCTGCGGATTGCAGATTCCATGCCGTCATTCGGCGGAACGTGGACGTAGGAAATCACGCCGTTGCCCTCGGGCAGCAACCTGCGGATCCGGGAGGACGGGGAATCTACAATCTCGCCTTTCGGTTCCTGGCGCGCTTCGTGTTTGACTATAGTGCAACGATAGAAACGTATCTGAAGTCCAGGGCGAAAAAACTCGGAGAACAGCCAGAGTTGGAGAATTAATTCGTGGGAAACGAAGCGCATTGCAACGTGCGGTTTGGCAAGCAGCAGTCAGAGGGCAAAGCATTGCTCGAAACGAGCGAGATTCTTTTCCGCGGCGATTTCCGGCTGACGATTCCCTTTTCCACAATCAAATCGGCGAAAGCCGTGGATGGAGAACTCCGCTTGCAAACCGCGGAAGGGCTCGCGGTTTTCTGTCTCGGCGCGACGGCCGAGAAGTGGTGTGAGAAGATTCTTTACCCCAAATCGCGCCTGGAAAAGCTTGGCGTGAAGCCCGCGGCGAGAGTTTCCTTGCTCGGTGATCTCGATACCGGATTTCTCGCGGAAATAGGCAATCTCACCAAGGCCGTGAGCAAGAACAAAGTTGCAGACGATTCGGAATGGATCTTTCTCGCGGTCGATTCGAAGGGAGATCTGGGCGCCCTATCTAAAATCTCGAAATCCATGGAAGGCGCGGTCGCGCTTTGGACCGTCTATCCCAAGGCACAAAAGCACATCACCGAAAATGATGTTCTCGGCGCGGGCCGGAAGTGCGGCTTAAAGGATGTGAAGGTCGTCGCCTTTTCCCCCACGCACACCGCGCTTAAATTCGTCATTCCAAGGTCTGCTCGCTAATCGATTTTCAATTCACAAGTGGCAGTGCTTGTCGCCATAGCCCTCTCGGTCTTCTCATAGCGCGTGGACTGCGCAAGACCTACCGGCGAGGTGGCGGTGTTTTTTCGCAGGGAACCGGCGACGCCCGGTTCACCGCTGTCGAGGAGGTAAGCTTTTCCGTCAACCGCGGCGAGGTGTTTGCTGTCGGGCGAGAGCGGTTGCGGAAAGACAACGCTGGCCCGCATGCTCCTGAGGCTGATCGAGCCCGACGGCGGCGAAATCCGTTTCGAGGGGCGCAATCTTCTCGCGCTGCGCGGAGAAGAATTACGCTCGCAGCGCCGCCAGATGCAGATGGTGTTTCAGGATCCGTTCGCCTCGCTCAATCCGCGTATGCGGGTGGGCGAAATCGTTGTCGAACCTCTCGCCATTCATGAGCCCGGGCTCTCCGACACGGAGCGCCTGGCGCGCATGACGGCGATTCTTGGCCGCGTCGGCTTAAATGGAGACGCCATGCCGCGGTATCCCCACGAATTCTCCGGCGGGCAACGGCAGAGGATTGGCATCGCCCGCGCCCTCATCCTCCAGCCGAAGCTCATCGTTGCCGATGAACCGGTCTCGGCTCTGGATGTCTCCGTCGGCGCGCAAGTTCTTCTCCTGTTGCAGGACCTCCAGCGCGAATTCGCGCTCACCTACATTTTCATCTCGCCCAGCTTACCGGTAGTGGCGCAGGTCGCCACGCGCATCGCCGTCATGCGCGCCGGCCAATTCGTCGAAACCGGCCCCGTTGATAAAGTTCTCCAGCAACCGCAGCACGACTACACCCGCGAACTGCTTTCCGCCGTCCCAGAGTTACCGCGAGCGTGACTTTTCCTGAGAGCCAGAGTAATCCTCAGCCATTTCATTTTCCTTAGAACGGGTTACTGGAAACTGACAACATTTTCCTTATTGCGCTACAATCCCAACCACCTGAAATGTTCCTGCGTGCTCGTGCGTAGTCCTTACTTGAGAAGGCAGACTTAGGAAACCTTGTGGTGGAGGAGTCCTCGATGGCTACAACCCCCGTTCCTGCTCCGGAGGCGCAAGCTCGTTCTATTAGTTCGTTCGGCCGCATCATCGGCGTTTTCTTCTCGCCGAAAAACACCTTTGAAGACATCGTCAGGAAACCCAGTTGGATGCTGCCGATTGTCCTTCTGACGGTGCTCAGCCTGGCGGTCAGCTTCTGCATCAATCAACGGATCAATTGGCGCGAATTTATGAGCCAGCAAATCGAGAAGAGTCCGCGCTCGGCGCAAATGTCGGCCGAGCAGAAGCAGCAGCAGATCGAAGGCGGCGCCAAATTCTCTCCCGTCTTCACCTACTGCGTCGGCCTGCTGGGCCCAATTCTCGGCGCGTTGATCGTTGGTTTGGTAATGTGGGGAGCCTACAGTCTCCTGGGCGGGGCGAGCACTAATTTCGGCACTGCATTCAGCATTACCTCGCATGCGTTTCTCACCGGGCTAGTCAGCAGTCCTCTTTTCATCCTGATCCTGTATTTGAAGCCGTACGGCACGATCGATCTTGAAAACCCAGTGGCTACGAATGTGGCAGCAATCTTGCCCGACGACTCCGCGAAGTGGCTGGTGGCACTCTCGAAGTCATTCGATGTTTTCACATTTTGGACGCTAATTTTGCTGGCGATTGGTTTTGCCGCCGTGAGCCCGAAAAAACTGAAGGGGTCCAAGACCTACACAATTGCCTTTGGCGTTTGGGCCGCCTTCGTGGTACTCCGCGTGTGCTGGGCGTTTATCTTCTCCTGATACACTCAAGTAGGACAGGCATTTTTGCCTGTCCTACTCTCGGGTATTCAGCTGAAGATGAATTTTTCGTTTGAAGCAGCGAAGACCGACGCGTCGGGCGCGCGTTGCGGGCGCTGGATGACGCCGCATGGCGCGATCGAGACGCCCGCGTTCATGCCCGTGGGCACCCAGGCGACCGTCAAGGGGCTCACCCAAGAAGCGCTCGAAGAGCTCGGCGCAGGAATCATTCTTGCAAATACCTATCATCTCTATCTTCGTCCCGGGCACGAATTGGTGCGCAGACTTGGCGGGCTCCATCGATTCATGTCCTGGCCGCGCGCCATCCTCACGGATTCCGGTGGCTACCAGGTCTTCAGCCTTTCCAAATTGCGAAAAATAACCGATGAGGGGGTGCGCTTCCGCTCCCATCTCGATGGCTCCGAACATCTCCTTACGCCGGAAAAAGCCGCGGAGATCCAGCTCGCTCTGGGGTCCGACATTGCCATGGTCCTCGATGAATGTATCGAAACACCCGCGCCCCGCGAGAAAGCCGAAGCCGCGCTGAAGCGCACCACCGAATGGGCACGCCGCGCGCGCCGGTATTTTCAGGAATGCACGCGACGGAACGGAAATCTCAGCCAATGGCAATTCGGCATCGTGCAAGGCGCCACGTTTGCCGATTTGCGCCGCGAAAGTGCGCGGCAGCTCCTCGATCTCGATTTTCCCGGCTACGCGGTCGGAGGCCTTGCTGTCGGTGAGCCGCACGAAATGACCTGTGAAATGACCGCCGAAGTAACCGCGCTGCTGCCCCGGGGCCGCCCGCGGTATCTCATGGGCGTGGGCCGCCCCGAACAGCTGGCGGACTATGTCGCACTGGGCATCGACATGATGGACTGCGTCCTGCCGACACGGGCCGCGCGTCATGCCTGCCTGTACACCGCCTCCGGCCGCGTGCTGATCAAGAACGCGCGCTACGCCCAGGATCAGCTGCCCATCGATCCGAGCTGCTCTTGCAGCGTCTGCCGTCGCTACTCGCGTGCCTATCTTCGCCATCTTTTCACCGCCGGAGAACTTACCGGGGCGGTTCTCGCCACCCACCACAATGTCCACTTTTACCTTGACATAATGCGCCAAATCCGCAAAGCTATCGAGTTTGGGAACCTAGCGAATTTCTCATCTGACATGCACGCGCGCTATACGGCGGGTCCGGCCTAAGGGTGGAGCTTCTTGGAAGTGCGGGGGCCGTCCGCGGGGCACCAAGAGCAGAGAGAGTCGTAGCCATACCGGGGTGCGCAGCTCGCCCCCGGTACGGCGTTTCTATTTTCCCAGAGTGAAGTAGAGGCGTCGGGTTCATCAGGGTTGCCGGCAAGAAAAGCATTTTCTTGAAACTAAGAACTGACAACTGCCAGCTAACAGCTGCTTTTCAGGACGATGATGACAGCGATGATTTTTCAGGCTTCTGGCGGTGGCTTTGGCGGCTTCCTGATCCCGCTCGGTCTTATGTTCGCCATCATGTATTTCATGGTGATCATGCCGCAGCAGCGCCAGCGCAAGAAAGTGCAGGCCATGCTCGCGGAGCTCAAGTCCGGCGACAAAGTGATCACCAGCGGCGGCATGTATGGCACTATTAATGGTATCGATGGCGATTCGGTCATTCTGAAAATCTCCGCCGAACCGCAGGTTAAAATTCGTATCTCGCGTGCGGCGATTGCTCAGGTGGAGGCATCGGAAGATGCAAAATAATCCCACCCTTCGCCGGACAACAGGTCTTACTTTCTGACCATGAACCCTAATCTGAAGTGGAGAGCGCTGTTCATCTTTGCCGTCATTCTGTTCTGCATCTATTTCCTTTTCGGCTACCCGGTCTTTCCCACCTCGGTCGCGCAGGTGAAGGATAACTTCTCCAAACAGATCAAGCTCGGCCTGGACCTCCAGGGCGGCACTCACCTGCTCCTTCAGGTGCAGATCCAGGAAGCCATCGGGCAGGAGACGGATACGACCGTGGACCGTTTGACTACCCTGCTGCGCGCGAAAAATATCCACTACGACGAAGTGCGCCGTGTCGACG
>WNFP01004076.1_pt1 | contig 17667 bp, 13 predicted proteins | sample 5400201 | NCBI WGS metagenome assembly WNFP01 (sample SAMN13153355, study PRJNA577476) | soil metagenome | isolation source: 115 cm saprolite under Madrone tree | place: USA:California | collected 2016-06-14 | reverse complement strand
ACCCTCTCCCCTGGTCCCTCTCCCAAATGGGAGAGGGGTTAGCAAAACGATGACCATTAAAGAACACACCGCCCGGCGTCCGACGTGGGCTGAGATCGATCTCGATGCTCTCGCGAACAACCTTCGCGTGATTCGCGCTGAGGTTGGCAGCGAAGTTAGCGTGATGGCCGCCGTGAAGGCGGACGCGTACGGTCATGGCGCGGTTCCCTGCGCTCGGCGTCTGGAAGCTGAAGGCGTCGATTGGTTTGGCGTGGCTATGCCGGAAGAAGGTCTTGAGTTGCGCCAGGCGGGCATCAGCAAACCAATTCTTTGTCTCGGAGGATTTTGGGCCGGCCAGGAAAGCGCTTGTTTGCAACAGCGCCTGACTCCGGTTGTTTACCGGCTGGATATGATCGAATCGTTTGATCGCGCTGCGCGAGACGAGGGCGTGGTCGCCGATGTGCATGTCAAGATCGACACTGGCATGGGTCGATTGGGAGTGCGTGCCGACGACGTTCGACAATTCTGTGAAGCGCTGTCTGCTTTCCAAAATATTCGGGTTGATGGATTGATGACGCATCTCGCGGCCGCGGACGATCCTGCTCAAGAGGATTTCACCAAGGACCAGCTCAAACGATTTCAGCAGGCGGTCGATCTGTTTCGAGAGAGAGGCTTTGCGCCGCGCTATGTGCATGCGGCGAACTCGGCGGCCACCTTTGCTTATCCACAGGCGCGCGGAAACATTGCGCGCCCCGGCGGGACTCTCTACGGCTTCCGGCGCGACGTGCTGCCGCCGCAGATCGAGGCTTCACAGCTACGGCCCGTCTTGTCTCTGCGCTCGCGGATAATGCTTTTGAAGACAGTCGGCAAAGGCGAGAAGCTGGGTTACGGCTGTACTTTCGAAACAACGCGACCATCTCGAATTGCGACGGTCCCCATCGGCTACGACGATGGTTACCGGCGCGCGCTCTCAAATCGTGGCCGCGTGATTGTTGGCGGAACTTACGCGCCGGTAGTCGGCCGCGTCTCGATGGACTTGACGTTGATTGATGTAACGGACGTGCCGGGAGTTTCGCGCGATGATCAGGTGACCATGCTGGGACGCGAAGGCGCATTAGCGATTTCAGCTGAAGACCTCGCCGAACTCGCCGGCACGATCTCTTACGAGATTACCTGCGGCATCAGTAGCCGCGTGCCGCGAACCTACCTGGAAAATTCAGATCGATAACTAGCCAACTTCCTCTCCGGTGCAAGCAGGCGCGCTAAGCAGCCGAAGCCTCAAACCGCCAACGCCGATGTGGCTAAAAAAACATTGACGGGGTCGGGAATCTGGCATATTGTCCAACCGCCAAACACAGGGAGTTTACGGGCTGGTCCTCAGAGTCTCAGTCGTGCTCCTACCGTACCAGTCAAAGTTTACGCACAGTCTTATCGCCCGGCTTAATCTTTCCCGGATCTCTAACGAGTGCTATCGCCTTTCGGAAGGCAGAAAACAGGAATGGACGCGAGGATGGCCAGGAAGTGCGATGGAACCTGAAACGCTGACTATTACGATCGACGATCGCGACAGTGTGACGGCGCTTCTGTATCTGGCGTCGAAAGGGAAACAGTCCGGTGTTACCGTGGTTCTGGGACACGGCGCCGGCGCGAACCAGTTGAGCTCTTTCATGGTCATGATCGCCAGAGGCCTGGCGGCGCGTGGATGCGACGTCATGACTTTCAACTTTGTATACAAAGAGCGCGGGCGCAGCATTCCGGATCCCGCGCCGCGACTCGAATCTTGTTATCAAGCGGTAATCAAGACGGCACAGACGAATCGCAAGCTAAAGAAGAATCGCCTGGTGATCGGGGGCAAATCGATGGGCGGACGGATCGCTTCACAGGTTGCGGCCATCGCGCCAGACGGAATTGCGGGATTGGTCTTCCTGGGATACCCGCTGCATCCTCCGGGCAGACCTGATAAGTTGCGCGATGCGCATCTGAAAGAAATTCATGCGCCGATGCTTTTTGTGCAGGGCGCGCGCGACACGTTTGGCACAGCAGACGAAATTAGCGCCGTGATTAAGAGACTGCGCCTGCCCGCGACGCTTCAGGTAATCGAAAGCGGCGATCATTCTCTCAAAGTTCCGAAACGGCTCGGCGAGCCACAGGAGAAAATCTACGCGACGATACTTGATAACGTCGCCGAGTGGTTGCAAATAAATTAATGGTCCCTCGCTTGGCCAGCGAGGCGACGTTCGATCAGGATGTGACTGACAGACTAAGTTTCCACTAGCTCAGATCGACCTCCGCTGCAGTCTCTTGATGAGTCGAGCGGTGGTTAGTTCAGCCAGGCGTTGACATTTAGATCTCTTGCCAATATCTTGCAGGCGTTTTTTGGGTACTTTAGGTGTCTCATACCTTGCGACAGGCGACTCTCTAATTTCTCAGGAGTGTTTCGGTTTTGTTCTGGGAAAGCCGACTGCGGCGGTCTGACACGCTCGTCGCAAACTCTTAGAGCTATCTCACGGAGGCTCCCATGACAACTTCTTCCCCAACCAACATTGATTACACGCAGGAAGTGCGCTTTGCAGTGGTGATGTACGGCGGCGTGTCGCTGGCGATCTACATCAACGGGATCGCGCAGGAACTTCTTAGTATGGTTCGTTCCACGCCGGAACCCAAGAATGGCAAAAGCGTTCCGACGGCAACGGTCGAGCCCGGGGATCTCAAAGGGACCCAGCGAGTTTATAAAAAGTTAAGCCACCTGCTCTCTGATGAGCGGTTACTTGCCGAGTGTCGGGCTCTGGCCCCCAAAAAGGGGACGGATCAATCATGCGCCGCCCTCGCAGACAAGCTGGAAAAGCTGCTCGCCGACGCCGATGCGCCTCAGACGCGATTCGTGGTCGACATTTTGTCAGGGACGTCGGCCGGGGGGATTAATGCGATTTATCTCGCTAAAGCTCTCGCGAACGACCAGAGCATAGACCAACTAAAGCAGTTGTGGATTAACGAAGGCGATATCGGGCTGCTCATTAACGATAAGAACTCGGTCATGGGTTTGCATCTGGAGAACCAGAAGCCCCCGCAGTCGCTCCTCAACAGCCGGCGCATGTATCTTAAACTGTTGAAGTCTCTCGATGATATGGACGGTGGCGATCCCCGGGACAAAGACTACCGCTCTCCTTATGTTGATGAATTGGATCTGTACATAACTGCCACCGACATTGAAGGCGCGCCCGTGCCGATCAAGCTCAGCGACGCAGTTGTCTATGAAAGACGACATCGGAACGTTTTTCATTTCAAGTATGGGTCGGAAGAAGCAATGGGCGACCCGTGTAATGACTTCATCAGCGAGAACAATCCTTTCATGGCCTTCACCGCGCGCTGTACGTCGTCATTTCCGTTCGCCTTTGAGCCCATGAGACTTTGCGACATCGACGAAGTGTTGGCGACGTTTAGGAATTACCAGGGCGCTGACCAGGAGAAGATGAAAGAGAAGTGGGAACGGTTCTTCAGTGAGAATACGCGTGCCAATGGCGGACAAAAAATTTGTTACACCACCCGCTCATTTGGAGACGGCGGCTATCTTGATAACAAGCCCTTCACTTACGCCACTGAGACGCTTGCCCGTCGCTATGCTCCGCGTCCGGTCGATCGCAAGCTGATCTACATCGAGCCGTCTCCGGAACATCCCGAAGACGAAGTGATTAAGAACGCCAAGCCCGACGCGATCGAGAATGTCAAAGCTGCTCTGCTCGATTTGCCTTCTTATGAAACGATTCGGGAAGATTTGGAGCGACTAATCCAGCGGAATGTTCTCATTAATCGTCTCAATCGCATTACCACCGCAGTCGAATCCGACCTTGATAAGGCGACGCAGTGGAAGCGGCCAAAAATGGCAGAGGGCGAGTGGGAAACGCTCGACATGGCCGGCATGGTGGAAAAGTTTGGCATCTACTATCTTCCCTATCGCCGGTTACGGATTGCCGCGGTTACCGATCAATTGGCGGAATTGATTGCGCGCGTCAGAAATCTCGATAAGGATTCGGCCCAGTTCTTTGCTGTTCGGGCCTTGATTCGCGCCTGGCGAGAAAAAAACTATCCCGACTATCACCAGAAAGAAGCTTCTACCCAGCAAACGGGTCAGACTGCTGACACGCCCGAGGCAGGCGGGACGGGTGAGACCGCGGTTAACACCAAGGCAGATGATAAGAAGACGGACTACACCGCTAATCAGTTGCTCGTCCACTACGACTATAACTATTGGCTGCGCCGCTTGAACTTCGTCCGTCGCCGGCTCGACCAGTTGTTTAAACTCAAGAAACTGCCGGCGCGCAAGGAAAGCGGAGACGGTGTCGACGAAAAAAGACTTCTCAAGGAGGAGGAGGCCGTCCTGGACCGGTTGGAAGAACTTCCCCACAACAGTTTGAAGTATGCAGATCTGACTGCCGAGGAAAAGAACTCACTTCATAGCTTCCTGATCTTTGTGAAGTGTCAGCTCAACCTGATCTACAAGGACTTAAGAAAGGCCGGCAGAGAGATCCAATCCGCGCGCGGCACTAACGGCGACGACAGCGTGGCCGGAAAGATTAACAAGATATCGTTAGGGCCTGACAAGATACGTTTTCTGCTCGGCTTGCCGCAAGAGTCTGATTCCACCGAGCCTGATTTTTCACGCCTTAACGAAGACGAGTGCGTAAGACGCGCCACGAGACTTTTTGATGACCCGATCTTCGCGAAGAGCTTTCAGGACGCCGCGGATGAATTAAGAGAGCAAATCAAGCAGAAAGTCGTCGACCCAACGTGGACGAGCTGCAGGCGATTACTAAGACCAACCGAGTCTCTGCCCGAGGGAGACGCAACCTGTCCCCTTCCAAATCCGTTGAGCGCTCACACTAACAGCGTCCGCGAATACCTGTGGCGGTATTGTAGTCAGTTTGATGACTTTGATCAGATTACCTTTCCCATTGCTTACGGAACTGATGTCGGCGAGGCAAATGTCGTCGAGGTCATCCGCATCAGTCCCGAAGATGCCGTCAACCTGATTAATGAACGGCGGGAGCAAAGGGACAGTCCCGACGGAACCGGGCGCCGTAAGCTTGCCGGCACCGCGCTCCATCACTTTGGAGCATTTCTCGATCGCACCTGGCGACAAAACGACATCATGTGGGGACGTCTGGACGGCGTCGAACGAGTGATCACTGCTCTGTTGCCTGACCCAATCAACGAAGGTGTGCGCAATGAATTGATAAGGCAAGCGCACACGGCGATTTTGATTGAAGAACTTCCCCTCGAGAACCGGAAGGAGCTGCGGACTCTCATGAGCCACGCGCTTGTGCGCGCGAGCGCAGGCGAGCCGATTCGAGCGGCGGTTGAGAAAGTGGTCAAGGCTGCCAGCGGCGACTCTTCGGTCCAGAAGAGACTTGAAAAGCTTATCTGTAACAGCCTTGAAGACGAGGAACTCTTAAACTTCATTACGACCGGCTACGAAGTTAATCGGCAGCTTGATGCCAAGATGATGCTTCGCGCTGTGTCCAGATCAACTCAAGTTGTCGGTCATATTCTCGAAGACATTGCCAATCACAACGCCCTGGACGGAAAAAGCCTGGCTTGGATCGCGCGCCTTGGTCAGGTGTTCTGGGGCCTGGTCGAAGTAGCGGTGCCTAACAGCATCTTGAACCTGCTCATGTTTCATTGGCTCAAGGTGCTTTACGTTCTGGAACTGCTGCTGCTCATTGCCTGCTTCCTGTTCTCCGCCCCGCCGGAGCTGCAAAACTTCGCCTGGAAGATCTTTGGGATCACTATCTCCGTCAATCTCGCCGTACTGCTATTGCGCGACAAAATGCGCGGAAGAAAAGGTTGGAGATATGCGCTCGGTGTGATCGTAGTCGGGCTGGTTATAGTTTTGGCGGGGGTGGGCGCGGCCGATTTGTTCGGCATGGGGTTATCAACAGTTGTCTATTCTGCGTAGGACGCTCAGCTTTCAGCTGGAAACAATTCGCGCCAAGAGACCGAACCAAACACCGTTGCCGAAGCCGAAGAGGCAATGGTTTCTCGGCGTCAGAATTGTTGGGCTGCTCGCTATGCTGATGGTGGCAATCGGCATCTGGACCAGCACGATGCGCGATTTTCGCCCGCCGACGATCGAAGATACTGCCAAGTCGCCCTTCAAATTTTCCCACCAGGTGATAGCGATGGAGTTCATTCAGACTCCCGAGCAATTGCCCGTCATCCTTGGCCGAGAGGCGAACAATTCGACCGATTCGCAGAATCGTCTCGCCATGCGGGCCGAGATGCGGCGCGACTTTGTTTTCATCTTTTTCTACGCCCTGCTCTACATTGCGGTGAGCTTGCTATTAGCGCGGCGTCGTTGCCCGTGGGCGGTATATCTGGCCTGGGTTGCAGGACTTTGTGGTGTGGGTGCGGCACTCTTCGACATCCGCGAGAACCTGGCAATCCTGAATGTTCTGAATACGCTCGATCTCAATCAGTTAGTAGATCAGCAGGCGGTTAATGCCATACATTCTGCCGCGATCCTCAAATGGGCGCTCAGCTTCGTGACTGCGGCCTTGCTGGCGTTGACCTTCTATGGATTGGATAATTCGCTGTCCTTCATCGGCTATGCCTTTACGCTGACTGCGGTCATCGGTTTTGTCAGCCTGTTCTATCTTCCGCTACTCCCATGGGCTTTTGTTCCCCTGATCATCGGACTCATCCTGCTGTCGATCTTCGCCGTCTTTCGCCCGAAAAAATTTGTCAAAGAGTACTGCTAGGGCGCCGGAATCTGTTCTAGTACAATGAGCTTACCCACGGGGCGCCAGCTTCAGCTGACTCTTTGTTTACAGCCGGACTTCGTAGAACTCTTTCGAAGCGGTGACGGCATCAATTAGAAAGAGAGAGAACCTAGCCTTGCCACAATATCGATTCTTACAACTGGATGTCTTTACGGATCGCGCGTTTAACGGCAACCCTCTGGCCGTGTTTCCGGAAGCCGAAGGAATCACTAGCGAGCAAATGCAGCAGATTGCCCGCGAAATGAACCTGTCGGAAACTGTTTTTGTGTTGCCGTCTGATAAAGACGAAGCCGTGCGCCGGCTCCGCATTTTTACTCCGAGTAATGAACTTCCGTTTGCGGGCCACCCGATCGTGGGAGCATGGAATAGTCTGGCGCGCGAAGGCGTTGTGCCAATTCCGGAAAGCGGCAACGGCTGGGTTAATCTGAAACACGAAGTTGGCATCGGCGTGCTGCCGATTGATATCGAGTTCAAAGACGGCGAACCCGCACGCGTGGTAATGACGCAGGGCAAGTTTGAAATTCGCGGGGAAATTGACGACTGGGAGGAGCAGGCACAGATTGCGCGGGCGCTGGGTCTGGCCCGCGAAGATTTGGACGAGAGTTTGCCGATTCAGGCGGTCTCGACGGGAAACACGATGTTGTTGGTGCCGGTGCGATCACTGGCTGACCTCGGTAATTGCAAAGTGAATCTGCCGATGCTCGAAGAGATCTACGAAGGTAATAGTGCATTCGGCGGCGGCACGGGTTGCTATGCGTTCACCCGCGAGACGCTTGAGATTGGCGCGGCCCGCGCGCACGCACGCTTTTTTATCGGACAGAATATTGGTGAGGATCCGGCGACCGGGAGCGCCGCCGGGCCGCTCGGAGGTTATCTGGTTCATCATGGCGCGACGCGGGTAGAACCTGTCGAAGGTGTCTACAAGTTTGTGATCGAGCAGGGTGATTTTATTAATCGTCCCAGCCGTATTGGTCTGGAAGTTAAGGGCCAGCCCGGCAAAGTCGAGCGGGTTTGCGTGAGTGGCGCCTCGGTGGTGGTCGCGCGGGGAGTTTTGGAGTTCTGATTACAAAGCCTTTTGAGATGGCAAACAAACAGCTTGATCTTCTTATTATCGGCGCAGGGCCGGCGGGGCTTTCCGCTGCCGATGCGGCAGCTCGTGAAGGTCTCGACTATCTGGTGATCGAGAAGGGAACGATTGCGGACACGATTCGCCAGTATCCGGTTGGTCGCACTCTGTTCTCGACGCCCAATGAATTGGAGATGAGGGACGGCGCGTTGCATCCGGTGCGCGAAAAGCCAACGCGCGAGGAACTGCTATCGCACTACATTCATTTCGTCCTCGATGGTGATTTGCGAATCAATACCGGCGAAGAAGTCACCCGTGTTGAGCAGCCGGAGTCCGAAGTCTTCACCGTGCACACCCGGAGCCTGAACACGCTTGGACAAGAAACCCACGCGACTTACCAGGCGCGTCGTCTGCTCTTTGCGATCGGCGCAATGGCCAAGCCGCGCCGGCTGAACGTGCCCGGCGAAAACCTACCGAAAGTTCATCATCGATTCATCGAACCGTATCCCTATGTGCGCAGAGAAGCGCTGGTGGTCGGCGGCGGCAACAGCGCTGCCGAGGCGGCCTTGTTTCTGTCTGAAGAAGGCGCGCGCACGACCATGGCCATCTGGCGTGAAGACTGGGAGAATCGCGATCCGAAAGCCGGGGCGATGAAGCATTGGGTGCGTTCCCCGCTTGAGCGCGAGGTCGCCGAAGGCCGCTTGCGTGTAATTCTCTACCAGCAGGTGAGCGAAATCACCGCGCACGAAGTTACCCTGACGACTGAAACCGGAGAGAAGCGGACGATTCCCAACGACGTGGTCTTTGTGCTGGTGGGAAGTGATGCCGATCTGACTTTGCTGAAGAGTCTGGGGGTGGGAGTTACTTCGGGAAAACTAACCGAGATGCCGGTCTACGATCCGGAAACGTTCGAAACCAACGTGCGTGGAGTCTATGTGGCCGGGCACTTCACGAACGCCCGGCATATCAAAGCCGCGATCGATGTACCGCGCAAGATTGTGCCGCTGATCGCGAAGAGTTTCCGGGCCCCCGCCGGTTCGTCGTCGAGTTAGCGTCTACCAATCATTTTCTATTGAAGAGGATCGGGGAGAACGCTGTATTAAGCGAGCGGTAAAAGCCCATCCACGAAATCACACGAAATAGGAATTGTGATTCTTCTTAGCGTTGGTGTGGTTTCGTGGATCTAATCCGGGCTTGGTCTTCCAAAGAATTCTACGGAGAAAGAAGCCAGATGGAAACTCCGCTAACCCCGATGGATTTTGCGCGCCGCGCACGCAAGCTCTACGGCGATCGCGACGCTGTCGTTGATGGGGATTTGCGTCTGACTTATGCGCAGTTCTTTGATCGCTGTGATCGCTGGTCCTCGAGTCTCCAACAGTTGGGCGTTGGCCAGGGTGATCGGATCGCCTACATCGCAGCGAATACCCACGCGCAACTGGAATCTTTTTATGCGGTGCCGCAGATTGGCGCGGTGTTGGTGCCCATCAACTATCGCCTCACGGCGGACGATTTCGGTTACTTGATCAATCACAGCGGCGCTCGAGTGGTTTGCGCGCAGTCAGATTATCTTTTCGGCATTGAAAGTATTCGTTCACAGCTTCCTACAGTTGATCACTTCGTGTCCCTCGATGGCGCGTGCGATGGCTGGCTCGATTACGAAGCGCTTTTGGCCGAGGCCGCGAACCACTTTGCGCGTCCGAAGATTCAGGAAAGCGATTTGCTGACGATCAATTACACCAGTGGCACGACTTCGCGCCCCAAAGGTGTGATGATCACACACCGCAACGCTTACCTGAATACCGTGGGGACGTTGCTGCATGAGCACATGGACTGCGCGGATCGTTATCTCTGGACGTTGCCAATGTTCCATGCCAACGGTTGGACATTTGTCTGGACGGTCACAGCCGCCGGCGCCGCGCACGTCTGTTTGCCGAAGGTCGATCCGGTTTTAGTGTTCGAGCTAATCGAGAAGGAGCGGATCACGATGCTGTGCGCCGCGCCCACTGTTCTGATCGGTTTGGCTAACGCAGACGAGGAAGCGCGCGGAACGGCGCCCCGCCGGGTGCGGGTGTTGACGGCCGGCGCGCCTCCGGCGGCTTCCACAATCGAACGTCTGGAAGGCGAGCTTGGCTGGCGGGTCACACAGATGTACGGGCTGACTGAAACAAGTCCTTTCATTACTGTATGCGAGTCGCGAGCGGAGCATGAACAACTTTCTATTCTTGAAAGCGCCGTCGTCAAAGCCAGGCAGGGCGTTGAGTTGATCACCTCGGGCGAGACCGCGGTCATCGACGAATCAGGCGCCGAGGTCCCGCCTGACGGCGCTACGGCCGGTGAGATCGTCGTGCGTGGCAATGTGGTGATGGAAGGTTATTACAACGATCCGGAAGCTACAGCCGAGGCGATGCGCGATGGCTGGTTTCACACCGTGGACGCCGCAGTGGTTCATCCGGACGGGTACATCGAGATTCGCGATCGCTTGAAGGACGTGATCATCAGCGGGGGCGAAAATATTTCGTCGGTCGAAGTCGAGGGCGTGCTGTTGCGTCATCCGGCGGTACAGGAAGTCGCGATTGTGGGTTGGCCGCATCCGCGCTGGGGCGAGGCGCCGCACGCATTCGTAGTGCTGCGCAGCGGTGCGTCCGCGACGGAAGATGAGCTTCGTGAATTTGCCCGTTCACAGTTGGCGCACTTCAAGGCGCCGCACGACGTGACGTTTGTCAAGGAACGCCGAAGACTGCGACTGGCAAGATTCAGAAATACGTTCTTCGCGGTGGGCGGAGCGCGATCACAAAACAGTGAAGACGTACCCAGGTGGGCTCGGCGGATAAAGCAGGACAAGTCAATTTCTAAAGTGCGACTCGTTGGAATTATGCGGGCCGATCGGGAAAAAGCTTGCCTGGAACCGCCGCCCGTGATAAACGAGCAATCCAAAAAGCAGTTTCACTTCAGTTAAAGAGGAGTCCATCGCATGCTGAGAAGCACTCTCGGAGTAATCGTCGGTTACATAGTGATGTTTATCCTGCAGGTCGCCACCTTTATGACCATCTATTCGTTGATGGGCCCGAACTGGTCATTCAGGCCGGCGTCGTATGACGCATCGACCCGGTGGACTGTGATGCAGTTTGGCGTAATTCTCGTAACGACCATTATCGCCGGGCTCATTTGCGCGGCGATCGCCAGGGGAGGCAAGGCGCCGCTGGTGCTGGCGGCCGTTGTGTTGGTGCTCGGTCTGGCGCTGGCGTTTGCAAGTCCCGCGTTGAGAACCGCTGATACTCACGAGATTAGGACTGGCAACGTTCCCAACATGGAGGCGATGAGCAAAGCCAGACACCCGGCGTGGGTAATATTTCTCGGTCCGGTCATCGGAGCCATAGGTGTTGTGATTGGCGGCAAGCTAAAACGGCGATCGTAAACGAGGTGGAGCGCGGACATCTTGTCCGCCTGAGCGCGAAGCGCGAACCTCATCATGAAGATAAGAAGTGGTGAGACTGAGCGGGCTGCGCACGCTGGCGGACAGGATGTCCGCGCTCCAGCTTGCGGCAAGCAAAAAGGGCAAGCAAAAAGGGCGAGCTTAATGGCTCGCCCTCAATCTTTGGTGGGGATGAGAGGACTTGAACCTCCACGATGTCACCATCACAGGCTTCTGAGACCTGCGCGTCTGCCAGTTCCGCCACATCCCCGTGAGGTTCGAATATACGAACCCGATCAAGGAGTGTCAAATGTGGCACGCGCATCTTGCGCGTGTCTTCACGGTCGGGACGCCCGTGCCACGTCAAACTGCCGAAGCGCACCTTCTCTTGAGCTACCGCAGGCGAATTCCAACCCGCAGCCCGTTGCGGCGATGGCGGCGGCTCCATGATTCGTCATAGCGATAAGTCGGGTTAGCCCATGCGTAGGTGGATCGATTAGCGAAGTACGGCTGCGAATACCGGTACGAGTAGTACTCGTTGCCGTAGTAAGGCTGAGATGTGCCGTACGTATAGTATTCGTTGCCGAAATAGTTTTGCGGATAGCCGTTACTGTAATAAGACCTGCGTTGGTAAACCACGTAGGGCCTCGGTTGATAGTTATAGACGACGATCCTACTCCGATGCGGGCGACCCACCCATCTTCTTTGACCCAGGGCGGTTACCGGGAAGATTGCGCTCAAGACGAGCGCACCAACCGCTCCATGAAACAGTTTCGATAAAACTCTTGACTTCATGATGCGTCCTCCAATGCTCTTAGCTAATCTGGCCGAGCGCGCTTGTCGTATTCTTAGAAACCACGTCGATTAACACGCCGATTCCAACGTGGCGATCTTTGCGAACGCAGGAACTGGTTGTTATCAAAACCACGTCGGCGCAGCCCGCGGTCACTGAATTGATCGTTTCTGTCAAAGTTCCGATTGCGGAATCGATTCGACCGCCTGTTCCGCATGTCATTGCCAATCAGAGATCGCCGCGAATACCCTGGGCCGCGCCCGTCCCAACGGCCGTTACGCGCGTCGTGACCATTGACAAACTTGTCCAGCTTTTTATCCTGACCGCGGCCGCGACCCTGGCTGAAACTCGTTGCCGGCAACAGTGCGAGCAGAAAAATGCTGGCGACTATCAACCACATCTTGCGATTGCGTTTCATCAACTTCATAACACCTCCACGAAACTAAAGATTTTCAGATTACTCCGCGGTTGGTGCAACAAGATCCATGCCGCCGGCGCAATTTTCGAATTAACAAGGGCCAGTGCATGATCGAACCGATCAGCAGCGTACGATATCGTTCCGTTGTCTTCGCTTATGGCGTGCACCGGGCGAACACCGTTTGCGGGCTTTCAGAGCGATTGTTATAGTTGGCGTTCAATTGTGTTGCTGGAATGAATTCAGAATCGCAACGTCAAGCTGAACTCCGCCAGCGTCTGGAGCGAGTGCAAGCGCAGATTGCGGAGGCGGCGCTTCGCGTTAATCGCAAACCACAGGACATCACGCTCGTGGCTGTCAGCAAGACGCATTCTGCCGAAACCATACGGCAAGCGATCGCCGCCGCAGTATCCGAACTTGGTGAAAATCGTGTCCAGGAAGCGGAATCAAAGATTCTCGAAGTCGGCCGAAATGCCGCGCGCTGGCATCTGATCGGTCACTTGCAATCGAACAAGGCCCGGCGAGCGGTCGAGTTGTTTGATGTAATACATTCGCTCGATTCAGTGGCATTGGCACAGCGGTTGGATCGCGTTTGTGAGGAAGTGAACCGGGAAGTATTGCCGGTGCTGATTCAGGTTGACCTGGGACAAGAGGCGACGAAATCAGGAGCAGCCGAAGAACAGGTAGAGAAGATTGTCGATGTCATCAAAGGGTGTCCGCGCTTGAGCTTGAAGGGTCTGATGACCTTGCCTCCCTACTTTGATGATCCCCAACAAACTCGGCCATATTTTCGGCGATTGCGGGAACTGCGGGATGATCTTTTTGGACGGGGCGCATTTGGGAATCAAGGTGGGGAGCTTTCGATGGGTATGACTCACGACTTCGCAGTCGCGATTGAAGAAGGGGCGACGATTGTGCGGGTGGGCACGGCGATTTTTGGCGAGCGAGTGTCAGAACCGCTGCGGTAGCGGGCGGTTGATCGCACTTACTAACGACATTCTCGGCGGCGAAAGATTAACCGCCCGCTACCGCAGGCGGTTCTGACAAGAGCTATGCTGGTAATCCAGTCTCTTTTTCTTTTCATCACCTGGGGCATCACGGCGATTATCGTCGCGGCGATTGTCCTCGTCGTGCTGCGCTCTGTCTTTAATTACATGGATGGGAATCCCTTCAGTTGGTCGGCGGTCACTTTGCGCCGATCGACCGAGCCGATCCTCTCCCCGACGCGGGCCATGCTGAGGGGGTTTGGGCTCGATTCCAAAGTTGCGCCCTTCATCGCGGTGATCCTGGTGATCGTTGCCGGGTACATGGTGATTCAGGTTGCGGGGAGCGTTCTAAACACAATCGCCGGCATTATCTATGCGGGATCGAGCCGGCAGTTGGGCGCGCCGGTCGCGATTGCGGGTTATCTTCTGTTTGGTTTTCTTGGACTATTCATACTGGCGATCTTCATCCGCATCATTCTGTCATTCGTTGCGGTGGGTTATGGAAATCGGCTGATGCGATTTCTCTACCTGATCACTGAACCGTTGCTTGGTCCTTTGCGCCGAACAATTCCGCCTGTGGGCATGTTCGATGTTTCGCCCATCGTGGCCTTCGTCATTCTCTGGTTGTGCCAGGCGGCGGTTGCCGGCACGCTGTTGCGAGGCTGGCCAACGCGTTTCTTTTAGCGTGCGCTTCTTTTGGAGGTCGACGGGAGCGGCTGATTTATTTTCAGCGATTCCCGATTAAGTTCCTGATTGTGCGCATCGCGATTTACTATTCGTTCGGGTGATTCAATATTCCGAAAAGGATCGCGGCCTCACTTTCGCGGTGCGAATTGTTCCCCGCGCATCGCGGAGCGAGATTGCCGGCGAGTATAATGGCGCCCTGCGAATTCGGATTGCTGCGCCGCCGGTGGCAGGCGCCGCTAATCGGGAATTGATTCGATTACTGGCAAAATTTTTCAAACTGCCACAGAATGCGGTCGAGATAGTTTCGGGAACCGCTTCAAAGAGTAAGATCGTGCGCATCGCCGGCGCGGACTCTGCCAGGCTTGAGCAGTTAATCTTGTTGGAATAATACGCGACCCCCTTGGAACTGAAATCCATTTCTCGTTACCGAATTCTGGAAAAGCTCGGCGCGGGCGGCATGGGTGAAGTGTTCCTGGCTGAGGACATGAAATTGGGCCGCAAGGTCGCGCTGAAGTTGCTCGACGAAGAGTTAACCCAAAATCGCGATCGCCTCAGCCGCTTTGATCAGGAAGCCTATGCGGCTTCGGCCCTCAACCATCCAAACATTCTCACCATCTATGAAATGGGGGACGAAGGCGGGCGTCACTTCATTGCCACGGAATTTATTGATGGCATTACTTTGCGAAAGCGTCTGGGCGGCGCGCCGATGGACTTGGCGGAGGTTCTGGACGTCGCGATCCAGGTGGCGGGCGCGTTGGAAGAAGCCCACGCCGCCGGTATCGTCCATCGCGACATCAAGCCGGAAAACATAATGATTCGGCGCAACGGCCACGTTAAGGTTCTGGATTTCGGCCTCGCCAAGCTCACCGAAAGACCCGACCAGGAAGAGACTGATACCGAAGCCGTAACCCGGGCCCTGGTTCAGACCGACGCCGGCATCGTCCTCGGAACTTCGCAATACATGTCGCCCGAGCAAGCCCGAGGCAAGCCAATCGATGCGCGCACTGACATTTGGAGTCTGGGTGTGGTGCTTTATGAAATGACGTCGGGCCGCGCGCCCTTCCTGGGCGAAACCAAGACCGACATTATTATTGCGATAGCCAAGACCGATCCTGCGCCGTTGGCCCGGTTCGCGCCCAACGCGCCCGCGGAACTCGAGTGGATCATAATGAAGGCTCTGCGCAAGGACGTCGACGAGCGTTATCAGACAGTCAAGGAACTGGAATCGGATCTGAAAAAACTGAAGCAGCGGCTCGAGTTTCAAACTGAATTCGAGCGCTCAATACCTCCCGAGCGATTGACCTCGGCGTTTAGCGTTTCTGGTCTGCGCTACGCCGACACCGAAGTTCCTGGCTCGCTGGGACGGATCCAGACGACGATACCCGGAGCGCCCGGAGGCACCGGATCTGCCAGCGCCGCTCAGACTCGCGCATCGAGCGCCGAATACATCGCCGGTGAGATCAAGCGTCATAAGACAGGCGCCGCCATCGCTGCGCTGGTAATCCTGATTGCCGCTTCAGCAGCCGTTTATTTTTTCTACTTTCGCGAGCGAGTGCGATTGACGGACAAGGACAAGATTCTGCTGGCTGATTTTGTTAACAGCACCGGCGATCCGGTATTTGACGGAACCCTGAAGCAGGCTTTGTCAGTTCAGCTTGGTCAATCACCATACCTGGATATTTTTTCGGAAGATCGCGTGCGCGAAACCCTCAGGTTTATGGAGAAGCCGACGGATACGCGCATTACCCGCGACGTCGCGCGTGAAATCTGTGAACGGCAGGGAATTAAGGCGATGTTACTGGGAACGATTTCCAGCCTCGGCAGTCATTATGCGATTTCCATGGAAGCTGTGAATGCGCACACCGGCGACTCGATCGCCAGCGAGCAGGTTGAAGCCGACGGCAAAGAACAAATCTTGAGAGCGCTGGGCCAGGCCGCATCCCGGCTGCGTGAGAAGCTGGGCGAATCGCTCAGCTCAGTGGAAAAGTTCGACGCTCCCATTGAGGCGGCCACAACTTCATCACTGGAAGCACTCCAGGCCTACTCGCGTGGCTTCGAACAGCATTCCAGCGGTAAATACGACGCTGCGATCCCTTTTTATAAGGATGCAATTGCGCGCGATCCCTATTTCGCAATCGCCTACGCCAGATTGGGGACCTGCTACAACATCACGAAGCAAAATGAGCTTTCCCGCGAGGCCTTTCAGAAGGCCTACGACCTGCGCGACCGAGCGAGCGAACGTGAGAAGCTATTCGTCTCGGCGAATTATTACGGCGGGGTGACGGGAGAATGGGACAGGCAAATTGATCAGTTGGAAATCTGGAAGCGCACCTATCCCAAAGACCCGGAACCTTTTATTCTGCTGGCCAATAAATACACCCTGGTCGGCCCATTCGAAAAGGCCATTGACAACGCTCAGGAAGCGATCAAGCTGAACCCAATGGACGCGCGACCGCGTGCCAACCTGGCGGTTGCCTTCATCGGGCTTAATCGCTTTGACGAAGCCAATGACGTGCTGCGTCGAGCGCTCTCGCAAAAATTGGAAACCACGAAGATGCACGCTCGCCTCTATCAAATTGCGTTTGTTAAAGGCGATGCGCCGGCGATGAAGGACCAACTCGCCTGGGCTGCAACCAAACCGGAAGAAGCCCTGACGTGGCAGGCGCAGACTTCCGACTTCTCTGGACAGTTAGCGAAAGCCAATCAATTTAACGACCATGCGATCGAGCTGGCCCGGCAGAGCGGAGTCAAAGAAATTACCGCGCAGGCGCTGTTGCAGCAGGCCGAAAGAAATGCCGCTTTCGGAAATTGCGCGCCAGTGAGTGGGATTGTGACCAGCGCGTTGGCCCTTTCGCGCGAGCAGGCCAACCTGGTTGCCGCCGCCTCTGCGCTCGCTGGTTGCGGGCAAGCGGCCGCAGCTCAGGCGAACATGGATGAAGTATCAAAGGCATTTCCGCAGGATACTTTGCTCAACACCATCTCGATCCCAATAGCCCGAGCCCAGTTGGAATTGAATCGCGGGAATGCCGCTCAAGTAATTCAACTGATCGAGACGGCGAAGCGGTACGAAGTTGCCGGCGAGTTCTGGCCGCAATATCTGCGCGGGCAGGCTTATCTGAAACAGGGCAATGGTGCGCAGGCAGCCATGGAATTCCAGACGATTGTCGATCATCGCGGCTGGTACCCAGTCTCGCCGCTCTATCCGCTGGCTGAACTCGGGTCCGCTCGCGCCGCGGTCATCAGCGGCGACAACGCGAGGGCCCGCAAGTACTATCAGGATTTTTTCACCCTCTGGAAAGACGCTGATTCCACGATTCCTATCCTGATCGCAGCGCGTGCGGAATACGAAAAATTGAAATAATTTTGGAGTGAAGTGGCTTGTCAACGCATTTTGTGGCGCGACGGTGCAGGCTAAGGCCCGACCGGTCGCCCCGCTCCAAAACTTGTGATATATTCTGGCCTCAAACTCAATCACAGAAAATTCTTTTAAGGATCGATAAGCTCAAATGTCCGGACATTCGAAGTGGCATTCGATTAAGCACAAGAAGGGCGC
>WNFP01004948.1_pt1 | contig 17679 bp, 11 predicted proteins | sample 5400201 | NCBI WGS metagenome assembly WNFP01 (sample SAMN13153355, study PRJNA577476) | soil metagenome | isolation source: 115 cm saprolite under Madrone tree | place: USA:California | collected 2016-06-14 | reverse complement strand
CGCAGCTTGCCGCTGTAGATCCACTTCTTGAGCGTAGGATAGCTGATCCCCAGCCGCACTGCCGCCTCTCTCGCTTTTAACGGCATGTACTCGATTTTATATGAAAAAAACCGACCTCTATATACGAATATTTGGGAGGGGGATGGCAAAATTTTCTCCGGAGGCCGCCGGGGCAAGGTGAGTTGGTGTACAGTTTATCCCGCGTTTGTTTCAAAAGGGGATTTCACATGAAGACCATGAAAATCTTTTTTGTTGCCGCCGTTTTATTGGTCACAGCCGCTTTGGCGCAAGTTGCGCCAGACGCAACCGGCTCCAACCCGGGTATCACCGTGACGTCCTTTGAATACAAGACCACAGGTGTGCTCGATACTGACGTTGCTCCCATTCCCATTGACATTTGGGCCAAGGTCTATATGCCCAGCGGATTTACGGGAAAGCTGCCGCTGGTTGTTTTCCTCCACGGCAACCACGCCACTTGCGGAACCTTTGACGGTTTCGGCCCCGCCCGGCGTGATGACAAAATCAACTACACGCTCACGGGCACCTGTCCTGACAGATATGTAGTAGTTCCCAATCACCTGGGTTATGAATACCTGGCCCAGCCTTTAGCGAGTTGGGGTTTCATCGTCGTCTCCATCAATGCCAACCGCGGCGTAACTGCAGCGCCGGGAGTGGCAGGCGATCGCGGCCTGAACCTCCGCCGCGGGCGACTGGTGCTGCGCCACCTGAAGCAGCTTGCCGCGCTCAATAACGACCCAACAAGTCCCCTGTTTGGCAGGATCGATTTCTCTCACGTCGGATTGATGGGGCATTCCCGGGGCGGAGAAGGCATGCGCGCAGCCTATGAACAATTCCGAGCAGCGGGCAGTCCCTGGCCGGCGCGGATCGGCACTCCAGTGACCTTTGAAGGCCTTTTCGAAATCGGGCCTGTTGACGGGCAAACCGGGCCGCGAGGCAATCCTAACCGCCTCAATGCTGATGGTCTGGCCTGGACAGTGTTGCTCCCGAACTGCGATGGAGATGTCTTCAATTTGCAGGGCATCAAGCCATTTGACCGCATGCTGCTTATTACCAGCGAAAATCCCGCGCGGTTCAAGGCAACCTACACCGTCTGGGGGACCAACCACGATTTCTACAACACCCAATGGCAATTCAGCGATTCTCCCGGCTGCCTCGGTCAAAAGCGGCTTTTCCCACAGCTCCTGGGCTCGCCCGACCAGACGACAATTTCCTCGGCCGCCGGCATGGCCTTCTTCCGCGGCAATATTGGTCCAGGCAGCAATCCAGTCTTCAATCAGAACTTTGATCCGGAGTTTGCTCTCCCTCCGGTGGTCACCAACATCACGCGCGTGGATCGCGGCTACACTGATTCGCCCAGTTCAACGGTGACAACGGTATTCGACGACTTTCCCAACTCGACCACGAACTCTTACGTCACCCAGAACGTGCAGTTTGCTATCAGCGGAATCTCCCAGCACGACCCATCGCAACGCGCGGCGGCGATATCCTGGAACGCTGCCGGGGCGAAGGTATTTTTCCAGACCAACGCAGCCTCAGCGCAAAACCTCTCGTCTTTCAAGACTCTGGATTTTCGCGTCGCGAGGCAATGCGGCGATGCGGATTGCGACAATCCCGGCCCGCAGTTCCACACCTCGACCAACTTCTCCGTTCAACTCATCACCGGCAATAGAAGTGCTGTTTCCGGGTCCGCACAATTGCAGGACTTTGTCTCTCTGACCGGCCCCGTCGGGTCACTGACTAGAGGCGCTGGCCCTCTTCCGCATCCAATGATGATCACCGCCAGAATTCCGCTGACGGCGTTTGCCGGCTCCGATCTCACCAAGGTGAGCGGAGTGCGCTTTACCTTTGACGACACCAACACCGATCAGATCTTTATCGCGAATGTGCGCCTCTCCAGCGTCAGTGGCTTGTCGGGAACGTCACCACAATCAGCGGTTCTACCTGCCGACGACACGCCTCTGCCTGTGGACAATACTCCAGACCAGAACAGCGTGAACTCCATGAAGTCGGTTTCCTCTTCGACTGCTCTGAACAATCAGGGCGGGATTGACATCACCTTGTCGAGCAATCGCCCATTCCTTCCCGGAGGAGAGCTCCTCATCCTCCAGATCGGAAGCCAGCAATTTGACGTCAGCCGCTTCGGCGATGACGGCTCAACCAACCAGGTGACTTTCACCTTGACCTCAGACCAGTTTGCCTCCCTGCAGCAAGGTGATCCTATTACCGTGCAGTATGGAGATGGAGGAAACGGGAACACCTGGAACTTCGGGCATGTCGATAAAACCATGCTGAATCAGTAAAGGAAGTCGTACAGTCATCAAAGCCCGCGTGAATTCTGTGAAGAAGCTGCGCGGGCTTTTCTGCATTTAGTAACTCAGCAAGTTTTTCCGTGTAGATATCAGCCGTTTTTGATCAAAAAAAGCTCTCTGGTTCCACTTGTGGTTCGCCAAAACTCTGCTCTTGCACATCTCGAGGAAGACCAGGTTTCTTGCTCACTTGTGAACGCCCGCCGGCACCGCGTCCGCCATGGGAACGTCAGCCAGAGGCTTCTCCGGATGCATGGTGAACGAGAAAATAGCTCCCATGACGATCACCGCGATCGAGACAATGAAAGGGAGCAGCCAGTTGCCGCTTTTTTCGATCAGGTATCCGCCAACGACCGGCGAAATGATCGCGGCCAGCGCAGAGCCCGAGTTCATGATTCCGCTGGCGGTACCGGAATAGCGGGGCGCAATGTCCATGGGAATAGCCCACATGGGGCCAATCGTCATCTCGGCGAAGAAGAAGCCAAAGCTGAGCGCGAGGGCCACCAGGGTCATGTTGCGGGTAAACATAATCGGAACCAGCGAAAGACCGCAGAGCCCCATCATCACCGCTACCATACTGCAGCGGGCGAGTTTCGCATTGCCGGTTTTCTTGAACAGACCGTCACTCACGATTCCGCCCAGCGTGTCGCCCACTACTCCGGAAACGAAAACGCCAGAGGAGAATAACGCCGACTGCTTCAGATCCAGATGAAAGTTTCCTTTGAAGAAAGATGGAATCCAGCTCAGGTACAGCCAGAGAATCCAGCCATAGCAAAAGTAAACGAACGTGACTGGCAGCATCCGCGGAAGCAGGCGTCCCCAGGGAATGTTCATCCCCAGGGATGACTTTGATCCGTAGGGAGGAAGCTGCGCGATTTCTTCGGGTGTCACGGCCGGGTGCTTGGTGGGGTCGTCACGGAAGTAGAGCAGCCAGACCAGCGCCCACACCAGGCTGACGCAGCCCACCACAATAAACGAACCGCGCCATGAGATCGTCAGCGCAAGGTAGGCCACGATAAAAGGCGTGAGCGTGTTGCCGAGACGGGAGAACGCGTGCGTGATCCCCTGGGCGAAGCCGCGCTTTTCTTTGGGCGTCCAGTAGGACATGGCGCGCGTGGCAGTGGGAAAGGTAGCGCCTTCGCCGAAACCCAGGACGACGCGGGCCACAAACAGGCCGATAAGCCCATGCACCAGACCAGTCGCGATGGTGGCGCCTGCCCAAATGACGCCGCACACAGTCAGCGCTTTGCGTGGCCCGAATTTGTCCGCTACCCAGCCGCCGATGATCTGAAAGAGGAGGTAAGGATAAGCAAACGCCGAAAATACGAACCCGATTTGCACCTTGGTGATCGGAATTTCCTTCAGAAACTGTTTGTCGATGACCACAGTGCTGAAGTTGAGCCGGTCAATGTACGTGAGCAGGTACATGATGCAAAGCAGGCCGAGTACAATATTGGTAGCCCTTAAAATGCGAGGACGCATGGGTGCTTACCTCCGCAGAAGACAGTCGCGTTTCTGAGCGGGCGTATTATTATCCAAATTTTGAATGCAATCAAGAGGAATCCTTGGATGGGCCGGACTGGGGCGGAAAAGGCAAAGGTAGAAACTGGGCAATACATGCGAATTAACAGGCGTCCATGCATTTTTTGGATAATTGCTCGCGGTTCCGCTTCGGGAATCCAGTCCGCAGGGCTTTCGCGGTTTTGCATGCAAAAGCAGCCCGGGAGTAATGAGTGAAAAGCAGAATCGGTGATCCGGCGTTGGCTTCCCGGCTGTCTCGCGTCATGCGTGGTCAGGTCCGGTTTGACGCTTTCACGCGCGGGCGCTACTCCACTGACGCTTCAATCTATCAAGTCGAGCCAATTGGCGTGGCCGTGCCTCAGGACGCCGAGGACGTTGAAGCCGTTATTGCCCTGGCTCGCGAAGAAGGTTTCCCAGTTCTGCCGCGAGGCGGAGGGAGTTCCCAGGCCGGACAGACGGTAAATGAGGCCGTGGTGCTGGACACGAGCCCTCACCTGAACCGGCTGCTCGAGTTCGACGCACAACTGGGCACCGTGACCGTGCAGCCCGGAATTGTGCTGGACCACCTTAATAAGGAACTCAAATCTTCAGGGTGGTATTTTCCGGTCGACGTCTCCACGTCCGCCGTCGCCACGATTGGCGGCATGGCCGGCAACAATTCCGCCGGAGGCCGCTCGATCAAGTACGGGATCATGGTGCACAACGTACTTGAGATCGAAGCCATACTTGCCGATGGATCGCGCGCTGTTTTCGGCGAAATTCCGGAAGACTCTGCCGCAGCGTCCGGGCGCGTCGGTCAACTGGCGGGTGCAATGCTCGCACTCTACAAAGTCAATGCCGGGGAACTCGCTCTGCGAATTCCAAAAGTGCTGCGCAACGTTGCCGGCTACAACCTTCACATGATGGGAGAGAAGCCGCCTAACCTGGCAAAACTCCTGGTCGGATCGGAAGGCACCCTCGGCTTCTTCACCAAAATAAAACTGCGGCTGCACCGCATTCCCAGTCATAAAGTGCAGGGAATTTGCCATTTCGATAGCCTCCACTCTTCCATGGAAGCAACTCAGCACATCGTCAAGCTCGGACCTTCTGCTGTGGAACTGGTTGACAGCAATATGCTCGATCTGGCGCGCGCGATTCCTGCGTTCCGTCCGACGATTGACAACGTGGTCAAGGGCCGTCCGGAAGCTCTGTTGCTGGTGGAATTTGCGGGCGATAACCAGGCGGAACTGCTCGCCTCTCTTGACCAATTGGAAGAACTTGTCGCCGATCTTGGCTATCCGGGATCAGTGGTGCGCGTGGTTGATGCGGGAACCCAGGCAAGCCTTGCCGAGCTTCGCAAAGCCGGCCTGAACATCATGATGTCGATGAAAGGCGACGCCAAGCCGCTTGCGTTTATCGAAGACTGTGCTGTCCCGCTCGAGGATCTGGCAAGATACACCGATCGCCTCACAGAAATCTTTGCGCGGCACGGGACCAGGGGCACGTTCTACGCGCACGCGTCGGTGGGCTGCCTGCACGTCCGCCCGGTGCTGAACCTGAAGGACCCTGGCGATGTAAAAAAGCTGCGCGCCGTCGCGGAGGAAGCCATTGCCGTAGTGCGCGAGTACAAGGGATCACACTCAGGCGAGCACGGTGACGGAAACGGTCAAGGACGCATTCGATCCGTCCGGACTTTTCAATCCAGGGAGGATCGTGCGCCCTCCGCGCATGGATGACCGGCGGAATTTCCGTTACAAGCCGGGATACGCTGCCGTGCCCGTGGAAACCGCGCTCGATTGGTCGGGCTCGGGCGGACTGCTCGGCGCCGTGGAGATGTGCAACAACAATGGCCACTGCCGGAAGGTGGATGCGGGCGTGATGTGTCCGAGTTATCTGGCTACAAAAGATGAGAAGGATGTGACGCGCGGCCGCGCCAACAGCCTCCGTCTGGCGTTGACTGGGCAACTCGGCCCTGACGCCATGGTCTCCGGCGGCATGAAAGAAGTCATGGACCTTTGCGTGAGTTGCAAAGCGTGTCGCCGCGAGTGTCCGACCGGCGTTGATATGGCCCGGATGAAAATCGAATTCCTGCACCAATGGCACGAGCGCCATGGCACTTCTATTCGCGAGAAACTCACTGCGTCTCTGCCGCGATTCGCGCCCGTGGCCAGCAAGCTTGCTCCACTCCTGAATCTGCGGAACAAGATACCTGGTCTGGCTGCGCTGTCCGAACCACTCACCGGTTTGAGCGCGCAACGAAAGCTGCCCGAGTGGCGAAGAGACATATATAGGACGCCACCAGCCAAGAACGGCGGGAGCAGCGAGGTAATGTTTTTCGTCGATTGCTTCAGCCGCTACTTCGAACCGGAAAATGCGCGCGACACACACGCCGTGCTCGAAGCAGCGGGCTATTCCGTCACCGAGCACCGTGTCGCGCAACCACTCTGCTGTGGCCGGACATTTCTGAGCGCCGGCATGGTTGACGAAGCGCGCAAAGAATTGGCGCGACTGGTTGAGGCGGTGGGTCCCGCGGCTGTGCGGGGTATACCCATCATTGGGCTGGAACCATCATGCCTTTTGACCATGCGCGATGAATTGGGCGTGATCCTCAAAGGAGAGATGGTTGACGCCATCGCGGCCCAGGCTGTGCTGTTGGAAGAGTATCTGGCAAAAGAATCCCGCAGCGGCAAATTGAAGCTCGCCTTGCGTGACGATGGTCCGCGCGAGGCATTACTTCACGGTCATTGCCACCAAAAGGCGTTTGGAACCATGCCCGACATAGTTGCGGCGCTGAAGCTGGTTCCCGGACTTACGGTGAAACCGATCGAGTCAAGCTGCTGCGGCATGGCCGGCGCATTCGGATATGAAAAGGCCAACCAGGAAGTTTCCCTACGCATGGCGGAGCGCAGCCTGATGCCTGCGGTACGCAACGCGCCTGCGGACACGCTGATTGTGGCGGACGGTACGAGCTGCCGCCATCAAATTGAACATTGCACAGATCGCGCCGCCGTGCATGTGGCGCGTGTCCTCAGGGCCGCGCTGGCGACGTGATTCACTTCACCAATGCCGGGATTGCAGCCACGGCTTCGCTCTCCTGGTGTTCAACACCATTTTCTGCGACGGCCCGTGCGCGTGGTTTCGCCACACCTCTCAACTCAGGACCTGCACGGCGCATCAGGCAATCAAGGATCAGGTCATGTTCCTTCATTGCCTGGGTCCAGCGCTCCTCGTCAAGACGATTGACGACGTAGCGCGCGCGGGCCACGTGTCGGCTGAGCAGACTATACTGCGCCGCCAGAACGGCATTTCCCGCGGCCTCGACAATGCGCTGATGAATCGCCTGATTGAGCCTGAAGTACTCGGGCAGCTCGCGGCGCAGATAGTGCGCGTACATTTGATAGTGCAGCGCCCGGATTTCCGCGATGAGGTCATCGCTGGCGCGCGCGGCAGCAAGCTCTCCGGCGAGGCCCTCAATGGCGCCCATGACTTCGAGCGCATCGCGAAGATCTTTTTCGCGTAACTGCGCCACCCGGGCGCCGCAATTCGGCAACAGCTCGATCAGCCCTTCGGATGCGAGGACCTTGAAGGCCTCACGCAGCGGCGTGCGGGAGACTTTCAGTTGTTCGCACAAAGGGCGTTCCACAATGCGCGAGCCAGGTTTCAGCTCGCATTCGTAGATCATCCGCCGCAGTTGCGCCAGCACTTCGTCATGCAAGCTGGCTGGGGTCTTTTTTTTGGATTGCATGCAATTAAAATAGATCGTGCAGAGCCCTGGTTTTAGCCCGCCGAAAGGCCTTCTCTCAGCCGAAATTGTAGCATGAAAAACCACAGCATCCACAAGAATGGCCCCCACATTGCACGCTAACTTGCCTGCTGACACTCATAGGGTCTTGCCGTTCCCATGGCGGTTGTCACGATTTGTTGCGCTGATATAATATTGCATGCAATTCTATCAAAGGGCGATAGGAGGCCCCGTGCATCATCCCGGACGTCACTTTCTGCAGATTCCTGGCCCTACGAATGTCCCTGATCGCGTTCTTCGCGCCATGGACAGGCCGACCATCGATCATCGCGGCCCTGATTTTGCCCACCTAGGCAAAGAGGTTCTGGAGGGATGTCGATCGCTTTTCCGAACATCCGGCCCAGTTGTGATATTCCCGTCCTCCGGCACCGGCGCGTGGGAAGCCAGCATCGTGAATACGCTTTCTCCCGGCGATAAGGTGCTGATGTTTGAGACCGGACAATTTGCCACGCTTTGGCAGCAAATGTCCGTGCGCTGGGGTCTGGACGTGGAGTTCGTGCCCGGAGATTGGCGTCACGGCGTTGATCCGGCGCAAGTGGAAGATCGGCTGGCGCAAGACCGCAGTCATCAGATTCGCGCCGTCATGGTGGTCCATAACGAGACTTCCACGGGCGTCACAAGCCGGGTCGCCGAAGTTCGAAAGGCCATCGACAACGCCCAGCATCCCGCGCTCTTCATGGTGGACACGGTTTCTTCGCTCGGTTCGCTTCCATACGAACACGACGCATGGGGCGTCGACGTCACGGTGACCGGATCGCAGAAAGGCCTCATGCTCCCGCCCGGACTGGGATTCAATGCCATCTCGCAGAAGGCGCTGACCGCATCCAAGTCGAGCAGGCTGCCGCGGTCTTACTGGGACTGGCAGGACATGCTGGAGAACAATGTGGCAGGCTTTTTCCCTTACACGCCGGCCACAAATCTTCTGTACGGTTTGCGTGAAGCCATTGCGATGCTGATGGAGGAAGGTCTGGAGAACGTCTTCTCAAGACATCGCCGTCATGCGGAGGCCACGCGGACCGCGGTTCGTCACTGGGGACTTGAGATGCTGGCGCTCGATTCGCGGGAATACTCCGATTCGCTTACCGCGGTCCTGACTCCCGCGGGGCAGGATCCTGACCGCTTTCGCAAAATCGCGCTGGAGAAGTACGATATCTCTTTAGGCACAGGACTGGGCAAGATGAAAGGCAAGATCTTCCGCATCGGCCATCTTGGCGATTTGAACGATCTCATGCTGATCGGCACGCTGGCGGGTGTTGAAATGGGCCTCCACGCCGCGAACGCGCCATATCGTTCCGGTGGTGTTCAAGCGGCGATGGAGTTCCTGCAAAAGCAGTCGGGTTCCGTTAAAGAAATTCCCCTGGTGGCCGTTCGTTAGGCGCACATCCCGGTTTTCGGCAGAACAAAGTTCCTGATAAGCGGAGAGGAGGATCCACGTCATGGTCCGCGAAGATATTCTCCAGAATTTCCCCAATCTCTTCGGCACAAAAACAGTCAACGGCAGACAAGTTAACGTTGAAGAGGCAATCGCCGCTCTCACCCGCGAGCTGCGTCCTGATTTCGCTGGGGCATTGACTGCTCGCCGTGAATTGCTGGAGGCGCCGGCGCCGGTCAGGGAAAAATACGGCTGGCCGAAGTGGGAGCAGAAGTTTGAGGATCCGATCAGCGGGAAATTCTGGACCTGGCGACAGATCGTGCAGGGCCTGATTGACAATTTTCTCGGCAAGGAAAGCGAATGGCGCTGGCGACTGAATGACGAAGTGCCGGTCCCGGGCGACGCTCATCCGTTAAAGAATCCTGGACTGGAACTGACCGGCCCGTGGCATCCTTTGGACATGGCCTTCAATGCGCTGAACAGTGAAGCGCCCATGAACATGCCGGACTTCGAAGATGCGTCTCCGCCACACTTCACGCCCGAGGGCACGGCCACGAATCAGCCAGTCGGAGTGTTTGCTGCTCTGCAGAATGCAAAAGACATTTTCGAAGGTGAATGGAACGACCGCTCTTATGACGTAGTCAAAAAGGGCAAGACCCGCAGTTACAAGATCACGAAACTGGCGTCGCAGTGGCCCGCGAGATTTGGGCGGCCGCCTGGAATCCACGTTCGCTACGATCACATCGTGGTCGACGGGCGGTCCGCGCCCGGCCTCATTGCGGTCACGACGTTGTGGACCTTCAACAACTATGACGCGCTGAAGCGATCCGGCGCCGGCGTTTACTTCTATATTCCCAAGCTCCAGTCGGCGCAGGAAGCGCTCATCGTCGAAAAACTGTTGGCGCGGCTGGAAGGCCTGATCGGCGTTCCGGCGGGAACTTTGAAAATCAAGATGCTGTATGAGGAGGGCAGTGCCGGTCGCGTCCTTCCTGCAATTGCCTGGACCCTGCGCCGCCGCCTCCTGGGAACCAACGTTGGCCGCTGGGATTATCTCGGCAGTCTGATCGAAATGTGGAAGGACGATCCGCAAGGCGTTTTCCCGGACCCACAGTCCATCGGCATGGCCGCGCCGAACATGATTGCGTATCAGCGCTACAACGCTTTGACCATGCTGATGGCGGGAATGAAAAACGGAGAACTGAGCAACGCAGCGCCCATCGGCGGCATGGCTGCGGTGATGATTTATCAGGCCAACGATCCGTATGGCCGCTCGCGCTACAACCCCCTGGCCCTTCGGGCTGTGGCGATCGACAAGCTACGGGAACGTTTGCTGGGTCTGGTGTTTGTACCCGAACAGCCGCTGGCTCCGGGGCAACAGCCGGTCCTGGAACATATTCTCTCAGGGCGCGTGAAGGGGCGGCTGTATGACGCGTACCGGCAGAGCTGGGTCGCCAGTCCGGAGACCGCCTATGTGGCTGCCGGTAATGCGCCTCTGCGGGCGCCGGTGGAGAAGCTCCAGTCGGTCCTTGATTCTCCTCTGAGTACGACACTGGTGAAAGACAAGCCGGTGCCAACGGTGGGGAGCGGATTGAGCGAAGCCGAGCGCAGCGTGCTGCAATCCCGCGGGTTGTTGGATGCCAGCGGGAAAATCACACCACGCGTGATCGGCAAAGACATGCTGGATAGTCCGGAAAAACTATTTACCCGGGAGCTATGGGATTCGATTTACGGCGTGCCCACTGGCGAAATCACCATCGAGCGTATCCAGCACGCCTTCTATATGGCGGCGAACTACGGTTTTCAGATTCTGAACGGCAACTTTGCCGCGGCCATCGACGACTACGAACTCAAGCTGCGGTTCATGAACGATCTGGCAACCTACCGCATCGACGTTTCATGGCTGTGGACACTCGTCCGGCACGAAGCCAACATCACCCGAGACGGTTACCTCAAACGTCCGGCGCTGACGGAAGATGGAGTAGAACCGGCCGTGAATGCCTATCCCGTAAAGGCAGGAACGCGCTTCACTAAAGAACTCTTCAATAAACTCTGGGAATATCACAACGAGTGGACGGCAGAGTTTTTCGCGGAGCAGGACCGGCGCGGCGATCCCGGCCGCTTTGACCGCACGAAAGCAGACATCATCATGGAGCTGCTGAAGCGGCAGTTGCTTTCGCGCCGATACATTCAGCACAGTGCCCGAGTGCTGTTCATCCTGGGACAGGCCGGCCCGCAGGAGCGGGCCCAGATACTGGATGCGGTCTTTGATCTCTCACGCGAGGAAATCGACAAGCGTGTGCGAGCCGGAACACTGAAACCGGCCATCCTCGCCGCTTATGACTACGTTTATGACATCTTTCCTGAAGTCAAAGGGGAAAAACCCGCGCAGTTACAAGGGACGGTTGCAGTGTAACGGCGGTCCAATGGTACAGAATCACTTGAGCGCGATGACAACCTCATAGCTGAAATACCATTGCCGGAGCTCATCGCCGAGCAGCTCCTGTGCGGCTGCGTCGAACGCTGTCAGGCCAAGCGCCTCTTCTGTGTAGCCGGCATTCAGGCTGGTTGCGACGCCGCTGAAGCTGCGCACCATTCTTGTCAGGCGCATTGCGTTGCCACGCTCCTGGCTGTGAACGAAGAAGTCGCGCGCCAGCCGAAACAGTCCGCTTTGCCGGACGCCGGGCAAAGGGTTTGTTTTTGCGCCGTGCCTGATCCCCAGTTTGCGCCTGTGCTCTTCGTCCATTTGGTCAATCCGTGACATGAATATCTGGAAGCGCCGCTCCATTTCCCAGTTCATGACCGGCGGAAAATCGCAGTAATAAATGGCAAAGACTCCGCCCGGGCGGAGGATCCGGTGCATCTCAGTGAGGGTTTCTTCAGCGTCCATCCAGTGAAAGCTTTGCGAGCAAGTCGCGATATCCGCCATTCCATCCTCAATTTTCGTGTCGCTGGAAATCCCTTCACGGTAGGACACATTCGGCGCCTGCGTGCGGCTGGTGGCCTGTTCCCGCATCTGCGCATTGGGCTCAATGCCAATCACCTGCTGCGCATCTTCGGACCAGGCGCGGGAGGAGAGTCCCGTGCCGGATCCAACATCGACCACCAACTTCGCTTTCTGCACGCCGGCGTATTGCTTGAGAATGTCGATCAAAATGCGGGGCGTGGCCGGCCGGACATCATCGTAAAAATCGGCTACGTGTGAAAATCTCGTGACCGCAGAATAGGCTTCGATCGTCACAGTGACTCCTGAAGTTGAGTACGCAATAACAGGTTACAACGATTGAATTTGGTTGTGCTGGCCAAAATAGAAAGCGCACGTCTGGCCCGGCAGCTTACCCTGGCAATTGTGCGTCTAAATATGCAGTGAGCCAACATTATCTGCAGGGTCGAATCCGGAATGCGCCTCGATTCGCTGTTGCTTTGGGTCTGGCGGTGCTTGCGCTGGGGGTGCTCTATCCGCTTGGATTGGCGCAGACGCAACCCTCAACACCTGGCGCACAGGAGGTCACAGGCTATCTCAAGCAGAGCATAGATTGGTTTCGCCAATTCACGATTGAGGAACAGGCCGCAACCGATCCTGGCGATCTGTTGTTTCTCAACGATGATCATCAGACCGCCATCCAGATTGTTCGTCTTTCATTTGATTTCGCGCGTGCTGATGCCCAGGCTCTTGCCGGGCAGACGGCTTCCGGGAGCAACACAGGTACACCCAGCGCAGGAAAATACGCGTCGCTGATTCGTGCCGCTCAGGAGGCCGATGCCGAGGTGCAACAGACCAAGGCCGAGTTGGAGGCCGACAAGAGCAAGCTGCAGAAAGTCCGAGGGAGCGAGGAGAAAAAATTGCAGTCGACGGTAGACGAACTTCAGAGCGAGCTCAATCTCGCCCAGAGCCGCAGCAAGACCTTGCATGAAGTCCTCCAATTTGTGAGTGGGGCTTCCGGAGCGAGCGGAAACCTGGCCCAGCAAATTGATCAACTCGAACGCTCGATTCCCGAGTTGGTAGCGGAAAACGCCAAGGCCACCGCGGCCCAGAACAATCCACCTCAGCTCGGCAACTCCACGAGCGCCCGGACGCTCAATCTACGGACCCAGCCTTCCGGCATTCTGAACCTTGCTGAAGATCTGTTTTCTCTTTCCCAGCAGATCCGCATCATCGATCAGCGAATGCAATCAACCGACGCGCTGTCACACGCGTCTCAGAAACTCCGGGAACCCCTTCTCGCTCACCTGGCCGAAGTGGCGCAGCGCGGCGAAGAGGCCGCCAAGCAGGCGGACGTAAGCGGTCCTGCCCAGCTTGAACAGCTCAAGCATGATCTGGACGCGCTTACAGCCAGCTTTACACAGACATCTGCGATCGTCCTGCCTCTGAGCAAGCAGGCAGTGTTGTTCGACTTATACAAAAGCAATCTCGCTCGCTGGCGGGAGGTGGTCAAGAATGAATACTCTGTTGATCTGCGCAGGCTGCTTGTCAGGCTGGTAATTTTCGGTATCATCCTGGCTGCAGTCATCGCCTTGTCGCAGATTTGGCGGCGGGCCGTGTTTCGTTATGTTCACGATCCCCGCCGGCGATACCAGTTTCTTTTGCTGCGGCGGATCATCCTGTGGTGTGCGATCGCCATCACCATAGCCTTCGCTCTGGCCACCGAGATCGGCTCTATTGCTACATTCGCTGGACTGATTACCGCCGGGATTGCGGTTGCTTTACAAAATGTGATCCTGGCCATTGCCGGCTACTTTTTCCTGATCGGTAAATACGGAGTCAGGGTGGGTGACCGTGTCCAGATATCGGGAGTGACCGGCGATGTAATCGATATCGGACTCATTCGCCTGCACCTGATAGAGGTTGGCGGCCCTGAAACCGACCGTCAGCCAACAGGCAGGGTGGTCGTCTTTTCCAACGCAGTGGTGTTCCAGCCGGCTGCCAGTTTCTACAAGCAGATACCGGGAACGAATTTTGTGTGGCACGAAGTCTCGCTTACGCTGGCTCCGGAAAGCAATTACGCGACGGCGGAGGAGCGTGTGCTGGGTGCGGTTGAAAAAGTCTATGCGGAGTATCGCGACCGAATCGAACAACAACATCGCGAGATGGAGCGGACGCTCAGTGTTGCTGTGGCGCCGCCCAGGCCGCGAAGCCGGTTGCGGCTGACGCAGACCGGCTTGGAGGTTGTAGTTCGCTATCCCGTCGAGCTAGAGAGCGCTGCCGAAATCGATGACCGCATTACCCGCGAGCTACTGCATTCACTGGAACAACCCCCCAGGTTGAAACTGGTAGGCACGGGAATTCCGAATATCCAGCCGGTGAATGATGAATCCAAGGCAGCGTAAGAATCCATAATCGGGCGGCTACCGCAACTCCTCGGTCTCCCAGCCCTCCGTTTTCATTTCTGTGAGCAACCAGCGCTCCAGGATGGAGCGAATGGAACTGGAGAGTTCGGTGAATTGGACACCGTGTTCGCCGTCTCTATTGGACCAGGCAACGCGGCCAAACAACTCGGTGTCGATGTCCGCTTCCGGAATTGACAGGCAGAGAGATACAGGTGTCCCAAATTTCAAGACCATATCCGTCGCAATGGCTGCGCCACCCAGACTCAGGTTCAGCAGGGTGCCATCGAATCGTTCGTCTCCAGATTTCAGCGTAACAGGCCGGTTGATTTCTGTCCGATAGTAGCGCTGCTGGCTGCCACTCAGAGCGCCTGCCCGCGCTTCAGCCCCGGTTTCACGATAGATTTTGAGCTTGCGGAGCAAAGTTCTCCTGGAGATACCCAGCGCCTGGGCCGCCTTGCTCTGGTTCCCCCCTGAGTTTTCCACGGCCTTGATAATCATCTGCCGCTCCACCTGGTTCAGGTCGCCATTGAGCGGCACGGTTGGGCTGGATCGATTCGTATCTTGCAGTTCAAGATCTGCGGCTGTGATCTCGGTCCGCGCGTTCTTGCCTTGCATTACGGCTCGGAAAACCACATTCTTGATTTCGCGGACATTGCCTGGCCACGCATGGCCCAGAAGTGCGTCGATCGCATCATTGGTGAAACGGGAGCCCGGAAAGTGCTGATGAAGGACCTGCTCCGCGATGCCGATGACGTCTTCCGGCCTTTGCCGCAGCGGGGGCACTTCCAATTTGAATTGGGCGAGGCGATGGTAGAGATCGCCGCGAAAGCGCCCGGCCAGCACCAACTCTTCCAGGTTGTGATTTGTTGCGGCCACGATCCGCACATCAACATGCACTTTGCGGCTGCCGCCAAGACGGTAGTAGGGAACTCCGTCCAAAACGCGCAACAATTTGACCTGGACTTTGGTGTCAAGATCGCCGATTTCATCAAGAAAGAGCGTGCCTTTATCAGCCAGCTCAAACAGTCCGGCTTTGAGTGTGTCCGCGCCGCTGAAGGCGCCCTTCTCATAGCCAAACAGTTCACTTTCCACCAGGTGCTCTGGCAGCGCCGCGCAGTTCACGTCCACCCAGGGCTGGTTGCAGCGGAGGGAATGATCATGAATGGCGCGCGCCAGCATCTCTTTGCCGGTACCGGTCTCGCCGACGATCAGCACCGCGGCGGGATGGCGCGATACCTTCTCCACCAGCTTCATGAGGCGCTTGAGGGAGTCGCTGCGGACGATAAGACCCTTTGGGTCGAATGGGTCCGATCCCGTTATAGACAACCGCTCTCCTGGGTACATCGGGGCCAACATTGTAGCACCAACTGCATTAAGGCTCTCTAAGTCAGTGCCATCATGGGCCAAGGGGAGTTGCGAATGCAACAGGGAAATCAGCATGGGGTTATTACTTTAGTCAGGTGGGAGAGGCTGGTTCGGGCAAATTCGGCCAGCCTCGAAGTTCTTGCGACCTAGGTCCAGACGGCGGAGGCGCTGCACACAGCTGATAAGGCCAACACCAGCAGGGTCAACAAAACCAGATGCACCATGATTTTTTTGAATTTTTTCACCGTGGCTTCTCCCTTTTTGTTCTTGTCCTCGGAAGGCGGTTGATCTTGTGTAAGGGGAAACGCTGCTGTCTCGTTGCGGTTAATCATAGTCCGCCTCTAAGTATGCTTTGAATGACGGCAATTCCTAGATCTGATCCATCATCCAGTAAAGTCCATACAACGGAGCTGCCTTGGTCACCTTGATCTGAGCCGTCCACCGTCCAGATCACGGAGCTGCCTCCAAGGCTGGAGTCCGAACCATCAAAAGTCCAAATGACAGAGCTGGCATCCAGGGTGGCGGTTGAGCCGTCTATGGTCCAAACGACGGAACTGCCAGTCACGGTAACGTTGTTGGCGCCCCAAATCGTGGTGGCATCCCAGGCACTGCTGCTGCCGCCCAGCGCCGAATTCGTGGTGATGGAGAAGGAACCATCGTTTTCCAGTTGCAGGGAAGGTGAGACCGCAGCAGACGTCGCTACGTCAGTGCTTGCCAGGGCCGCGGGAATGTCCAGATAGCCGGCCCCCACCGTGAGCAAATCTTGTTGCAGGAATCTGTTGGCATTTTCGGTGGTGTCATACCAATAATAACCGGGAACGAAGTTCTTGTTAGCGGTCGCCATCAACCGTCCCTTAACGGTGTCAGGAGACAGGCTGGAGTCCTTTTCCAGCAGCAGGGCTACGGCCCCGGATACAACCGGCGTCGCCATGCTGGTGCCGCTCAAAGTGAAATAGCTGTTGCTTTGTGTCGTCTGCGCAAACACAGCGGACTGGGGCATTAAGTTCAGCAGCGCACTATTGGGATCAATCAACGACGTAATCCGGTTACCGGGAGCAACCAGGTCGGGTTTGACAATGTGGTCCACGACCGTTGGTCCCCTGGAACTGTAGGTGGTAATCAGATCATCGCCCATGCTTGACGTTCCTTGCGTGTTTGTCGCGCCGACAGTGATGACATAGGGATCGTTGCCCGGAGCAGTAATAGTGCCGTGGCCGTTAATGCCTTGTGTGTCAATGCGGCCCGCGTTACCGGCGGCTACCACAACTACGATTCCAGCCTGATATGCCGCTTCCACTGCCTGACACAAGGGGTCCAGGGTGTAACTTTCAAGAACGCCGCGGCTTAAAGAAAGATTGATGACCTTGATGTTGTATTGATCCTTCAAGCTGATTGCGCGCTCTATGGCGGCGATGGTCTGACTGTCTGTACCAGACCCGTTCTGGTCCAGCACTTTGAGATTAACCAGGTACACATTGGGACTCACACCCAATACTTGATAAGCATCATTTTGCGAAGAGCTGCCGTTCCCGGCGATGATGCCGGCCACATGGGTACCGTGTCCGAAGAGGTCCGCTGGGCCCTCGGTAGTGACAAAACTTTCATTGTAGATGACGCGTGAATTACCCAGGCTGTCGTACAGATCGGGATGATCGCTGATACCGCTATCAATGACGGCGACAGTGATGCCTTGTCCTGTCCACCCGCTGGAGTTAGCTATATCCGCGCCCACCGTCTGCCGGAAGTAGTCTGCGGAACTCACATGCAGCTTCCGGTTGGGCGAGATATAAGCAACTTCCGGATCGGATGCGAGGGCATGTATTGCGCTGAGAGGCAGCTGGAAATGTCCGCCTTTGACCGACCGCAATTGGCGGGAGAGAGAACCGCCGAGCGCTCCCACCTTGCGAAAGTGTCCCATGGTCGGTTTGTGCTTGAATTGCACAATAACATCGACCAACTCATCCTGTGAGACTGATGGCAAGAGCACA
>WNFP01001632.1_pt1 | contig 17681 bp, 21 predicted proteins | sample 5400201 | NCBI WGS metagenome assembly WNFP01 (sample SAMN13153355, study PRJNA577476) | soil metagenome | isolation source: 115 cm saprolite under Madrone tree | place: USA:California | collected 2016-06-14 | reverse complement strand
GCATGCCTGCGGCGCACCCCGGGAGAAAACTCCGTATTTTCGATGTCCAGTTCGACATCCGCCGGAAATTGACCGACGTGACATTGGGAGCACAAGTAGTAGGGGCGGGCCATGCGCACCGGACCGACCATGGTCAAGACGAAGGTCCCGAGGAGCCCTCAAAAACCTCGAAAAACTCGCGGGTTTGTGGTGTCCGCGGCACATTTGCGGCACACGGACTTGGGGTGAACCCCTGGGGTGACAATCTGCGATTGGCACACTTGCCGTTGGTCTTGGAGACAAGACAACTGGAACAGCGTTAGTGAAAGCGGAGAGTGGATTTGAACCACTTTGGCTTTCCACTTTGCATTCGTAGCTAGCAGTGATAGCATTGACAGCATGGCGACACTAACGATTCGACAACTTGATGAGAAAACCAAGACCCGGTTGAGGGTCCGTGCTGCCCATCACGGACGTTCGATGGAGGAGGAGGCCAGGGAGATCTTGCGCTCAGCTCTAACTGCTTCCTCTCCTGTAAGGGGGAACCTGGCAGAGGCCATTCAACGGCGATTTGCAGCTTTTGGCGGGCTCGAGTTTGAGGTGCCGCGACGCGACGCCATGCGTCAGCCGCCAGGATTTGGCGGATGATTATCCTCGACACTAATGTGCTGTCAGAGCTTATGAGGCCGAAGCCCACTCCTGGGGTTGTGGCGTGGATTGCGAAGCAACCGGCCACAGAACTCTTTACGACCTCAATCACCGAGGCAGAAATCTTTTATGGAATTGAGCTGCTGACCAAAGGCAAGCGTCGCGACGGGTTGCTGACTGCGGCGGAAGCTATGTTTGCCGAGGATTTGGCGGGCCGCATCTTCGGTTTCGAAAGCGGCGCAGCGAGAGCTTTCTCTAAGATTGGTGCTCACCGCCGGGCGCTTGGCCGACCTATCACCCATGCGGATGCGCAGATCGCCGCTATTGCCCAAGTGCGAGGGGCCAAGCTCGCGACGCGCAATGTTGCAGACTTTGCAGACTGTGGTCTTGATGTCGTTGACCCCTGGAATGGGTCGTGAGCCTGGGGCTGGAGGAAACCGAAGCGTCGGGTGATACGTAATCCGGCTTCCGAGCTCCGCCGCCTCACTATCGACGATCGAAAGCGGACCGGGGAATATAAGGCTCCGCCGTAACGCGCACTACTCTCACTCTACAAGAACAAATTCGGTAGGGGCTAGGTCGCCTTTCCGGCACTCCTTTAGAATGTGTCTGGGCGTCAGGCCCTTGGTGCCGGGTTTGGCTTTGCGAGGACGACGCCGGACTCTGGACCGATTGAACTTGACTCCAATCCAGACCGATATTCCCGGACACATAGTCGGTCTCAATGTACAACAGACCGTTTGCAGGCGCTTGACTTGCCCGGCGAAATGGTCGCCATTGTTCATGATGACCACGTCTTTTCGTTTCGCCTGAGCCGGAGAGAAGAAACACGCCAGGAGAGGCACGAGGAGCAAATTGCGATTCGCGCGGGGATACGGAAGAATTCCGATAATCATTTCGTGACTCCTGCGATCAATTGAGGCCGCCGGTAAATCCGAGCGTGCGATTTATCCACAGACTGACCTCTCCAGCGAGCCGCTCGATGCGTATAAAACTTCGGTGCTCTGATGGTTACTCCAAATTCATTCTTGGTGTTCTACGGAAACTATTGGCAGAAGCGGAGAAAAGCGCTAACCGTCGTATCGTGAATGAAGTTCGCTCCAGTGCCGGGCAGAACAAACCCGATTGAATGAACTTTAGCTGTCTCAGGCGCGTTGAGTCTTCCTCCTCACGATCTCGTGAGCTGCCACCCAAGCTTCTTGGAACGAACCTCCGATGTGTGCGCTTGCCGCAAATACGCTCTGTTCACCAATCACCTGCATCAGTCCGGTCCGCTCAAGTTCACGCCTGACTCGTCGCGTTGGTCATCTTTGCGATGAGACGGGCCTTCCCCTGCTGAGAAGTGTGCCTTCGCCATATTGTGTCTAATTAGTGCGGAAAGACAATTCAGATTCGTGTCATTTCTCCGAGACGCCAACCTAAAGTAGAATGCGATCTGCATCAGGACAGCGCGAAGGCGCGACCAACCGACTTCATCATTGCACGCTTAACTCGCAAAGCAATCCGCAAAACAATCCGGGAGCAGAAGGCGTGAACAGCGGCACGTTGGCGCGGATACAGGGTTCTTGGGCCGATCAGCCAATCGGAGCATCGGCAACAGAACCCCGTCAAGAAACCCGGTTTGTAAAGCAGCCGATTCGTAATCGGCATCACCTCATCAGGGCACAATCAAACTACCAGGAATATGCGGGTTACCGAGGTGTTGAACGGCATTGGATGGGCTGGTCTCGCAGGGTTTTGGGCAGCAATTTGGGCAGCGCCGAAAAACGGCCTGCCCGGAGAAAGGTTAGGTCAGCTCTTGCCAGCGCCCACCATCCCAAATGCGAGGCATTACCAAAAACAAACGCCGCACATGTTCGCAGGTGGCCTATGCGCACATCCGTCCTTGCGACGCTCCACCCAGAGTAAAATAGCTTCGTGAACACAGTTGAAGGTAGACTCGACATTGTTTGGGAAAATGGCGCGCAGCCAACGGCAACTCCCCAATACGCACTGTTGTTTGTGAGGAACACGGGAGGTGGCGCACTGCGACCCAAGCGAATCGTGAGCACGGACGGCTTGAAATCCTATCTCATCGAATTGGGGTTCTCGTCTGACAATGCGACGCACTGGATTGAGCAGGTCCACGGGCAAGGCAGCGTTTCGATTCCCAATGTGGTTTTGGCAGAGCCGCAGCTTGAACCCTACATTGCCCGGCCAGCTTGAACTAGTCCTTCCTACTTGCCCCCTTTCTCTTCGGGCACCTCTTCCACATCAACAACCATCTCAGTGGGAGTGCTGTCTTTCCTCACGCCGATGACTTTCCACTTACCGTCGATTACGTCGCCCACTGCCGGTCGGGTGCCCGAAATATCAACCACGTTTGGGAGCCGCCGGAATTCTTTTCCGTTGTCGCAGAGACAAATGGTGTAGGTCTTTGCAATCGGCATGCGGCAATTCTAGCAAGAGCCGCACAACTACCACCACCACCGGGCCGAGGTGTGCATGCTAGGATTGCGGCATGGCAAACGGCGACACTGTGCTGCTTTTGATTCACTGCCCAGAGATGGAGTGCGCGAACCGTCAACCGCAGCCAGCACAGCTAAGCCGCGCATGGTTGAAGGAGGTGCTCGTCACCGAGCAAGAGATAACGGTGATGGGCGAGTACTGTAGCCACACTTGGAACCTCACACCCTTAGAGAAAGAGAACCTTCGCAAGCAGTTTGCAGCGGAAACGATTTGATTGCCGAGTCACCCAGGCACTTCCTCTCCAACGGGGCGGCGCTCCGAAAGATACATTCCGAGGATGCGGGTTCCGAGGGTCAGAAAAATCCCAAGCACCACGTTCAGCAGTGAATACCAATCGGCGTGGGTGAGAGTCGCGAGTAGTGCCACCGGCACCACGCCAACCCCAGCAAGAATCAAGCCAACGGCGAGCCACCCCTAACCCCATATGTCGTAGGCAATGAAGCTGTTATTGATCGCGAGGTGAAGGCAGTGCTCGAGCAACTCGTGAAACAGTCAGACTGCGAGTACGTGTTCACGAGCCCGCAGGATCCGGCGAAGCCGCTCGGGCCCTGGGTGCTCGAAGAGCAGATGGCGCAGCTCCGCAAGAGCGCTGCGGCACACGTTTCTGACCGAGGCCGGGGAGTATACAGATCCGTTCACATTGCGGTACGTAGCGGGACACGATAACATTAAGACCTCCATGCGCTACGTGCACCCACGCGAACAGGCGGTTGAGAAACTGTTTGCGCGGCTCGGGAATCTGTAGCGGCCGCAGGGGCGCGTAGAATGCAAAAGGTCGGTGCAAAATCCGGTGCAGTTGCTCGTACTCCCGGCATAGCGAGAGATTTGTCGATCACCGGCAAACCGTATTCCGGCGCCCATCTCTTGTGGGTTTTTCGGGTGTGGGTTTGTCAGCGCAATGCTTGGCGAAATCTTCCCGAGCTGAATGGAATGCACAAACCGGGTCCGGTTTGAAATCGCTCTGTCTGCAGTTCACGTGTACGCGCACACGCAGTTCAGGCGTACCGACGACCAACGTTGAAGAATTTGTTTGTTTCCCGGCAGGGGCGCGACACCGCCGCCGCGCCGATTTTCCATCTCGCTGCCCCGGGCCGCTTCGCTCTTGCGCCCTTTCTCCCAGGTGCCTACGAGCAGCCCGGAGGTAGCGAGAACTGAGGTGTGGGGCCGGAGGACCTTTGACTCCCGTCTGCGCGATGAGTGAGAATCGCGCGTTCAGGGGAGGGTTAGAAGCGAGTCAATTCGCGAACCGGCCCGTTAACCAGAACGGTACTCCCCCCAGGGGCAAATTGCAAGCGAGCTTCGGTGGTCTTCGGGTGCCGCGCCACCAAGATTGCGGTGCTCCGGAAACAACTCCCACTGCTCAGGAGTGGCCGTCTGAAAAGAGCAAACGCGCAACGGGTGCGCCCCCGTTCAAGCATATGTCTTGCACGTAGTTTCAGGTGTTTGTCAGCCCCCTGAAGCCTAGTTAAGTTGAAAGTATTGGTTCCGGCAAGATTCACAGGGTCCACCGCAAGCGCGTGGAAAACCCCGACACTAACGAAAATAAGAACTTATCGCGCCGATGCCGTCTCTGCGGCGAACTTTGCACCCTTCCTGCACTTTTTTTGAACATTTTCAATTTCCACAAGCATGAACTTCGGTCCGCGTAACGCATTGGCGAAAAGTGCGGCACCCGAAAGTATTTCTGCACGTGCCACAATCAAGGTGCTTAGAGCTTCCGGTTACAAGGTCGTCGCCGAAGGCGGCAACGGTTTCGTGTGCATCGTCATGCGCGGTTGGAGAGCTGCGGCTTTTACTCCTGCGCCACTCCGGGACTTGGTGTACTGCTCAAAACTCCGCGCCCCCATCTGCTTTAACCCCGTCGCCAGCAAGACCGTTCTCCACTTACAGGAATTGCGCGCACGACTCGGGATGGAAGGCAAAACGCCAGCATACCGGTTCGACAAACGAGACACATGCCTTGGCACTCGAACCCCGACTCGCTTTGGGGGACCGCTTGCCTTGTACTCAGGTATAAGGTTGATAATGATGATATGCATATTGGAGAGCTGGCGCGCAGTGTGGGCGTGAACATCCAGACGATACGCTTTTACGAGCGGCGAGGACTGTTGCCTCGAGCAAAGCGAAATCAGGCCGGCTATCGCTGCTATGACATGGCCGACCGCGATCGGCTGACCTTCATAAGACGTAATCAAGATCTCGGCTTCACGCTGGATGAGATCAAGCAATTGATCGATCTGCACCGTGTGGTCGCGGCAATTCCTAAGCCGCTTCGGCGGAAACCGGGCGAACTACGCGGGATCATAGCCATCGGCCGGGAACGCCTTGAAGCCATCGATGAGAAGATGCAGAGCCTGCAGAACATGCGGCGGCAACTGATGTCTATGTTGCAACAGCTCGAATCTCCGGTCGTGGTGGCCTGTCCTGTGTCGCAGGAAGCCCGCAAGTCCCCTCCGAAGTGCCCGGGATAACCCTCTTAACAGTTTACCCACTACCAGCTGAACCCCTGCGTCTACCGAGCCAGAGGCTGCGGAACACCGTCGCGTTTGGCCGGAGAGCGGTCGTAGTGCGGCGATCTGACCTTTTCCGCCTAGGCAAGAGCTAAACAAATCTTTACAAAATTCCTCGTGACCTTATACCTACGTACCGGGTGCAGACTGGGCCTGTCGTCGAAGGTGCAAGAAACCAGGAGACGGCATAAGGAGGAAGTACATGAGTAGACGCAAATTGTTCGCAATTGCATTTTCTCTTACAGCATTGGCCGCTTTCGCTGCTGCCCGGCCGGACTTCTCGGGCATATGGGAGTTTAATCCTGCCAAGGGCCAGAACATCGGCATGATGTCGGCGATGAAACTGACTGAAACGATCCGGCAATCTGGTTCGTCCTTCGACATCGACGATCACACCTTGTTCCAGGGCCAGGCCCAGGACAACAAGACCCACCATGACCTCGCCGGGAAGCCAGCTTCCAACGACTCTCCGATGGCTGGGCCCAGCGAGACCGTCAGTAAATGGCAAGGCAGCGAGCTGGTCACTACGTGGACCAGCCAGAACGCAGTAGCGGGCAGCAAGACGGTACGCACGGAAACCAGATCTCTCTCGGCGGACGGCAACACCATGACCCTGGAATCAGTGCGGGGATCGAATCCACCGGTCGTGATGGTTTTCGACAGGAAACAGTAGGTATGCGCCGTTCGTGGATCGCCGCTTCTCTGGTAATAGCTGGCGCCGGTGCGCCGACCGGCTTTTACGTGATACGTGCAAAAGACGGTAGAGCTGTTCCCGGAGAGGCTCGCGTTATTTATTCCGAACAGCGCAAGATCAGCAACGACATCAACGCCACGGGCACCGTGCGGCTTCGTGTCGGCTCCGAGGTTCGTGTCGGATCCCAGCGCTCGGGCATCGTGAAGAAACTGAATGTCACCGTCGGCTCGCACGTTCGAACCGGCGACGTGATCGCAGAGATTGATGACCGCCTTATTCAGGCACGGCTGGCGGATGCGGAGGCGCAAGCTGAGCTGGATCGCGCCTCCCTGGAGCGGGCGAGGGTCGACGCTGAACGGGCAGAACGGTTGGGCTCCGAACGCCTGATCCCGGCCCAGCAGGCACAAGATTTGCAGCTGGCACTGGAAGAGGCCAAGGCGAAGTATGAGAAGTCGCTACGCGACCGCGACGTTGTGAAGGTTGATCTCGGCTACGTCCAGATCCGCGCTCCGATCAGCGGCACCGTCGCCTCTGTCTCGACCCAGGAGGGTGAGACGGTCGCGGCTTCCTTCACGGCACCCACCTTCGTGACCATCATCGGGGACCATGCCCTGCAGCTCGTGGCGATGGTGGATGAGAACGACATCGCCAATGTCCGGCCAGGCAATCCAGTCGCGTTTACGGTTGACGCCTACCCTTCGGGCGACTTTCCCGGGGCGGTGGAGAGCATCGCTCCAAAAGCGACGATTGTGTCTGGAGTTGTGAATTATGAAGTAACGATTCAGATCACGGCAGACGCCCAACTGCTGAAGCCGGACATGACGGCCAACGTTTCGATTCAGACCGCGCAACATGATGCATTGCTTTTGCCGATCGCAGCCGTGCAACACGATGGCGAGCAGGCTTTCGTTTTGCTGGCGGGCAAGAACGTGCCCGAGCGCAGGTTGGTGGTGATTGGAACCAAAAAGATCGGCATGGTGGAGATCAAGAAAGGTCTATCGCCGGCTGAGGCAGTGCTTGTTTCTGGGACCACGGGGGAGCCAGCCAGGTAAGTCCCGGGAAGGAACAGTGAGAGGGATTGCCAATGATCGAACTCGAGAACATCTCGAAAACCTATAAGCGCAGCGAGGGAGCGACGGTGGAGGCCTTAAGGGGAATCTCGTTCCGAATCTCACCCGGAGAATTCGTGGCCGTGCGCGGGGCCTCAGGCTCGGGCAAGTCGACGCTTCTGAACATTCTCGGATGCCTCGATCAGAGCACTGCAGGCAGTTACCGGCTTGATGGTGAAAACGTCTCGGCTCGTACAGACAAACAGCTCTCTCGCATTCGCAATGGCAAGATCGGCTTCATCTTTCAGTCGTTCAACCTTTTGCCCCGCACCACGGCCGTAGAGAACGTTGAGATCCCCATGGTTTATAACGACGGCCGGGTTGATCGAAGCCGGGCGCTCGCTGCGCTGGAGCGCGTTGGTCTGGCGCATCGGGCGAGTCATTACGCCACCGAGTTGTCGGGAGGAGAGCAGCAGCGTGTGGCAATAGCCCGTGCTCTCATTAACCGTCCAGCGCTGATTCTTGTCGACGAGCCTACGGGTAATCTCGACCTTCGAGCAGGAGCCGAGGTGATGGGACTGCTACGCAACCTTCACGGCGAAGGCAGAACGATCCTGCTCGTTACCCATGATGATGCCATCGCCGCCTACACGCATCGCGAGATAGAACTTCGCGACGGCTCGATCGTCTCCGATCACCGTCGAACAGGCGAGCCCATGCAACTCGCTCCGGGAGGCGCGTCGTGAAAGCAAGAAACATTACCTCGGAAGCCGTACGAAGCATACGGCGCTACAGGCTGCGCACGACCTTGATGATGCTCGGCATCGTGCTCGGCATCACCTCATTGGCGATTCTAACCTCCATTGGAGAAAGCACGAAACGCGAAACCATGCAGCGATTCAAGAACATGATAGGAACCTTCGACACAGTGATGGTCCGTCCCGGCGGCGGGCGATTGCGTGGCATGCCGACCCTGGTCAACGTCCCGCCGACATTGAAATTCGATGACGCGCAGGCGATGGCCGACCTTCCGGAGATCAGGAATGTGGCAGAAATGCAGACGGCATTTGATATTGACGTCAAGTATCGCGATCGCACCTCGGCACCGGCGGTCTTCGGCGTAAGTGACAATTGGTTGACCTTGCGTTCCGACGAAGTTGCCGATGGCGCCTTCTTCACAAGCGAGCAAAATGTCTCGCTGGCCCGCGTGGCAGTGATCGGGCCTGACGTTCGACGCGACCTGTTTCCTGTTGAAGATCCCGTCGCTAAGACCATTCGAATCGCCGACGTTCCGTTTCAGGTCATCGGCCTTTTGAAATCACGCGGGGCAGGTCCGGCCGGGGGCAGCCTCGATAACATCATCGTGATTCCGGTAAACACCGCATCCCGGCGGTTGTTTAATCGCGACTTCCTGACGATGCTGATCGCCCAAGTGAAGGACCCGGAGCACAGCGGCCAGGCGGCTGACGCGGTGGCGGCACTGCTTCGAGAACGTCACCACATCCGTCCGCCGGCGCTCGACGATTTCACTGTCACCAGTCCCACTGCCACGATGGCACGAGTGACACGCGCCAGCTCCACTCTGACCAAGATCTTAACCGGCGTGGCCCTTATGGCGCTCCTCATCGGCGGCGTTGTGATTATGAGCCTGATGTCGATCGCAGTGTCCGAGAGGCGCAAAGAGATCGGTGTTCGAAGATCAGTGGGCGCCGCTCGCGGGGACATCATCCTCCAATTCCTCTTCGAGGCCGTACTCGTGGCGTTCGTTGGCGGGATCGTAGGTGTCCTCATTGGCTGGGGCGGGATGGAAATCGTCACCCGCATACAGAAGCTGCCCCCGTTGCTGGTTTGGCAGCCGTTCGCAGCCGCCATCGTTCTTTCTATCCTTGTGGGAGTCGCCTTCGGCATCTACCCGGCATGGAAGGCATCGCGGGTTGATCCCATCCAGGCGCTAAGGTCCTGATATGAATGCCCGCCGCCTGCAAATTGTCCGTCGATCACTCCGACTGCTCTGCCGTTATCGATTGCGTTCTGCATTGCTGATTTCGAGCGCAGCTTTGGGCGTTATCGGCGTGGTTTGTTCGGTCAACTATGGGGCAAGCGGAACGAGGCAACTTCTCGATCAAATCCGCCGGTTGGGGACCAATGTCCTGATCATCACTCCTGCGCAGAGCCGTACGATTGCCGGTCGCGCCCGCACAGGAAGCCCTGTGACAACTCTGGTTGAACGCGATCGGATGACCCTCGAGCGTGAGGTCCTGACGCGCAAGCGCTCGTCAGCCCTTGTAAACAGCAGCTTCTGGATCAAGGCGGGTGATCTCTCGAAGAATGCGGCGGCCGTGGGCTGCGAACCCGACTATTTCGCGATTAAGAATTGGCCCATTGCTTCAGGGGAACTTTTTGATGGAACCCAGGAACGGACGATAGCGCGCGTCGCAGTGCTGGGGCATACGGTTGCGAATGACCTGTTCGGAAAGGCATCGCCACTCGACAGCCGGATATTGATTAATCGTGTTCCGTTTACCGTGATCGGCGTCTTGACCGAGCGCGGCCAGGGGTTGGATGTCCGCAACGAGGACAACCAGGTGTACGTACCACTCACTGCTGCCATGCATCGTCTGATGAACGTGGATAACTATGCCGCTATTGTCGTCGAACTCGATTCGCTTTCCGTCATGGACGCAGCGGCGGAACAGGTCCGCTCGATTCTCCATCAACTTCATCACATTTCACCCACTCAGCGAGACGACTTTCAGATTCAGAGCCAAAAAGCTCTCCTCGACACCCAAACAGCCTCCACAAACCGTCTCGGGTTCTTCCTGCGCTGGATTGGAGCCAGCGCGCTGTCGGTCTCCGGCCTCGGAGTGCTCGGCATTACCTGGATTGCCGTGAGAGAGCGCACGCGCGAAATCGGAACACGCCGAGCACTTGGAGCAACAGAAATTGACGTCTTCCTTCAAATAGGGGTCGAGAGCGCAACGGTGGCCCTCACGGGAGTCCTGCTGGGCCTTGTGCTGTCCTGGCCAATCTCTCGAATCATCAGCGATTCGGCCGGGCTGGTTTTTGTCTTCGACGGCAGAACAGCGGCGCTCGCGTTCGCCGCTGCGGTAATACTGAGTCTTTTCTTTTCTCTCTGGCCCTCGCGCAAGGCGGCTCATTTGGACCCCATCGAGGCCCTGCGGCATGAATAGGCTGCTCGCAGTTGGATGATCGGATGGGAGAGGCCACAAATCACTACCACAATATCGGCGGTACGGTAGGAAACAGAGGTCAGTTATGAAGCAATTTCTCCTCGGGGTCGTCACCAGCATAATGATGATGATTGTGACTGTTGCTGGTTATTTGAAGCTGGGATTCGCAGAGGTGCGGGCCGACGTCAACCCGCCTTCGTGGGAACGGGCTCTGATGTCCTCTGTTGTCTACGCTTCGGTACGGCGCGAAGCGCCAACCGTGACGAGGCGTCTGTCAATTCTGTGGACACGCCAGAAAGGACCTCACTACTGCCAGCTTCGGAATGGTTCCCATTATGTTTTGGTTCGATGATCGTCAGATTGCAAAGAGTAAAATGAGGATTGATCGAAACCTGGGTCGACCAGACCGAGCGCCGGACCTGGTTCTTGTCAGAAATATTGCGCGGCCTCTGAAGCAGTCCGAAATATTCGGAGGTTTCGAAACCCAATCAATCCAACTTGCAAAAAAAAGGAGAATCCCCCAAATGCCATACATTAATGTCGGGAAGGAAAACTCTGGCAACATCGATCTTTACTACGAGGACCACGGCTCGGGTACGCCGGTTGTCCTTATTCACGGATATCCATTGAGCGGTGCTTCCTGGGAGAAGCAGATGCCTGTTCTTCTGGACGCAGGTCACCGCGTCATCACGTACGACCGCCGAGGGTTCGGCAAGTCCAGTCAGCCAACAGCCGGCTACAAGTACGACACCTTCGCCGAGGACCTGCACAAGGTCGTAACGCATCTTAAACTTCGTGATTTCGCGTTGGTCGGTTTCTCGATGGGCGGCGGCGAAGTGGCTCGCTACTTCGGTAAATACGGATCGAAGGGCGTGAGCAAAGCGGTGATCATCTCGGGCGTGCCGCCGTACCTACTCAAAGCGGCCGACAACCCCGAGGGTGTCGACGGTAGTGTGTTCGACGGGATCCAGAAAGCGGTTGCCGCGGACCGCTATGCGTTCTTCACCGAGTTTTTTAGGAACTTCTACAACACCGACCGGTTGATGGGCAAGCGTGTCAGCGAACAGGCTGTCCAAGCCAGCTGGAACGTGGCGGCCGGTGCCTCGGCCACGGCAAGTCTTGCGTGCGTGCCAACCTGGCACGAGGACTTCCGCAACGACCTGACCCGCATCGATGTGCCCACACTGGTCATTCACGGCGATGCGGACCGAATTCTGCCCATCACCGCTTCAGGACTCCGCACGGCCAAGCTGATCAAGGGCGCCCGCCAATTGGTAATACAGGATGGGCCGCACTGCGTAACTTGGACACATGCGGACGAAGTGAACACTGAATTGGTGAACTTTCTCGGGAAAGCTGGTGCGCAGCGTGCAGTCTCACCGCCCCAGACCGAAGCCGTTGCGTAGCCAACCAGTTTCTTCCAAAGCTACTTCACGGAGGGTGCCGTCCGAGACCGTCACCCTCCAAGCTTGACTGAGACAGGAAACCACCAGAAACGCTTCGTCGGTCCCCGTTGGGTCGTATACCACGGCATGAGGTTGCTGCAGGCTCAGAACGTACGGGCAGATTCGCTAATCGCGCAATCATTTTGCCTGGAGCGGAATAGTCAGTTCCTTTCAAGTCCGGAATCGGGTCTTGCAGCAAAGGCATCCCTACGCTGGAACGATACCATCGCGAACAGCAAGCCTCCGCGCTAGCCGATAACCTGAGCTAAGTGCGCCTTCCATATGACCTATGAAGGATAGCAAGTGTGTTCGCCCGCGAAATGCAGCCACCCGCCATACCCCGTTTTCCAGAGGGGTCGCCACTGGTATTCTCTAACACTATGGTGTGTCGCGATTGTGACAGGAGCTTTTATGAATCAGACGGTGCCGGGATCCTCCGGAATGCCGCATCAGACCGGCACTTGGGCTCCGCTATATGCCGACGTTGCGGGATCTCGTTTACGAGAACGTCCGCGAGGGCGAACTTTACGAGAGACTTGACCGGAACCGGGTCCGTTGTTTTGCCTGTGGTCACTGCTGGCCGATTCCGGAGGGACAGCCTGGCGTCTGCAAGGTTCGCTACAACCGAGGCGGGACCCTGTACGTTCCCTGGGGCTATGCCGGTGTAGTGCAGTGTGACCCTATCGAAAAAAGCCGTTCTTCCACGCATATCCTGGGGCACTGGCCTACAGCTTCGGAATGTTGGGCTGTGACCTGCACTGTTCCTGTTGCCAGAATTGGGTAACATCCCAGACCCTCCGTGACCCGAAGGCGGTTGTTCCGCCGCTGGCAGCCACCCCCCAGGAACTCGTGCAGCGGCTCTTCATCAAGGCGCCAAGGTCCTGGTGACTACTTACAACGAGCCCCTGATAACCAGCGAATGGGCGGTGGCAGTCTTCAAGGAAGGCCGTGCAGCAGGATTGTTGACGGCCTTCGTCTCTAACGGAAACGGCACTCCGCAGGTGCTCGAGTACCTGCGACCCTGGGTGGACCTCTACAAAGTTGACTTGAAGAGCTTTGATGACCGCCACTATCAACGACTCGGTGGGCGCTTGCAACCCATCCTGGACAGCATTCGGCGCCTGTACGAAATGGGCTTCTGGCTGGAAATTGTCACGCTCGTGATTCCGGGCTTCAATGACTCGGATGCCGAACTGAAGCAGCTGACAGAATTTGTTGCAAGTGTGTCTGAGGACATTCCCTGGCACGCCACGGCGTTTCACAAAGACTACAAAATGACCGACCCGGACAATACCAGCGCGCAGACCTTGATGCGGGCGGTGGGGATTGGCAAGAAGGCGGGTCTACGGCACGTATATGCCGGGAATCTGCCTAGCGAGGTGGGAGACCTTGAGAACACATGCCGTCCCAACTGCCGGCAACTTCTGATTGAACGGTATGGCTACCTTATAATGGGCTACATCTGACTTCAAACGGCTGTTGCCCATCGTGTGGAACAAGGATTCCGGGACATTGGGCTCGCGAATTTCAGGGGCAGATCGCCGCCCACCCGTTTGCGCCGCAGGCGCGTCCCAGTCTGTTCTCGATTCTAGGTCCTTCGGCATCGATGTAAACCCCTGTGCCAGGTTCTTGCCCAAGTCGGAGCCAGAGGTGCGCAGCGTGCAGTTCTCGTGCCTTGCCAGGTGGTTTGCGGATGGTCTTTGGACGCGTTCGGATGACACCGCAGTACTAAGCGCGCCAGCTTCCGAAGGCGTTTGAAGAACTCTGGAACGTCTATCAGTTCCTCAGTCTCGGGCCCCTCCGCTTTGTACCGGTCGACAGAAATACGAGAGAACGGCGAACGGCTTCGTGGGTGCGGCGGAAGGTAAACTGGGTCCTCTGCGTAAGCCGCAACCACACCGCCCATTCTCCCGCATTCCAATGTCGAGCCCAATCATCGCTGATCCGGCGGATCGTGGCAGCCGACGGATGCCGCCGGGCTTCTGCAAAAGCGGAAACCAGCGGCAAACATGATCGGATCCTATTACAATGTAACGAAGGGTGAGGGCGTTGACCTTTAAGCGCTATTCACGCCTAGACGCTGGGGTAGCCGATGACCCCTACCATAATTGCCGTAAAGCTTGGATCTGCGGCGTTGACAAGCGCGTGCTTGGCGGATGTTGATATCATCGACGCCCCTCGTGCTCCTGCACGGACAGCCGGTGACGGACGCAGCTAGGAGCTGGCAATGACAATCCGGCAAATATTACGCTATTCCGCGATTGCCGAAACGGAGCAGCGTGTGTTGGTTGATGATGCCGCACCGCTCTTGGCGTTTTATCGCAGCCCAGGTATGCACCAAGTGTTTGACGAGCCCGATGAGCTGGCCTTGACACCGGAAGACCGAGAATTCCTGTGCCAACTTGGGATTGGCAGCGATCTTCAATAAATGCGTCGGTTCCGGCCATTCGGATTCATACCCACATTGGTGGAGCTATAGGAAAAACAGAAATCTGGATGACATTGGTCCAAAAGTCATGCCAAAACGTGGATGAAAAGACAGGAGCAAACCTAGCGAATTTTCCCGAGGTGTGCCCCTGAGGTCAACTTTTAATCCTCCGTTCCGAATTTTTTCAGATCTTCGGGTCCATCTGTCAATGCCACAGCCTCTTTGCCCTGGGCCATTTCCCGGACCTTTTCCACCGCGTCAGGATTGGCCAAGGTCGAGATATCTCCAGTGTTCATGTTGTTGGAGACGGCGGCGAGAACACGACGCATGAGCTTGCCGGATCGTGTTTTTGGCATATCCGGAACGACGAGGATCCTTCGCGGGCGGGCAATCTTTCCAATCATCGTTTCAATGACCTTGTTGACCTTTTCCACAAGCGCCGGGCTGGCCTCGATACCCGGCTGCAGGACGATATAGACTTCGGGCACGCGGCCTTTGATCTCGTCCACCACCGGCACCACCGCCGCTTCTGCCACCTCGGGGACCGTCAGGCACGCAGACTCGATTTCCTTTGTGCCCAGGCGGTGGCCGGCAACATTGATAACGTCATCCACGCGTCCCAGGATCCGGAAATAGCCGTCCACGGCCAGCACAGCTCCGTCCGCCGCAAAATATGGCCAGTCATGCCAGTCCTTGCTGTTGGGATTCTTGCAGTATTTCCTGTAGTACTGGGTGACAAAGCGGTCGCGATCACCCCAAATGGTTTGCATGATCCCTGGCCAAGGATTCCGAATGCAGATGTTCCCCGCCTTCCCAGATCCAGCCAGGATCTGTTCGTTGTTTTCGTCATAGATCACGGGATAGATTCCAGGCATGCCTGGACCTGCGCTTCCCGGCTTCATTGGATCCAGTGCCGGCTTGGTACTGCATAGGAATCCTCCGTTTTCGGTTTGCCACCATGTGTCCACAATCACTGCCTCACGCTTGCCGACGGTTTCGTAATACCACCGCCAGACCTCGGGCTCGATGGGCTCTCCCACCGTGGTCATGTGCTTGAAATGGTAGTTGTACTTGGGGGGTTCATCGTGACCGGCCTTGCGCAACATGCGAATGGCCGTGGGCGAGGTGTGGAAGATGTTGACATCCAAGCGCTCGGCGATTCTCCATACCCTGCCGGCGTCGGGGTAGGCAGGGACACCTTCGTAGATGACACTGGTAGCGGCCAACGCCAGCGGACCGTAAACAATATAGGAGTGGCCCGTGATCCAGCCGATGTCGGCCATGCACCAATAAACATCCGTGGGATGAATGTCCTGAATGTACTTGGAGGTGCCGGTCACGTAGGCGAGGTAACCGCCAGTGCGGTGTTGGCAGCCTTTGGGCTTTCCGGTGCTGCCGCTGGTGTACATAAGAAACAGGGGCGCTTCCGAATCCATGGGGACGGGAGCCACGATTGCACCCGCGTAATTCGGGAGCACTTCGTCAACGAAGAAGTCACGGCCCTTCACAAATGGCGAAGCGGACGCATTCTGGTCTGCGTGCCGCCTCCAGACTAGGACCTTGTCCACCACCTGGCCTTCCTTCTTGGCAATATTCAGCGAGATGTCGGCGGCCGCTTTGTGGTCGATCATCTTGCCATTGCGATAGTAACCATCCATCGTGATCAGGATGTGGCTGCCCGAATCGGCGACACGCATGCCGCAAGCCTCGCCGCTGAAGCCCCCAAACACAACCGAGTGAATAACCCCCAGGCGGGCACACGCCAGCATGGTAATCGGCAACTCGGGGACCATCGGCATATGAATGGTGACGCGATCTCCGCTCTTTAGACCGCAGAGATCGCGCAGCAGCGCCGCGAATTCATTCACTCTCACATAGAGTTCGCGGTAGGTGACGGATACCGGCGCTTCGGACTCAGGTTCCGGGACGAAGATTAGTGCCGCCTTGTTCTTGTACTTGGCGAGGTGCCGGTCCACGCAGTTGTACGAGGCGTTGAGCTTGCCGCCCACGAACCACTTCCAGAACGGCGGATCACTGGTATCGAGCGTGGTGTTCCAGTACTGGTCCCAGCTCAGCAGATCGGCGTACTCCCGGAAGCATTCCGGGAAATTCTTCTCGCTGAAGCGTTCGATGATGTCGGTATCGGTCAGATTCGCCTGGCCCACAAATTTCGCGGGAGGATAGTAGTACTCTTCCTCCCGCCAATGAACAGCAATCTGAGCCTCGCTGGTCTCAACCACCGCATTCTGCTTCTGAAGAGTCCGAGCCATATCAGGCACTCCTTGGATTTCTGAATTTGTGATGCAATCCCGGCAGTTCCTCGCCAGTGTTTACTGGGTTGACGGAGCGCGCCCTCGCGCTCCCGTTCAAGCCCCATATGATGAAACATCCTGTGCCTCACTGCAACGGCTTCTGGAAGCTAGGCTACCGCCGGGACCTCCTTTCCTTCTCCTTCCAGCCCACCCTTCCGGCGCGACCGGGCGTCTGGCTACCAGTTCGCACAGCAGGGCCACTGCCGCCCGAACCGCCGCCGTGTAGAACGCGATCTGGTATTTCTTGTACTTGTCGTACAGCACCCGGGCGATCCGGGGACCAATGATGCCGGCTACACCCCATGCGGTGAATAGCATTCAGTAATTGATCCGGGGTTCTTGGTACCCCAGAAATCCGCCGCGGTCGAGCCATTCACTACTATGCGGTTTATCTTCGCGAAGGGATGGATGCAAACGAGAGGGGGGGTTGGGATAGAGCTCGGACGCGTTTGCGTTAGGCGGAGGGCATACACTCGCGCCCTTTCGGTTGCGAGGTGGGTTCACCATTCCGCCATGGCCACGTTTCCCGAGGCCCCCCTATAATGCCGGACGGCCGAATTTCCCAGGCAGCGCCTTGGAGTCAAGAAAATGAACCGGCACTCGAACTGGGTAGTTCGGGAAACCGAGCTCGAAAGCCCACGCCCTTGCCCGATTTGCCTGATAGACCGAACCAAGGTGATGTTTCGGTTTTCAGAAAGTCAGCAAGCGTCGCTTCCCTTCGGCCCCGAAGCCGAGGCGGTTTTTAGAATGTTAAAACACCCAAAGCGGGACATATTTGAGTTCGCGGACGGCAAACAAATTACGTTAGGCGATCTGCCCGCCGGTCTGATCTTTGACGTCCTCGTTGTCCCAGGCTCGGAACAGCTCTCGGCCGTCCTGAACATGGAACCGGCCGAGCACGACGAGGAGGAGAGGGA
>WNFP01001822.1_pt1 | contig 17684 bp, 18 predicted proteins | sample 5400201 | NCBI WGS metagenome assembly WNFP01 (sample SAMN13153355, study PRJNA577476) | soil metagenome | isolation source: 115 cm saprolite under Madrone tree | place: USA:California | collected 2016-06-14 | reverse complement strand
TCATGGTTCTATCTCCTTGAGTTGAGTTCCAAAGTCACGAAACTGTTTCCGTCGAAACTGATTGCACAGCGAGTTGGTGGCTGCCCCGAAGCTCTCGCTCCCGCAGCCAGAGAAAAAGAATCGGCGTCACGATGAGGACATGCGCGAGCGAACTGAGCATGCCTCCGAGAACGGGAGTGGCAAGCGGGCGAATTACTTCCGAGCCGACGCGGGCGCTCCAGAAAATCGGCAAGAGACCTGCGACGACCGTGGAAACCGTCATCAGTTTGGGACGCAGGCGCAGGAGCGCTCCTTCCATCACGGCCTCCCGCAGATCGGCGATGGTGAGCGTGCCTCGCTCTCTTTTCTTCCGTGCGACCGCTTCTTCGAGGTAGATCACCATCACGACCGTGGTCTGCACGGCCGTGCCGAAGAGAGCGATGAAGCCGACCCACACCGCGACGGAAAAGTTGTAATTGAGGAGCCACAAGAGGTAGAGACCACCGGTGAGCGCGAACGGCACGGCCAGCAACACGTGCGCCGCTTCGCTGAATGAGCGATAGGTCAAGAACAAGAGGATGTAGATGACACCGATGGCGACGGGCAATACGATCTGCAAACGCTTTTTCGCGCGCACTTCATTTTCAAATTGCCCGCTCCAGCTGTAGTAGTAGCCGGGTGGCATCTTGATCTTGGCGCGGATGGCCTTTTCCGCGTCCGCGATGACGCTGCCGGGGTCGCGTCCGCGTGCGTTGAGGAGCACGGAAACTTCGAGCAAGCCGTTCTCGCTGTTGATCATGGCTGGCCCGGAAACCTGCCGGATATCCGCCACGTGCCCAAGCGGGATCTGCGCTCCGTTGGAGCCAGTCACGAGAACATTGGCGATTTCGTTCGGATCGCGGCGGAATTCCGGCGCGTATCGCACACGGACGGGAAAACGCCTTCGACCTTCGATCGCCGTCGTGATGTTGTTTTCACCGATGGCGCGGATGTCGAGATACAGTGCGCCTGTGACCTGTTCGGGGTAAACATCACTCGCGCCTTTCACCGTTCGTACCACTTCGGCGATTTCGCGCGCCTTCGTTTCCAGCACCGTCAAATCGGAGCCGAAAACCTTGACGCCAATCTCCGATCGGATGCCGGTTGTCAGCATATCGATGCGATTAATAATGGGCTGTGTCCAGATATTCGCGACGCCGGGGAGCGAGACCGCGCGGTCCATTTCGCTCTTGAGCTTGGGAAGAGTCATGCCGGGACGCCACTGGTCGCGCGGCTTCAAGTGCACGATGGTTTCCGTCATGTTGAGTCCTGCAGGATCGGTCGAGGTTTCCGCGCGTGCGACCTTGGCCACAACGTAGGCAACTTCGGGAAAACGGTTTAGGACTTCGTCTTGCCTCTTCGCGTAGTCGGTGTTTTGCGCGAGCGAAATGCTGGCATCGGCGATGGGCATGAACATGATGTCGCCTTCGTTGAGAGGCGGCATGAACTCGCTGCCGATGCCTGCGGCGAGTACGACCGCTCCCCCAAAGAACGCCAGCGCGAGACCCATGGTGATTCGCCGGTGGTCGAGCGCCCAGGACAGGGCTGGACGATAGAGGCGTTGCAGAAAACGCATGACCGGATTCTGATCTTCGGAATGGAACTTCCCGCGCAAGAGCAAGGTGCAGAGAATCGGCGTCAGGGTGAGCGCGATCGCTGTGGCGCTCGTCATCGCAAAGGTTTTCGCGAACGCCAGCGGATGGAAGAGTTTGCCTTCCTGCCCCGTCAGCGCGAAGACCGGCACGAAGGCAAGAACAATGATGGCCATCGAGAAAAAGGTCGGACGGCCTACGAGTTCTGTCGCCCGCAAAACAACATCCATGACCTTTTGGCGGTCGTGCGTGTCGATTCCTTCAAGGTGCCGAAACGCGTTTTCCGTTACGACGATGCCGGCATCGACGAGGACGCCGATGGCTATCGCAATTCCCGCAAGCGACATCACGTTCGAAGTCACATGCGTGTAGTGCATCAGGAGAAAGGAGCAGACCACCGCGAGCGGCAAAGGGAGCGTCACGATCAGGATGCTGCGAAAGTGCATCAGAAAAATGATATGCGCGAGAGTGACGAGCAGGATTTCCTCGATCAGGGCATGGCGTAACGTTCCAACGGTGGCTTCAATTAATTCGGAGCGGTCGTAAAAGGGAACGACGTGCACTCCTGCCGGAAGGCCGGGTTCAATCTCGCGAATCTTTTCCTTCACGCGATCGATCACTTCCTTTGTGTTCTCTCCGGTTCGCGCCACGATGACGCCGCCTACAGCCTCTGAGCTGTTCTTCACGAGAGATGCGGTACGGAACGCATCGCCGATCCGCACCGTGCCGAGGTCTTTCACATACACGGGTGTTCCGTTGTGGGAAGCTACGACGATGTTGCGAATGTCGTCGAGACTCCCGATAAGGCCGAGACCACGCACGATGGACCAGGAACCGTTTTGGGAGACGACGTTTCCTCCAATGTTCGAATTGCTGGCAATGACGGCGCGAACGACGGTGCTGAGCGGGAGTCCGTAGCTGCGTAGACGATTGGGATCGATATCGATCTGGTATTGCTGGACGGTGCCACCAACGCTGGCGACTTCCGCAACGCTCGGAACGGAATTCAGTTGGTAGCGAACGTACCAGTCCTGCAGCGAACGGAGGTCGCGTAGGTTGAGGCTGCCGCCTTCGACCGTGTACCAGAAAACAGGTCCGAGCGTGGGAACGACGCCTGCCGGAAGTTGCTTGGTGACGAGATTCAATCTTTCGAGAACGCGGGTGCGGGCAAAGTAGAGGTCCACGTTATCTTCGAAGATGACGAAGATCATGGAAAACCCGAAACGCCGAGGAAGAGCGGACGACTTTGACACCCGGCAGCCTTTGCAGATTGACGGTCAGCGGATAGGTGACCTGGTCTTCGACTTCCTGAGGACTTCGGCCGGACCAGTCGGTGAAGACCATCACCTGGTTGTCGCTCAAGTCGGGAATCGCATCGATGGGCGCGCGCAGCATGGCCCAGAATCCCCACCCCGCGACTCCGATCCAGAGCGCGACCGCAAGGAAACGGTTGCGCAGCGAAAGCTCAATGAGCCGGTCGATCATGCGTGGCGTCCCGCGCAGCGCAAAACGCAGCCCTGCGTGCTAAAGAAATTCCAAAGTAATGCACACATCTATGCCTCCAAATCGAAAAGTCCAGAGAGACACCAAGAGAGACAGCTCAGGAGCGAACTTCAGAAGCGGATCAGATCAGGAGGGAGGCGTGAAGCGTGTACAGCTCGGGCGGCGAATGTTGCGGGACCGCAAATTCGAGGCGCGAAACCTGGGCGTAGGGCGTCACCTGTGGAGTGACGAAAACGTCTGCGGAGACCATCACAGGCGCATGGTGCGTCACATTCGAAACTGGGAGAATGTTCCCTGACTGAGCCGAAACCATACCCTTACAGCAATCATGAGTTTGGTTCGAGGGATCGCAGGGCATGGAGCCACAACACTGCATGCTCTGCTGGTCCTGCGTCATCGCGGACATGCAGTCCGCAAATTGCAAGCCCAACAAGGCGACCAACGCCACGACGATGAACAATTATTGCGCATTGCTGTAATTCGACTCTAGGTGGATTAGACGCTTGAGTCAACGAAAGGATACAGAGATCATTCGGGAGCCCACCAAACCGAGCCGCCAAGTTCTAGTATCTGGAGTTAACCCCTAGAGTGAAAGTTTATGATGCACACATTGCGGTGAGTTTTCGAGCTCAGGTTGGCGGCTCAAAAGAAAGGGCGCGAATCTGGTGCACGCTGGGGCGTGGGCCTGGTGTAACGATAGTGCCGACTCCTCTCCCCTCGTGATAAAATCACCGCAGCGCTAAGGGCGCATCCGGTCCGCGGAAAGGACAGAAGTCCACCTGATCGCAACAATTCGTTTTCACGAACTAACTTTCTGCCCATAAATTGCGGACCTCGGGCATACGAAAGGAAGTTCGTCATGCCGGTAAGACGCCTCCCATCGAATCCGAACCTCGATCATCTCAAATATCAAGCGAAGGACTTGCTAAAAGAGCGCACCGCCCACACTCCGGGAGTAGCCCAGCGCATCAGGGAATTTCACCCGCGTTTCCGTCGAGCCACGGACTCTGAAATCTTCGATGCCCAGTTCAGCCGGAGCGACGCGCAGCTTACGATCGCCCGCGAATATGGATTTCCGAGCTGGGTGAGGCTGAAACGACACATTGAGAAACCGACGCTCTCCGATCGATTGGATTTGCCGCATCAACAACGAATTGAAAATGCAACATTTCGCCATGCTGTGGAACTCCTCGATGCAGGTGACGTAGCTGGTTTGCGTGTGCACTTGAATCAGCATCCGAATCTTGTGCACCAGCACGTCGCTTTCGAAGGCGAGAACTACTTTCGGAATCCAACGCTGTTGGAATTCGTCGCCGAGAATCCGGTTCGCCATGGCACTCTGCCGCCGAACATCGTTGAAGTGACCAAGGTCATTCTCGATGCTGGCCCGAGCCAATCTGCACAGAACGAGACGCTCATGCTCGTCTCGACTGGGAGTGCCGCGCGTGAATGTCGCGTGCAACTTCCGTTAATCGATCTCCTGTGCGATTACGGAGCAGATCCCAACAGTGCTGTACAAGCGACGGCCTTGCACGGCGAGCTCGAGGCAGTGAACGCTTTGATCGGGCGCGGCGCTCGAATCGATTTGCCGGTGGCAGCGGCCCTGGGGCGCATCGAGGATGCCCATAGGTTGCTTGCGGGCGCTAGCAGTGGGGACCGCCATTTGGCACTCGCTTTGGCAGCGGATTTTGGTCATGTCGAGATCGTTCGATTGTTGCTCGACGCGGGCGAAGATCCAAACCGATACAACCCGGTGGGAGGCCATTCCCACACGACACCGCTGCACCAAGCTGCCGGGGGCGGCCATGATGAAGTGGTCCGGCTCCTCGTAGAACGCGGTGCACGATTGGATTTGAAGGATATCCTCTGGCGGGCTACGCCGGCCGACTGGGCGAGACACGCAGGCAGGAAAGAAATCGAGGCATATCTTCGTGGCAAGGTTGTGGACGAGCAGCAGGAACAAAACGATCCGTACTTCGGCGAGCCTTGACACGCTCACGCCGGGTGCGAGAATTACCCGCGAGAAAGGAATGTCGACGCGGTTGGTGCTCGAAGATAGGTTCTATTGCTTAGACTGAAGCAAACAGATGAACGATTTCCCGGAGTTTATGAAATCTTCTGCAAATAGGATTGCAACGGGTAGTCAGGCGACGCTCGGGGTCGAGGGCTACCTCTTTGACGGAGCGGACGGAAGTCAAATGGCATTCCGGACTTGCCACGAGACCGCGGTCTCCGCACCACATGTGCATGACTACGACGAATACATGATCGTGGTAGAAGGCTGCTATACCCTAATCGTTGTGACAGACGCATCGCCATCAAAGCCGGCCAGGAATATTTTATTCCAAAGGGACTCTGGCACGGCGGTGAGCCTGTCGCGGGGACCAGGACTATCCACGCCTTCGGTGGCCACCGAGCCGAAAGGGCCCATCAGTAGACTGAAGATTCGGGGGTGATCGGCTTCTGGGACCCGAAGCACGTGGTGTTTTCGGAACTGAAGGATCACGCAACCTGAACTCCGCCTCAGACGAAGCCGGATTGCTGTTCCAGCCCAGTCGTCGGTCATTGAATCAGTGAAAGTCGCGATGCCCGCGAGGTTGTCGCTGACCCGCACGCGCGCTACTACGGCGTGGAGCTAAGCGAGAGCACACTCGTTCCCGGCGATGGCGCGCAACTCGGCGAGACGCGCTTCGAAGACTGGCTTAGCCGGTCCGCAAGTCAGATCCCGCCAACGAAACCGCTGAGCACAGCCGTTGCAGCCGCTTCGAATCGAGCCAGCGCCTGAAAGATAACGAGTTTCGCGTAAGCGAAGCACCGAACGCATTCAATCTCTTGGCGGCGTGAGCCTCGCCATGCCGCAGAACGTTGCGGAGATGACACGAATTTCGCGTCGCCGCGCGGGCGCGAGGAAGCCCTCCTGCAGATTTCGCCGCTTTTGGAAGCGCACCAGAATTAAGATTTGGAGCGAATAATTCAATGGATTCTTTTGACTTTAGACAGGAAGTTCCGCAGGCTTTCCCGGTTCTGAACGAAAAACAGATCGCCGTCATCGCCGAGTTTGCAGAACACAAAACTTACGCGGACGGCGAAGTTTTATTCCGCGCAGGTGAAAAGGATTTTAAGTTTCACGTCATTAAATCCGGCGCTATCTAGATTGGTGATCATTCGTTTGGCGAGCCGCGCCTGATTGTTCCCACGAGGCAGTCCTATACGATGGCGGTGGTTCCGGCCGAGGAGCGATCGGCAGCAGGAGGATTCACAGGAGTCGCGCGCACCAAGGGCGCAGCCATGAGTTCGCTGCTTGCAGGATTTCTATTTGCACGCCCTTCGTTGATCAGCGCTCCGTTCTTTATCGCGGGGTCGTTGAAAATCGCTTACGACCTCCTTCTCTACCGCTCCTTTCGAAAGCTGCATGCCCCGGAGGAACAGTAAATGAACACTTGAAGGAAGAAGAAAAAGACCAAACCGCTGTGCGCGAAGTGTATGCGAATGCAAGGTTTTCATGTCATTGGGGTTAGTTTGATCCGCATTGGGCTATCCGGGTTTTGCCTATATGAAGTTCAGGAGAACGTTCCCAATTTCTTCCGGTACTGTCCATTTCCTTGGTCCAGAATTCTATCGCGAAGCATTCTCTTGGCTCTAAAGATTGCGGTCTTGATCGCTGGCAGCTGTTTGCCAAGAGCGAGCGCAATTTCGGCATAGGTCATTTGCCGATAATAGTGCAGCACCAGCAGGATCCGATAGTCTCGCGGCAAACGACGCAACTCCTTCTGTACGTTGCTCTGCTGCTCGCGACGGAGTACCTGAGAAAGAGGCGAAAGCGTCAAGTTGTCGGGTAGAACGTCGAACTCTAGTTCATCAACGCGACGGCGGCGCTCGGCCTTTACCTGACGTAGCTTGTCTATACAATGCCGGCCCGTCACCTTCGACAGCCAGGACCGCGATCCTATCGGCCGCTCCTCACTGTCCAGTACGGTATGCAACTTCAAGAAGACTTCGGCTGCCGCATCTTCCGCGTCCTCCCGTTGCCAGAAGAAGTGCCGGCAGATTTTCAAGACGTAGCGATAATGAGAGTTGTACAGGGAGCCGAGCAACTGCGGGCAGCTCCGAAAAGCCGCACTGATAATGGCTTCGGGAACTCCCGATTTTTCTAATAAGACCGAATTCATGGTCGTTGCCATCGCCACTCCTTCCGGAGGGAACCGGACACACCCCAAATGTTGTCTCCAAGTCCGCTTACTCGCGGAGCCGGGAGCGTACGTCTTCCAAGTCAAGCGCTAAGAAACCAATCTCTGGCGGCGCCCACCGCGAAGCGGCGCAGCTGGTGCCTGCCCCCGCATAACCGCTGAAGAATTCCGATCGGCCGAACGATCGCGCATCGCCATCGCCTCCTCGCGTCGAACGACCAGCAGGGTCAAATCATCACTGAGAGGGCAACCATCGGCAAAATCAAGCACTGCGCCCAGAGCAGAAAAGAGTGTTTGACTGACGCTTCGTCCCCTGGCAGCTTGTGCCGCTGCCGAGAGCCGCGTTAAGTCGAACTCTTCGTCTTGGGAATTTTGGCATTCCGTTACACCGTCGGAGCAGGCAATGAGCGTGCAGCCCTGATCCAAAGCGACCGTTCCCGTGTTGAAAGTCGCGTTGGAAATGGCACCGAGCATAGGGCCGCCTTGGTCCAGGCGGACGACGTCATTGTCGCGTCCAAAGATCAACGGTGACGGCAATCCTGCGTTGCAATAAACAATCTCGCCGTCCTGCAGGTCGATTCGCGCGAAGAACACCGCGACCAACGGCGGCTCGCCGTATCCTGCACACAGTTCGCGATTGGCTTGCGCAATCGCGTCCGCCGGATCTGGATGTGCCCGGGCGCAGCGGTGGATCAGGGAAACGAGATGAGGCAGCCAGATTCCTGCCGATAGTCCTTTGCCAGCGATATCTCCAACCACTATACCCAGTGCAGAATCGAGCTCCATCACTTTGAAAAAATCGCCGGAAAGATGGCGGACCGGAAATATCTCACCGGCAACCTCGAGATCGCCGGAGCTGAATTGCCGAGGAGCGCAAAGCCTGCGCTGAACCTGAGCCGCTTCAAAAATGCTCCGGTAGAGCTTTGATTGCTCGCGTCGCAATGTTGCCAACTCTTCTTCGAGGGCACGGATTTTTTCCGAATCTCCGTCTACACAGGAATCCATTTGTTGCTCTGCCTGTTCACCGCTGAACGAGACGCGTGGTGCCAACTGTTCTGGATTTGTCCTCTGCCACGTCTGACACATTTCCAACGTTCCTCCGCCAACGCAAAAATTAGCCAACAAATTTGTACCCAGTGCCATGCACCGTCAGGAAATAGCGAGGCTCCTCGGGGACCGGCTCGAGCTTTTGACGAATGCGCACGATGTGAGTATCCACCGTGCGTGTCGTCGGATAGTTCTCATAACCCCAGACCTCGTCCAAAAGGCGATCGCGGCTCAGCGTCTGTCCTGAATGACAAAGAAAATGCTTCAGGAGTTCAAATTCTTTTCCGGACAATTCCACCGGGCTGCCGCCGCGCAGAACCTGATAGCTTCGGAGGTTGACCTCGACGTCGCCGAAGGTATAGCGATCCATTTCCTTCGGTAGAGTTTGGGTGCGTCGCAATACGGCCTTAACGCGAGCCAGCAGTTCGCGAATGGAAAAAGGCTTGGTAACGTAGTCGTCGGCGCCGAGCTCAAGCCCGACGACCTTATCCACTTCTTGACCGCGAGCGGTGAGCATGATGATGGGAATGGAGGGGCGCTTGGACTTGAGTTGCTTGCACACGTCTAGTCCGCTCATCCGCGGCATCATCACGTCCAGAATTACCAGGTCCGGAGAATCTTTGAGAGCGCGTTCTAATCCTTCTACGCCGTCGAGCGCTGTCGCGACTTCAAAACCTTCATACTCGAAGTTGTCACGCAGCCCAGCGACCATGTTGGGCTCGTCCTCGACAATCAGGATTTTTGTTACTCCCATGAATTCTCCTTCGCGGAAGAGCGGAAACCTGGAAATAGCCGGCGGCCTGAGGCGATCATGCGAGTGCAGCTCCTGCTCGGTCTGACGGGGCGATTGGCAACGCGATCGTGAACTTACTACCTTTATCCGGGACACTTTCCACCGAGACGTTGCCTCCATGCGCCTGCGCGATGTGGCGTACAAGCGACAGTCCCAGTCCGGAGCCCTTTGTGTTGTGTACCAACGGATCGCCGCAGCGGTAGAATTTCTCAAAAATTTTGTCCTGTTCGGCGGCCGCGATTCCAATTCCGCGGTCCTGGACCTCCAGCTTGACGCTGCCGTTCGAGCGGTACAGGCTGACGCCGATGTACTTCTGCTCTTTTGAATACTTCAGGGCGTTGTTGACCAAATTGAGCAAGGAGCGGGCAATGGCCTCGCGGTCCACGTTCACAGGCGGAATGTCGCCGGAGATATGCTCCTCAAACGCGAAGCCGTTCTGCTCGATCTGAAAACGATAAGAATCAAGAGTGGTTCGAACGAGTTCCGCCAGGTTCGTCTCTTTGAACTCGTATTCCTTACGGCCAGCCTCGATACGGGAGAAATCCAGGATGTTGTTGATGAGAGCCGTAAGGCGCTCGCTCTCTTCGCGAATAATGCGAAAGTATTCGTGGTATTTTTCCTGCGCGGTAAGGCGGCCGAGCTCCAGGGTCTCCGCATAAAGCCGGATAAGAGCCAGCGGAGTGCGCAGCTCGTGGGAAACATTGGCGACAAAGTCCGACTTCAGTCGAGCCAGCTTCATTTCGCGCGAAACGTTGCGATACGTCAGCCAGATGCCCCCGAACATCAGCAAAGAAAGTGCGGCAAGGACGATGTAGTTGTACCTGAGGAACTTCGAGCTCATGTCCGCGACCGTGGTGCCGTGGTACTTGATCGCCAGAGCTAATTCCTGAAAAACCCATTGAAAGTTGCGTTCCGCCTCCGGCTTGCCGCCATCCCAATTTGCCGAAGCTACCCAGGGCATCGTGGAGTCCTTTGCCGGGCGAATCATCATGGCCGGAGGATTAGCCTCCTGTCGCAGGACGTTGTCTTTGCTGTTCAACACATCGGCCATCAGCGCCGGGAAAAAGCTATTACGCAGATAGTCTTCGTCAAGCGACACGAAGCCAAGCTCCACGCGGTCCTTTGGCACGTCGGGTGGAATGAAGTAACCCAGGTTCCAATAGATGTGCTGATTATCGGTGAGCATCCAGCCGCCGTCGAATAACACCGGCTCGTCTTCCTTCTCCATCGCCCGGCGAACCTTCGTGGCCGTGTGGGAAGCTTCCAGCGGTATCCACGAGGCTGCCATCTTGATCGCCTCCTGGGACCTTCCGCAAAAATTCGGATCCGAGTCGCGTCCCGGTTGTGTGCGGCTTACGAACAGATTGCTCTTCTTGTCGTAGAAGAGCGCGTACGAAAATTCAGGATGTTGCGTCAGGATCCGGTCGAGTTTGGCCTCAATTTCCGCACGGCCCTGGTCGGCGTTGGGAAACTGGCTGCGGATAGGCATAACCATGTCGTAGGCTTTGTGCCAGCTTTTGTTTTCGGCGATCTTCAAAACGTGAGAAAAGTCGCGTTGAATGGCCGCTTCGACCTGACCCGAGCGCTGGATATGCTTCAGGTTCCAGATGCTGAAACCCATCAACGCCGCCGCCGGGAGCACGATGGCCAACTCCAACGTCAGCAGCGTTCGCGTACGATCCGTTAAGCGCCATTTCCTTGGCATGTTTTGCTTCGTCAAGCTGATGCCCCGTCAAGAACTCATTGCGAATATGGAATATAAAGACCCGCGGAAGGCCATGTGTCAAGGCAAAGCAAACGATTGTAAAAAGTTGTGAAGAAACGTGGAATTGAATTTAAACCCTTGCGCGAGAGCCGGTTACGGGTGAAAGCGAAACTGTTTTCGCGCGATGTCTAGCCTGGCGGACCGATCAAGGGCAACTTGAGTCCGGGAACCCAGCTGCTGCTTTGAGCTTACTCGCGTGCTGCTAGATGGTCTTGTCTTTCGATTGGCAGAGCGGCTCGAGATTGCAATCGATGCATCTTGGTTTGCGAGCTACGCAAACCCGGCGGCCGTGCCAAATCAGCTGGTGGGAAAACTGGATCCATTTGTTTTGCGGCAGAATGTTCATCAAATCTTGTTCGACCTTTTTGGGTTCTTCGTGCTTTGTTAGTTCCAGCCGCCGTGCGAGTCGCAGCACGTGCGTATCGACCACCACGCCGCTCGGGATTCCGTAAGCCGTTCCCAGGACTACGTTGGCGGTTTTTCGAGCAACTCCAGGAAGGGTAAGCATCTCTTCCATGGTGCGCGGCACAGCGCCAGCGAATTTTTCCATAATAGCTTTGCTCGCGCCCATCACTGATTTGGTTTTGTTGCGAAAGAATCCGGTGGGACGAATTTCCTGTTCCAGTTCAGCGGGGTTGGCATACGCAAATGCTTTTGCGTCGGGATATTTCTTGTAAAGCTTTTCGGTGACCTGGTTCACGCGAACGTCGGTGCACTGCGCCGAGAGAATGGTTGAAATTACCAGCTGGAACGGGTTTTCGTGCTTCAACTCGCAGGTTGCGTTTGGATACGCTTCATCTAGTTTTGCCAGGATTGCGGCTACCCGCTTTGGATTTGTCGGGTCAGGTGTATCGCCGCGAGAAGAAGCGGCGTTTTTGGCAGCATTGTTCTTTGTACGTACTTTTGCAACGGACTTGAATTTCTTTTGCCTGGTAGGTTTGCTCTTTTTTGCTTTGGCCATGTTGGCCAGACTACAGCATGCCCGGCAAAACCTCCAGCAGCCGCCGGAACGCTTTTCCGCGATGGCTGTAGAGGTTTTTTTTGGCGCTGGAAAGTTCGGCGAACGATTTGTTCAGAGGCGGAAAGTAGAAAACCGGATCGTAGCCAAAGCCGCCTGATCCACGCGGTGTATCGAGAATGAAACCGTCCACGCGATTGCTGATTACCGCGAGCGTATTTCCTTTTCGCGCAACCGCCAGCACGCAAACAAAATGTGCCGCCCGCGCCTCATTCTTTTTTTCTGCCATCGCGGCGAGAAGTCTTGCGATGTTTTGCGCGTCACTGGCGTCAGCGCCGGTATAGCGCGCGGAGCGAACGCCCGGTTCGCCGCCCAGCGCCGGAACGACCAGCCCGGAATCATCCGCGCAGACTGCTTCGCCGGAAATGGCCGACGCGTGCAATACCTTGCCAAGGGCGTTTTCCGCGAAGGTGGGAGCATCTTCGGGAAACGGCGCAAGTTCGGGAAAACCAGGCAGCAGGGCTGGTTCAATAGTCGAGTGAATTTCCGCTGCGATGGCGGAAAACTCTTTCAGCTTTCCGGAATTGGACGATGCCAGATACAGTTTTTTTGTGGATTCCATAATTGTCGGGAAAATTCGAAATCTAGCGGCTGCGCGCCAGAAACTTGGCCGGCAAAATCGCGCGCTGCGCCTCCGCAAGCCGGCGAATACCCGCCGCAGCCAGCGCCAGCAAATCCTGCATTTCGCCTCCGGTGAACGGCCGGCCTTCGGCGCTGGCTTGGATTTCCACGAAGTCGCCGCTTCCGGTCATCACTACGTTCATATCCACTTCGGCGCGCGAGTCTTCTTCGTACATCAAATCCAGCAGCGCCAAATCGTCCACAATTCCGACGCTCGTCGCTGCTACGGTATCAATCAGTGGCGAACTTTTCAGGATTCCAGCGGCGACCATGCGTTCCATCGCCAGCGCGAAAGCGACGAACGCTCCGGTGATGGAGGCGGTTCGCGTTCCGCCATCGGCTTCGATCACATCGCAATCGAGCCATACGGTTCGCTCGCCCAGCACTTCCTGATCGGTGATGGCGCGCAAGGATCGGCCAATCAGCCGTTGAATTTCCTGGGTGCGGCCGGACTGTTTTCCGCGCGCCGCTTCTCGCGCCGTGCGTTCTTCCGTGGCGCGCGGCAACATTCCATATTCGCCGGTGACCCAACCTTTGTCCGCGCCCTTCAGGAATCCCGGCACTCCATCATTCACGCTGGCGGTGCAGATAACGCGCGTTTTGCCAAGTTCGATCAACACGCTGCCTTCAGCGGTGGAGATAAAGTCCGGCGTGATTTTCAAGGCCCGCATCTGATCTGCGCCGCGTCCGTCCGGTCTCACTGTGCCTCCTAGGCATTGCTGGCGATCGCAATTCCCGAAATGTGTATGAGGGCTGGTGGCGCGCGGTGCAGCGATCGCCGGGCTGCTTGGTAATTCATCGCGGCTGCGTCAGTGTGCCGTTTGCAGCGAGGAGTGTCAACGCTTCGATGGAACGGTTGCGCCGCTATTTGCAGACGACACCGGAGGAACAGCAATCCTGACCGGCATTTCGAGCGAGACCGAGCCTAGCTGCGCGGCTTTGGTATCGACGATGAACAACTGCGTTAGGTCGACGTGGCCGGCAAGGGTGTCCAGCTCCTGCCCGTGAATCAGTATTTTGAGCCGCTTCACCCGCGGGACGTTGGCTTCCAGTGTGCGGGCGATCGAATCCACGGCTAATTGTTCGCTCTGGATCCCGGAAGGGGACGAAGTGGCCAGCGCTTCGGAAAAGTCGGCAACCGCGGTTCCATCCGGCAACAGGTAAAAGGCGAGCAGCGCAGCATCCGGCGGCAGTGTGCGCAAATCCGAATCCACCGGCCCAGCCAACAAAGTATTCAGGACCTGCTTGGCGCGCAGCACCGGGTCTTTCGAAAGCGCAAGCTGGATGGTCACGGGAGCTAACGCGCTCTCGTCCTCGCTGGAGGTCCAGAACATCTTCACTTTAACGACTGGATCGGACGGACTTGGCGCGACTGCCTGCGTCAGTTCGCGGCGCGCTTGCTCTTCGGAAGGCTCGGTGATTTTGGCCGCCGTTTTCACGCGCCTGCGCAAAATCGGAAAGTAAATCGCCGCGCTGACCACTGCGACGCCGAGTGCTACCACTATCCAAGTGCGCCAGGTGCCGGTCATGGATGCGTTCCCGCTGCGCCGGGCACGACGTAAGACGGGCGGAAGTCGGCAACGCCGCGCGCGATAGCGTCGCCGACTCCGGGCATCATTCTGTCCAGGTCCGCGCGATCCTGGACGCTGACGCTGGCCAGCTCGACCGCGATGGCCGGAGCTGCGGTGGTGCGCAACTGGCGGATGGTGGCGCTCTGAGAATTGTTTGGCGAACCCTTGAATCGCTGCGCCAGTTGGCCTTGCACGGCATCGCCGAATTTGCGGCTCAGTGTGACGTAAGGAGCCTGCGCACGGTCCCAGCCGATGACGCCGCCGGTGGCCACGGCCGCAAAGGCGTCCGGCATGGTGTAAACGCGCACCGTTCCTGGCAACCCGGTGGAAGAGATGTGCAGCGTGATGAACACTGCGCCGTATTGCGCGTTGGCAAGAGTGGAGCGGTCGTCAAAAGAGGGATTTTCATTGCCGCTGCGCGTTTGTAGGACCTGATAGCCTTGCGCTTCGAGAGCGCGGCGAACCTGGAAGGTCAAGTCCAAGACCAGATCGCTTTCACGAATGCCTTGCGCGCCGCGTGCGCCAGGGTCGGTGCCGCCATGGGCAGGATCGAGCACGACGACGTTGAGTCCGGTTCGCTGGGGCTGAGGCGGCGGAATCGTGGGGTAGGGTGGAGCGGAAATTGGCGCGCCGGGCTGCTGCGCGGCAGGCGATCCGACAGGCGCGGATTGCGGCGATTGTGCCTTCGAAACAAAAGACGGAAGGCACGCGAGCAAAGCTATCGCCGACGAAATCAAACAGATTCGAAAGAAGAGGCGGCCGTTCGAAATACGCACGATAGGCAGAATATCAAATCTGCGGTCGACGCTGCGTATCGCGGACGGCCATCGCTGCGAAAAAGGGACGGTACCGCCCTCTACGTCATTGTTCACATCGACTGGGATTGCGAGCGTTCGGCACGGCGTGCGCTGCGATCCGCTTTTAGCTGTTCGCGTTGTTCGGGAGTCAGTACGCTGCGCGCTTGCTCCATTGCAGCGTGACGGATTTCCTTTGATTTCTCCCGCTTCGCCGTGTCGGAAAGCGAAGAGTCCGCCATGACCGTATCCCGTTTCGCTCGGGCTTCTTTGTGGATTTTCTTGATTTGAGTTTTTTGATCATCGGAAAGATTCAAACCCGCGAACGGGCTTTTGCCGTGTTCGTGCGCTCGGGGAGCTGGCTGCGAAGCTGCGGGCGGCGTGGCTTGCTCTTGCGTGCCGCTTTGTGCATATGTTGTTGGGGCGAACGTTCCAACCAGCAAAAATGCCCCGACCCCCAAAACGGAATTTAGCAGTGATTTAGTTTTCATCGGTCTATCCTTTCATGCTTGTCCTTAGACTGGCACCTATGAGAATAGAAACCCCTGGCAGCGGGAAAAGTCGCTGGGTATCGAGCCCGATAGTTGATGCTTCAGCCGCTCGGAGTTGGAAAAAGAGGACAAGAAATAGTGATGCAGGCGCGCAAAACCTGCCAGGGGATGGAATGATAGTGGGCTTTTGCGTTCGGAAGAGCGGCAGCAGGGCGGCCGCTCTCCGGGTGACCACTCCTCTCCGTAAACGGAGAGGCTTCTCGCGACTGCCACCAGCGAGTATTGCAAGGCGCGTTCCACTCGGGCAGGACACTTTACGCGAAGACTCAGTCCGAGCCCTACGCCACGGAGGAAGAACAGCAGAAACGGCAGCCTTATCCCTAAACGAAGTGGTTTCACGGCCCGGAGGATAAGGACGGCGGTATTGGCCAAGCGTTAGGTCGATTCGATGGCGCCTGCGGAAGTGCGGCGAACGGGAACGCCTAGCTTTCGCGTAGAGGCGTAAACCAGGAAACCGCAGCCGATAATTAGCGCGCCGAAGATGAGACCGTTCATTCCGAGCACAGTTTCGGATCCGCTCTTGACCAGTGCGAGGAGCAGCAGAGCCAATGGAAACACACCAGCGAGAATAGCCCCGGGTAAGCCGCCCGGGACGCGGAATTCACGTTTCAGCCCAGGTTCACGAATACGCAGTACGACGAGTGTCACGAATTCGAGCATCAGGCTGACGCCGTAGAGCATGATGTCCAGAGTGATTAAGCGCTGAAAACCCAGGCCTAGGCACAGCGCCCAGCCACTGGCGCAAACGATGATGGCGACCCAGGGCGCTTTGGTGCGCTTGCTGGTTTTCGCAAACGCTTTGGGGAGCATGCCTTCGCGTGCCATGGCAAGAGGCAAGCGCGAGTAGCTCATTACCAGAGCGTTGAACATGCCGAAGGCGCTCATCATCCCGCCGAGAACGATCAGGAAGCGAAGCCACTCAATGCCGAGAAGTTTTCCGCCGAGCAGGCCGCCGATGGCGGCCCATGACCCATCTTCGCCAAAACCGGATGTGGGAATTCCGGTGAAGTAAACGGCTGCGAATGGAAGCACATAAGTGGCCGAAACGAGAATCACCGCGGCGATCATGGCTTTAGGATAGGTGCGCTGCGGGCGTTCGACTTCCTGTGCGATGGTGGAGGCATTGTCCCAGCCCATGTAATTCCACATGGCGACGAGGACGCCGCTCAGCAGCCCCAGGCTGGTTCCGGTAGCGGCCGCGGCATGCGGTACGACGAACGCTCCGAGTTTCAGCGGAGTCATGATCACAACCATTGCGAAAGGCAACGAAAGCAGGAAGAAGAGCCACAGTGAAGTGATTCCTACCACGCGAATGCCGAGCAGATTCAGGATGGTGCAGGCAGCCACGACAAATAGACCTGCCAACACGCCGTGATTTCCTTCACCGAACCACGGAGCGATCTGCTTTAGGTAGAAAACAAAGAGCGTAGGGTAAATCGCCATGTCAAAGACGCTGGCAGCGAGCGAGAGCCACGCTTCCTGAAAGCCCCAGAAATTTCCCAGGCCGCGGCGGACCCACGCGTAGTAGCCGCCCTCTTGCGGCAGAGCGCTGGACAGTTCTCCGATCATGAAGGCGGTCGGCAGGCTCCAGAAGACGGGAAGAAAAAGCAAGATCAGGATTCCGTGGCCGTAACCAGCGCCGTGAACGATCTCCTCCGTACCGTAGGTACCTCCGGAAACCATAAAGAACGTGGCGGCAACCAGCGGCCAGAGCGTGAGCTTTGCCGATTTCTTTTTAGCTGCAGAGATGACACGGGAAGGAAGGTTGGCGGGAACCGATATGCTGCTCAATTTGTACCGTCGTCCTCCTAAGCGCGCTCATTATCGACGTAGCGAAAATTTTTAACGAGTTCGCATTTGAAGAATACAGGGTCTGAACCGGCATGCAACAAAAAATGCATCTGAGTGAATATTTTTTCAGTCTAGAGGGATGGCGGTAGGCGCTTGCGAAATCGGAGCGCGCGGAGGAAGTCTTGCGCGGCTATGCTAAACTTCGCCCGCTTGACGCACGCAATTTTGCTGTGGGGAGACTGCTCTTATGGCTTGGTTCCGCGGATTGGCGGTGATGGTTGTTGTGGCGATGAGTCTTTCTGGAGCGGAGTCTTACGCGCAACAGGCGCAAACGGGTCCGCGGGCAGTCAGCGTAGCGGACGTGTTTGCTTTTCGAGATCTGCATGATCCGCAGATGAGTCCGGAGGGGCAGTGGGTCGCCTACACGATGGGA
>WNFP01001629.1_pt1 | contig 17689 bp, 11 predicted proteins | sample 5400201 | NCBI WGS metagenome assembly WNFP01 (sample SAMN13153355, study PRJNA577476) | soil metagenome | isolation source: 115 cm saprolite under Madrone tree | place: USA:California | collected 2016-06-14 | reverse complement strand
CGCACGATGAGCTTCTCGGCGGCGTTGCGGGTCTCGGCCGGGTCGGACTTGTTGTCCTCGATGACCAGCTCGAGCGGACGCCCGAGCACGCCGCCCTTGGCGTTGATCCGCTCGACGGCGATCTTGGCGCCGTTGGTGATGTACGAGCCGGCCGCGGCGATGGGGCCCGACAGCGGCTGGATCAAGCCGACTTTGATGGGATCTTTCGTCTGCGCACCGGGCGCGCCGGCCGCCAGGACCACCGCGAAGGCCGCGAGCGCCGCGAGCGTGATGAGCCTTGATGTCTTCATGAAGCGTTGCCCTCCTTCGATGCAGTTGAGGACTCCACGACCCGGACCGCGAGAGGCCCTAGTTATAGCCGAGCCCCCCAGGCGAAGCAAGCGCTTGCCATGGCAAATCGGGCGGCCTAGCATTTGGGCATGCCGCTCGTGGCCGCCGCAGCCCTGCCCCACACGCCCCAGCTTCTCGTGCGCCCTGAAACGGAGGACCGCGACCTCGTGCTCCGCGTCCACGCGGGCTATGCCGAGATCAAGCGCCTGCTCGGCGCGGCCCGGCCGGACATCGTCTGCATCGTGGCCGGCGATCACATCGAGGGCTTCTTTCTCACTGCCGTCCCCGCGCTCGCCGTCTACGTTGGATCCACCGTCTCGGGCACGTTCGACCGCTACCGCTACACCTTCGACGTCCACGAGCCGCTGGCGCGCGCCCTGCTCGAGCAGGGCATCGAGCGGGGATTCGATCTCGCGTACTCCCAGGACCTTGCGCTCGATTATGCCTTCTACGTGCCGCTTCACTTCGCCATGCCCGAGCCTCGCGTGCCCATCGTCCCGCTCTACGTCAACGTCTACCTGCCGCCCCAGCCCACACCGCGCCGCTGCTACGCGTGGGGACAGGCGCTTCGCGCCATGCTGGACGCGAGGCCGGAGCGAATCGCGCTGATCGCCTCGGGCGGTCTCTCGCATTTCCCGGGCAGCGACCGCTACGACTCGCCCGACTACGACTGGGACCGGCGGATCCTGGACCAGTTGGTCCAGGGCCGCGGGGCCGAGACGGCCGCGCTCACTGCCGAAGAGCTCGACAAGGCCGGTAACGTGGAATTCAGGACGTGGATCACGCTCTTGGGCGCGGTCGGCGACGCGAAGGCGCGTGTGGTCTGCTACGAGCCCTCCTGGCACCACGGCAATGCCGTGGTCGCGTGGCCGGTCGCATGACGCTCCACTACACGTTCCCGCCCGCGGCCGGCTATTCGCTCAACCGCTGCCTCTACCGGCTCAAGTCCGACGACGAGTTCCGCGAGCGCTATGTCGCCGATCCGGAAGGCACGCTTCGTGATGCCGGCCTCGATGCGGAGCGCAGCGCCGCCCTTCGCGCGCTCGACCGCGACAGGCTCCTGGCGCTCGGCGCCCATGCCTATCTGGTCTTCATGGCCGCTCTCCGCCTCAAGATGGCGGCGGCGCCCCAGACCTTCGAGAGGTTCTGAGACTCGGGCGCTACTTGAAGTGCTTCACGACCTTCTTCGCCATGAGGTCGATCTGCTTCGGATCGTCCGACACCGGCCCAAGCACGAGGTACTGAAGCCCGGCCTTCTGCAGATCCTCGATCCGCGCGTTGATGCGGTCGATGCCGCCGACCATGTAGCACTCCTGCAGGTGTTCGTAGGTCCGATGCGTCCCCATGGCGCGCAGGAACGGCGCCTTGGATTGCGCGACGGCCTTGTCGTGGCTCGGCGTGTCTACGAGGTGGGTGAAGTTGCAATGTCCGAACGTGAGCTTCTTCGGGTCCTTGCCCATCGCCGTGGCGTGCTTCCCGAGCTGGGTCCAGTCGCGCTTGACCCACTCCTGCTTGCCGGAGCAGCGCGAGAGCCAATTGCCGGCTCGGACGATCCGGTCCATCACCGTCGTGGCGATGACGGGCACGTCGTGGTCCGTCGGGTCGGGCACCCGCGAGCCGCCCGAGACCCAGATCCGGGGCATCTTCGGCGGGCGCGGCTCGATGGTGACGTCGTTGAATTGGTAGTACTTGCCGGAGAACGACGCGTTCGGCTTGGTCAGTAGGAGCGTGACGGCCTCGATGATCTCGTCCGTGCGCTTGCCCCGCTCCTCGATGCGCGAACCCGTCACTTCGTACTCCCGCGCGTACCAGCCAGGGCCCACGCCGAACATGTAGCGGTTCTCCGAGAGGTGGCAGAGCGTCGAGATCTCTTTGGCCAGCACGACCGGGTGACGCACCGGGAGCACCAGGATGCCCGTCGCGAGCTTGACCTTGTCGGTCAGCGCGGCTGCGAAGGCCAGCGAGCTCAGCGGCTCGAGCCAGGCGTTGCCGTAGAGCCCGGGAGCCGACAGGAGGTGGTCGATGACCCACACGTCGATGCCGTGGTCTTCGCACTTCTCGATGGACTCGCGGATGCGCTTGACGTTCTTCGGATCGCTCTTGCCGCCGCTCCAGGCATAGGTGGGAATCCACGCGCCGAACTTGAGCTTCGCCATAACGGACGGCCTCCTCGGACGGGGATGAGAATCGCTACCGGGCCTTCATACTACTCGAAGCTGCGCGGGAAAAAACGCTAGCGGAGGGAGGGCAGGTCGGCGCGGGCGGCGACGTCGATGACGGCGCCGCCGGTCGCGGGGTGCTCCCGAGCGAGGTTCACGGCGACGCGGAGCGCGCGTAACCCCGAGACGCCCTGCAGCTCTTCGAGCTCGAGCTTCTCCACTTCACCGTGGAGGTAGCCCTGCGCCTGGAGATAGGCGATGTAGTCGCGGTACTCCGCGGCCTCGGCTGCCTGCGAATAGACGATGGCGATCTTCCCCGGCTGGGTCAGCCGCTCGGTCGTGCCCAGGACCACGGCCTTGTCGATGCGCTTCTTCATGATCTCGTAGCGCACGTTGTAGGCGCCGTCGACGTCGAAGCGCTTCTCGTCGAAGCGGAAGCTGATCGCCAGCGGCGCGTGCTGCACCAGAATGAGGCTCGTGATGTCCAGCGGCTCCGTCAGGCGGGGCTTGATCCGCTCCGCCTGCACCGCGATCCCGCAGGCAACCATGATCTGCCAGAGCCGCAGGTTCTTGAGGTGCAGCGGCGTGAAGCCGTTGTCCTCGAGGAGCGAGGCGCCAGCATAGATGCTGTAGTCGACCCCATCCGTCCGCTGCTTCTCGAAGTAGTGCGGGCACACGGCCTGGGCAGCGCGCTCCTCGCTGTCCAGGTAGGTCGAGATCGTCTCGTTGAGGAGCGTGATGCTCTCGTCGAAGGCCCGCCGCTTCACGCCGACGGCCCCCAGCTGCGGGTCGATGGCGGCGCGGTAGGCTTCGATGCGCGACCGGACGTCGGAGCCGTAGCCCTCGAACTGATCGAAGAGCGATTCGATCTCGCTCCTGAGGAAGCCGATGAGCACCGCCTCGTCCCCTGTCCTCAGGTGCAGCTCCACGTCGTCGGCGTGGGTTTCGATCCGATGGCGCAGCTGGTCCAGGATGGGCATCGGCCGCGCTTTGTAGGCGGCGACGAGCACGTCGCGCGCCAAGCCGAGCTGGGCGAGCAGGTCGGCCTGTATCGCCCAGGCGCGGTGGGTCGACGAGCTCCGGATGTCCGCCAGCGCGTAGAGCGGGTAGACGTCGCGGAAGACGATGGGCTCCATCTCGAAGGAAGCCCCTTCGCGCGCGGCCCCCGGGCGCTCGATGCCGTTCAGCACCGCGCGGCGGAAGCGCCACTCGACCACCGGGTGGATGGCTGTGCACTGCTCCTTGATCACCGCCTGGATGCGGTTGTTCAGCTCGTCCATGCTGCGCTTCACGGCCATCGCGAAGAGCGGCAGGATCTGGAGCAGGTGCGGTGTGAACGCCATGCTGAGCGATCCGGCCTTCGGCGAGACCAGCTTGAGGCTGCCGATGATCGCGTCCTGGTAGATGAGGGGCGCCACGATGACGCTTCGATAGCCGGCGGCCAGCATGGCCTCTTCCGTGCGGGTGCGGTGCGGATACGCCTCGAGGTCCTCGATGATCAAGGGCTTGCGCTCCATCGAGGCCCGCTCGTAGACCGACCCCGCGAAGTCGCTGACCCGCTGATGCATCGAGTCGGCGAAGATGCACGAATGCTCAAAGCGCGCCCCGAAATTGAGCAGAAGAACCCGGTCGCCCTCGATCGCGGCTAGCCCCAGCTCGACCTCCGGCCGCTTCAGCAGGGACCGGAGCTTGGCCTGGAGCTCCCTGAAGCGATCTGACGACACGATGGACTCCTTGTCGATGAGGTCGCTCTCGAGGGAGGACAGCACCTCCTGGTCGGTCACTTCAATGGCGCGGACGACGGAGAACCCGCGGATCAGGAATTTCTCGGGGGACAGCATCTTCATCAGGGCGGCCGGATCTCCGAGGAGCGCCCGGATCCGCTGCCGCGCGTCCGCCGGCAGCGCCGGCGTCTCCCCTTGCACGTGGACATCGAGGAAGCGGCGATCGAGGAGAAGCTTGTAGTGACGCTCGAGCCCCGTCTCGGGGTCGGTCACGACCGTGACCCATGGGTATTCCACGCCCACGTCCAGACCGTACACGCGCTGGAGGATGAGCGAATAGGTGTGCATGATCCGCACGTCGGCCAGCAGGGAGGCTTCGGCCTGCACCCGGCCCTGAAGGATGCCGTCGGCATCGGTGAGATCGCGGGTAAAAGCCGGGGTGGCATAGAACGTCTGGAGCCTGAACGGCAACAGGGCGGCCGCGTAACCGTCCTCGTGGAATGTCGGCGACACGACGGCCAGCATGAGGGCGCTCAGCACGTCCTCGTGGGCCCGCACGACGGCGGGATCGACAACGGGCGCGGCAAGCTCCGGGGCCATCCGGACCTGATCGAGCACCGTGCGCGAAATCTCGCCCAGGATCGAGCAGCCGCCCGCCACCTCCTGCTCCCAGAACCGGATGAGCGGGGCAAGGCTGAACTCGGACCGGAACGGAAACTCGCCGAGTTTGGCGGTGATCGCAGCCGGGAACCGCGCGTGGGTCTTGACAGGGTCCATGGCGCCTCTAGTGTAGCACCGGGGTCCACCGTCGACACCCCTGCCCCGGGATCGGGTGATCGCGTCGCTAAGGCGTCAGGATTTGAGGGTGATCAGGTTGAAGATCTTGACCGGGCGGCTGATGCCCTTGAGCGATACGTCTCCGACGGGCTCGACCTCGACCAAAGCGTCCACCGTGGTCAGCACCCGCTGGGTGAGAAGGACCTGGCCCGGTTGGGCCTCTGCGCAGAGGCGCGCGGCGAGATTCGTCACCGTGCCGATGGCGCCGTAGTCAACGCGCCCCTCGAAGCCAATCGCCCCGAGCGTCGCGTAGCCGTGGGCGATGCCGATGCCGAAGTCCAGGTCGAAGCCGGCTTTCTTCCAGCCGACCGCCAGCTCGGCCACACGCTCGCGCATGGCCGCGGCCATCCGCACCGCTCGCTCGGCCGGGTCCGGCACGGGCGTCGGATCGTTGAAGAAGATCATCATCCCGTCGCCGGTAAAGCGTTCGAGCGTGCCCTCCCACTGGAGGATGAGCTTGCCCATCTCGGCGTGGTACTCGCGGAGCACGGCCATGACCTCCTCGGGCTCGGCCGTCTCGGCAAAAGCCGTGAAGCCGCGCAGGTCAAGGAAGACGACCGTGATGTCGCGCCGGTGGCTCTTGAGGGGATCCTCGGCGCCGCCCGAGACGATCGCCTCGGCCAACTGGGGCGAGAAGAACCGCTTGAGCCTGCCCAGCCGCTCGAGCTGCGCCACCTGCTCCGCGACCCGCGACTCGAGTGTGCGGTTCAGCTCGGCCAGCTCGTCCCACAGCTGCTTGACCCGCAGGAGCGAGCGCACCCGCGCCATGAGCTCCGGCTGGTTGATGGGCTTGGTCAGGAAGTCGTCGGCGCCCGCCTCGATGCCCTTGACCCGCTCCTGCGCGGGATCGAGAGCCGTGACCATGACGACGGGCAAGAGCGCCGTCGCCGGGTCGTTGCGGATGGCCTTGCACACCTCGTAGCCGGACATCTCCGGCATGACAACGTCGAGGAGCACGAGGTCGGGATTGTCGGTCGCGACCTTGTCGAGAGCCTCCTTGCCCGACGAGGCCGTCGTGACGACATAGCCGCGCGCCGTCAGCACGTCGGCCAGGAGCTTGACATTGGCCGCCGTGTCGTCCACGACCAGGATCCGGGCGGGGTCCGTCATGGCCGGGCGAGCAGCTCCTGGACGGCCTCGAGGAAGCCCTTCACGTTGATCGGCTTGCTCTGGTAGGCGTCGAAGCCCGCGGCGAGGATGGTCTGCCTGTCTTGGGTCATGGCCGACGCCGTCACAGCCATCACGCGGATCGCGCGCGTCGCCGGGTCCTGGCGCAGGGCCTTGAGCGCGCTGATGCCGTCCATGCCGGGCAGCTGGATGTCCATCAGCACCAGCGCCGGATGCCGGGTGCGGGCGAGCTCGACTCCCTCCTCGCCTGTTTCCGTCTCGATCGTCTCGTAGCCCTTGAACTGGAGGACGTCACGGACCAATCTCCGGTTTTTCTCGTTGTCCTCGACGATCAGGATCAGCTCACCGGCCATGGGCGTGCACCGGGATGGTGAAGGTGAACGTCGAGCCCTTCCCGAGCTCGCTCTGCAGCGACAGCGTTCCGCCGTGGAGCTCGACCAGCCGGCGGGCGAGCGCCAGGCCGAGCCCCGTCCCCTCGCGCTTGCGCGCGTAGTCGTCTCCGACCTGCCGAAACTCCTCGAAGACCTTCTCCTGGTCCTCGGCCGCGATGCCGATGCCCGTGTCGGCCACCGAGATCTCCACGGAAGTCCCGTTCATGACCGCGCTCATCGTGATCTTGCCCCCCTCGGGCGTGAACTTGACCGCATTGGACAGGAGATTCAGGAGGACCTGTTTGATCTTCCGCTCGTCGGCCAGGATCTCGCCGATGCGCGGGTCTACGTGGACGTCGAGCCCGATGCTGTTGCGCGCCGCGCGCTCCTTGATGAGGGTCAGCGCGTTGTCGAGGGCGCTCGGCAGGTCGAAGGGCTGGGCCTCGAGCTCCATCCGTCCCGCTTCGATCTTCGACAGGTCCAGGATGTCGTTGATCAGCGAGAGCAGGTGCTTGCCCGACGACAGGATGTCCTGGAGGTACTCCTCCTGCTTCGGGTTGACCTCGCCGAACATCCGCTCGATCAGCACCTCGGAGAATCCGATGACGGCGTTGAGCGGGGTCCGCAGCTCGTGGGACATGTTGGCGAGGAACTCCGACTTGTGCCGGTTTGCGATCTCGAGCTGCTGGGTCTTGTCCTGGATCTCCGAGAACAGCCGCACGTTCTCGACGGCGATCACGGCCTGGTCGGCGAAGGTCTTGAGCAGCGCAACCTGCTTGTCCGGAAACGGCGTTGCCTCGGGACCGGCAACGGTGATCGCCCCGATCGGCTTGCCGTCGTGGAGCATCGGCACGGCGAGGATGCTCCGGAACTCGGCCGCCTGCGACAACCCCTGGAGCGCGTACTCGGGATCCTCGCGCACGTCGGCGATGTGGACGATGCTGTTGGTGAGAATGGCTCGCGCGCTCGCCCCTCCACGCCCGACCGGCATGGGGAAGGCCTCGCGAATGGCCGCGGTCCCCTCCGGCGAGACGTTGCGAAGCGCTTCGAGATGGATGAGCCCGCCCTCGAACCTGAAGATGGTGCTGAACGTGGCATCGCAAAGCCGGAGCGCGTTGGCCGCGATCGCCTCGAACACGGGCTGAACGTCGGTCTGCGCGCCCGAGATGACGCGGAGGATCTCCCCGGTCGCCGTCTGCTGATCCAGCGACTCCCCGAGGTCCTCGTTCTTCGCCTCCAGTTCCTTGAACAGTCGTACGTTCTCGATGGCGATGACGGCCTGGTCGGTGAAGGTCTTCAGAAGGTCGACCTGCTTGAGCGTGAACGGCCGAACCTCCAAGCGGCGCACCAGAATCGCCCCAAGAGCCGTGCCTTCCCGCAGGAGGGGGATCACCAGCATCGTCCGGATCCCGAATTCCCCAACCTGCTTGAAGCCATCGGGGAATTCTTCCCGTGCGGTCTGAAGGTCGGGGACTTCCACGGTCGTCCCGTCCAACATGGCGCGGCCGAGCGCAGACCCTCGCGTCAGCACGGTGCGCTCGCCGAGCGGCCGGGAGGGAGTGGGCCCAAATTTGGCGACGCGTATGAAGGAGTCCCCGTCGCGCAGGCAGATCACCGCGTCAGCGTCGCAAAGCCGCGCCGCGCTCTCAGCAACCGCGTCCATGACAGGCTTTAGATCGCTGGGCGAACTCGAGATGACCCTGAGGATGCCGCTCGTCGCGGTCTGCTGCTCGAGGGCCTCGGTCAGCTCCCGCGTGCGCTCTTCAACCTTTTGCTCGAGGTTGGCGTAGGACTCGCGCAGCTGGGCGGTCATCTCGTTGAACTGGCCGGCCAGCGCCTCGATCTCGTCGCCCGTGCGCACGTTCAGCCGGTACGACAGGTCGCCGGCGCCGATGCGGCCCGCCCCTTCGGTCAGCGCCTGGATCGGGCGCACCATCCGCCGCGCGAGCACGAGGCTGACGATGACGGACAGGAGGATGCCGAAGAGCACGAGACCGACGGTGCGAAAGATGGAGCCGCGGATGGGCTCGAAGGCCTCGACGAGCGGCTGCTCGACGAGCACGGTCCAGCCGACCGGGGCGATCGGGGCGGAGGCCGACAGCACCTGCCGGTCGTCGAGATCGCGCGCGATGCTCGGCATGCCGACCTGCTCCGCGCCGCGCGCCATCGTCGCCTTGACCTGGGCCAGCTTCGAGAGATCGGTCTTCTTGAGGACCAGGCTGATGTCGGGATGCGCGATGAGATGGCCCTGCGAGTCGACGACGTAGGCGTGGCCCGCCTTGCCGATCTTGATCTGGGAGACGACGTCCCAGATGAACTTGAGGTTGACCTCCGCCACCGTCACGCCGGCGCCCTTGCCGCTGCCGGCGATCGCGATGGTCATGTACGGCTCGGACTCCTTGCGGAACGTCACCGGGCTGAAGTAGGTCCGGCCGGCCTTCGCCTCGAGAAACTTCGGGTCCGCGGAGTGGTCCTCCCCGCTGGCGACCACGTCCATTTTCAGCCGCGAGAGCTGGAGCTGCTCGCGGCCCTCGCCGTCGAGATAGGTCACCTCCGTGATGGCGGGCGCCTGGCGGAAGAGGCGGAAGTAGTCGGCGCGCCGCTGCGACATGGCGGCCGACGGCGCCACGATGGACGACTGGGTCGCCCAGCCGATCTGGCGCGCGACTTCCTTGACGAACTCCTCGATCCGGGCGGCCGCGGCGGTCGCCTTCTCGCGCTGGAGGGCGACGAGCGCGTCCTTGCTCTCCTGGTAGGAGAAATACAGCTCGACCGCGCTGCTGGTGACGAGCGCAGCGCTGACGAGGGCGACGAAGAAGACCGCGTACTTGCGGAAGAGGGTGCCGCGCCAGATCACGGCGCGATTATCCCATGCGGGACGGTGGCGAAGCCAGAAGCAGGAAGGGTCAGTGTCCGGGCCTGTCGCCGAGGGCGGCCTGGGCCCGGTCCAGCCAGAAGCGCATGTCCATCGCGGTGAAAAGCGCCGAGGCCTCCTCGAGAGGGCCGCGCGCCTCCTCGCGCTCGCCGGCGCGGTTCAGCGCGCGGCCGAGGGCGAGCCGGCAGCGGCCGAGGAGCGGCCGGAGTCCCATGTCCCGCGCGATCGTCGCGGCCTCTCCGAAGGCGGCGCGGGCGCCCGTGAGATCCAGGGCCTCGCCAGTGCCGCGGAGCTGCCCCTGGATGCGCAGGCCCTCGGCTTCGAGCCAGCGCTGCTTGTGGGCGCGGGCCATGCTGAGGCCGCGATCGAGATAGACCGCGGCTTCCGCACGCCTTCCCGCCACAGCATAGACCTCGGCGAGCATCGTCACCACCCAGGCGTGCGTCGGCATCACGCTCAGCATCGCCGACTGCGCCGCGGCCTCCTCGAGAAGCGCCAATCCCTCGCTGATGCTGCCCGAGAGCGAGAGCGCCTGCCCGAGGTCGCCCGCCACGAGCAGGAAGAGGGGCGCGAAATTGCCGCGGCGGCAGATCTCGGCGCTTCGGGTCAGCCAGGACACGGCGAGCGGGAAGTTGCCCCGGATCAGGTAGGGGCGGCCCACGCCGGAATAGGCCATGGCCAGCACCAGGTCGTGCTGCGCCGCCTCGGCCAAGAGCTTCGACTCTTCGGCGCGCTCGGTCGCCTCGTCAAGATCGCCGACATAGGCCAGGCACCACCCCATCCAGGCCAGGGACGCGGCCGTCCGGAGCGATGCCGCGCCGCCGCGCTCGCCGGCGCTGGCCTTGACGTGGCGCTCGAAGGATTCGACCGCGAGCCGGTACTCGCCGAGGCTCGCGTAGGCCTGGCCGAGGCGTTGGATCGCGACCGCTTCGAGGACCCGATCGCCGAGCGTCTGGCCGATCGCGAGCGCGCGCTGCGCGGAGACCACGGCCTGCTCCGGCTTGCCCATCCACCAGAAGCACTGGGTCATGTAGGCCGCCACCTGGCCGAGCCTCCGCTGGTCCTCGAGAGCCACGGCCACCTGCTCCGCCTCTTCGAGCGTGGTCAGCATCTTGCCGACCTCGCCCAGCGGGATCAGGGCGTTGTGGAGGTCAAAGCGCAGATCGACGGCCTGCTCGCTCCGCGCGGGACCCTCGGGGAGGTGCTCAAGCGCCGCCAAGCCCTGCTCGAAGCACGCCGCGGCCTCCCGGTATGCGCTCCGCCCCGCCGCCTTGGCGCCTGCCTTGCGAAAGAGGATCACGGCCTTGTCCCACAGCCCGCCCTGGAGCGCGTGGTGGGCGAGACGATCGACCTGCTCGCCGAGGCGAGCGGGCGCCATGCGTTCGATGACCGAGACGAGGCGGGCATGGAGAGCCTTGCGCTGCTCGAAGAGGAGAGCGCCGTAGGCGACCTCGTGGGTCAGCGCGTGCTTGAACGTGTACTCGAGATCGGGGAAGAGCGCCGTCTCGTAGAGAAACTCCGCCGCCTGGAGGCTGGCGAGCCCACGGCGCAGCTCTTCCTCCGGCACCTCCTCGAGCGCGTGCAGGAGGGCGAAGGGCACGTCCATGCCGATGACCGAGGCGGACTGGAGGAGGCGCTTCTCGAGCGCGGGCAGGCGATCGATGCGGGCGGCCAGTATCGCCTGTACCGTCGCTGGGACCTGGATCGAGTCCAGCGGCCGCGTCGCGTGATGACGGCCACGCTCGCCGGCCAGCGCCCCGGTCTCCACGAGCGTGCGAACGCTCTCCTCGAGGAAGAACGGGTTGCCCCCGGTGCGCGTGATGAGGAGCTGCTTGAGCGGGCCGAGCCCTGCCTCCCCGCCCAGGAGGCCTTCGAGCAGCTCTCCCGCCCCGGCGGCCTTGAGCGTGTTGAGTCTCAACCGGCTGTAATAGCTCTTCGAGGACCAGGCGTGGCTGTATTCCGGGCGGAAATTGACGAGGAGCGCGATGCGGGCCAGCGGCAGGCTCTCGACAAGGCTGTCGAGGAGCGCCTGCGTCTCGCTGTCCACCCACTGGAGGTCCTCGAAGACCAGGACCAGCGGCTGCGCCTGGCTCTCCCGGAGGAGCAGGCTCTTGACGGCGTCGAGAGTGCGCTGGCGCCGCTGCGACGGATCGAGCGCCTGCCACCGCGTCTCGTCGACGGGAACGTCGAGGAGGCTCAGGAAGGCGGGCAGCGTCGCCTCGAGGGCGGGATCGAGGATCAGGAGCTTTCCGGTGACCTTCTCGCGGATCTGGCGTGCGCTGTCGCGCGTCTCTATCTGGAAATATCCCTTGAGGAGATCCGCGATGGGCAGGTAGGGCGTCGCCTTGCCGTACGAGATCGAGCGGCTCTCGAGGACGAGCCACCCGGGGCGCGGCAGCTCGTGCATGATCTCGTGGAAGAGGCGCGACTTGCCCACGCCGGGCTCGCCGACCACCGCGACGACCTGGCCGCGGCCGGCGGCCGCCCGCCCGATGGCCTCCCGGACCTGGTCCAGCTCGGGCGCCCGGCCGACGAAGCGTGAGAGACCCCGCCGCGCGGATGCCTGGAGCCGCGACCGCGCCGAGCCGGCGCCGATGATCTCGAAGACCTCGAGCGGCGTCTCGAGCCCCTTGACCGGCATCGCGCCGAGGGAGCGGGCCTCGACCCAGCCTTCGGCGAGGCTCAGCGTTCCGGCCGTCGTCAGGACGCTTCCCGGCGTCGCCATCTGCTCCATGCGCGCGGCCAGGTGCGTCGTCTGGCCGACGGCGGTGTAGTCCATGTGCAGGTCGCTGCCGATCGAGCGCACGACGACCTCGCCGGAGTTCAAGCCGACGCGCATCTGGATCGGGATGCCCTCGGTGCGGCGCACCTGCTCGGCGTAGCCTTTGACCGACTCCTGCATCCGGAGGGCGGCGTAGCAGGCGCGCACGGCGTGGTCTTCGTGCGCCACCGGCGCGCCGAAGAGCGCCATGATGCCGTCGCCCATGACCTGGTTGACCGTGCCCTCGTACTGGTGGACCGCGTCCATCATGAACTCCAGCACGGGGTCGAGGAGCTTGCGGGTCTCCTCGGGATCCCGGTCGGCCAGGAGCTCCATGGAGCCCTTCAGGTCCGCGAAGAGGACCGTGACCTGCTTGCGCTCCCCGGCGATCGCGCCCCGGAGCGTCAGGATCTTTTCGGCCAGGTGCTGCGGCGTGTACTTCTCGGGCGAGGCGAAGCGCGCCTGCCCGGCGCGCTGGGCGTCGACGCTCAACCCGCAGGCCCCGCAGAAGCGGACGCCCTCGGACAGCGGCGCGCCGCACGAGGCGCACGATAGCGCCAGCGGCGCTCCGCATTCGGTGCAGAAGCGCGAGGGCTCAGGATTGTCGTGGCGACAGCGGGCACACTGCATGTCTAGGGTGCCTCAATCGTTCGGAGCGGGCAAGGCTTCGACTCTGCCCGGGCTCTCCCGCGCGCGCTCGTTCTGCTCGGCACGAACCCGTCGCATGAGCGGAATGAGGGGCAGGACCACGATGAAGACCATCGAGATCAGCCAGAAGTCGTCGGCGTAGCCCAGGATCTGCGCCTGCTCGATCGTGCTGCGGTAAAGCATCGCCAGCGCCCGCTGGCCCGCCGTGAACGGGTCCGCGCCCTGGCTCTGGAAGTAGTCGGTCCACTGTTTGAGCTTGTCCGCAGTGTCGGCGCTCCAGACGTTGACGTGAGCGCTGAGCGTGTTCTGGTGCTCCTGGCTGCGGCGGGCCAGGATCGTCGTCACCGCCGCGATCCCGATGCTGCCCCCGACGTTGCGGACCATGTTGTACGCGGCGGTCGCGTTGCCGAGACGCTCGAGGCGGATGGTCGCGAGCGTGAGCGTCTGGAGCGGCACGAAGATGAAGCCCATCGAGAAGCCCTGCAGGAAGCGCGGCCAGGCGAGGGTCCAGTAGTCGATGCCGAGCGTGAGCCGCGTCATGAGGGTCGCGGCGATCGCGCTCAGAAGGCAGCCGCCTCCCAGCATGAGGCGCTGATCCATGCGGGCCACGAGACGCCCGGAGATCATGAGGGCCATCATCGTGCCGAGGCCGCCGGGGGCCAGGACGAGGCCGGAGTTCCACGCGTCGTAGGCCAGCATCTTCTGGGTGTAGAGCGCGATCAGCAGCATGCTCGAGTTGAACGCGAGGCCGACGAGCGCGATGCAGATGGTGCCCACGGCGAAATTCCGGTCGTTGAACACGGTCAGGTCGAGGATCGGCTCCGCGGTCATCAGCTCGCGCGCGAGAAAGCCGGCCAGCGCGCAGACGGCGAGCACGGTCAGCGCCACGATGGCGTCCGAGTCGAACCAGTCCTGCTTCTCGCCGAGATCGAGTACGAGCTGCAGGCATCCGAACCCGAGCACCATGAGGAGGAGGCCCACCGCGTCGATCCCGCGCGCCTTCTTGGCGAACGGGGAGTCGAAGAGGAACGCGCTGACCATCAGGAATCCCAGGAAGCCGATGGGGATGTTGATGTAGAAGATCCAGCGCCAGGACCAGTTGTCGACGATCCAGCCGCCAACCGTCGGGCCGAGAATCGGCGCCATCATGATCCCGACCCCCCACACGGCCATCGCCGTGCCCCGCTGCCGCAGGGGGAAGATCTCCCACATGATCGCCTGCGCCATCGGGATGACCGGTCCGCCGCCCAGGCCCTGGAGAATCCGCATGGCGACCAGGAACTCGAGGTTAGGCGCGATCCCAGAGAGGAACGAGCTGCCGGCGAAGAGCACCGTGCAGATCAGGAAGAACCGGCGGCGCCCGAAGCGGGCAGACAGCCAACCGGTCGCGGGAATGATGACCGCGTTGGCAGCGAGGAAGGAGGTGAGGACCCAGGACATCTCCTCGATGCCGGCCGACAGCGAGCCCTGCATGTGGGGAAGCGCGACGTTGGTCACGCTGGTGTCCAGCACCTGCATGACGGTGACCATCATCACGGATAGCGTGATGGCCCACCTGCGGGCGGGAGAAATCTGAGGGTCGGTCCGGGGTTCGGGCGCGTCCACGATCCGTCCGAGAATCTTCCCAAGCCGGCCCGCTGTCAATCCCTTGACACCCCGACGGCGCTCGTCTACTTTCTGCTCCGCGATGCCGGGAACCGAACCCGTCCCCTACACAGTCCGGCTCCTGCGCCGTCGGGTGGCGGGGCCCGGCGCACCCGTTTTCGATCTCGAGCTGCCCGGCGGCGCCGTGCACCGCATCGGGACCGCGGACGCCAAGCCCGCCTTCAGGCTCCGCGTCACCAACGACCGGGCATGGCGCGCCTTGGGCTCGCTGGACGAGACGCGGATCGGCGAGGCGTACCTCCAGGGCGACCTGGACTTCGAGGGCGAGGTCATGGCGGCCCTGGATCTCCGGAGCTTTCTCTCCGACCGGCACCCGCTGGCTTCCATCTGGCGCTTCGTCCAGCCGTGGCTCTACGGCGACGTGGGCGCCGACAAGTCCTGGGTGCCCCAGCACTACGACTACGGCGATGACTTCTACTTCGCTTTCCTCGACCGGAAGTTCCGTCTCTACTCCCAGGCCGTCTACACGTCGGAGGACGAGACCCTCGAGCAGGCGGCCCAGAACAAGCTGGACTACGTCATCGACGCATGCCGCCTCGGTCCGGGCAGCCGCGTCCTCGACGTCGGCGGCGGCTGGGGATCGTTCGCCGGGTACGCCGGCTCCAAGGGTGTCGACGTGACCATGCTGACGATCTCGCACGCGCAGTACCGGTATCTGTCCGAGTGGTGCGCGACGCAGACCGGGCCCGCCCGCCTGCGCGCGGTGTACGAAAGCATCTTCGCCTACGATCCCGGCGAGCGGTACGACGCCATCGTCCTCTGCGGCGTCATGGAGCACCTGCCCGACTACGCGGCGCTGTTCAGGAAGTTCGACGCCCTGCTCGAGCCGGGCGGATTCCTCTACATGGACTTCGCCGCCGGGATCAAGAAGTTCGACGTCAGCGCCTTCACCTACCGCTACGTCTTCCCGGGCGATCACACGCCGGTGGTGCTGCCCGAGCTCTTCGCCGCCGCCAACGCCACGGCCCTCGAGCCCATCGCGCTCCACAACGACAGGCACAGCTACTACCTGACGCTCCAGGCCTGGGCGCGAAACCTCGAGGGCGCGCGGTGGGAACTTTGTTCCCGGTATGGCGACAGGGTGTTCCGACTTTTCCGGATCTACCTCTGGGCGGGGGCGCACCTGCACAGGGACGGCGGCCTCGAGGCCTACCGGGTGCTGTTCCAGAAGGCGCGCGGCAGGCCGTCAGGGCTGTCCGGGATGCCGACCTCCCGCTAGAGCGGTACACTTTATGCTTATGCGCGTGCTCCTGGTTCATCCGAGCGCGTTGATGTATTCGGAGCTGTACCTCCGCCTCGAGCCGATCGGGCTCGAGCGCGTGGCCGCGGCCGTGCGCGCCGCGGGCCACGAAGTCCGCATGCTGGACCTCCAGATCTTCTCCCGGATCGACTACCGCGCCGAGCTCGACGCGTTCAGGCCGCAGGCCGTGGGCTTCTCCGTGAACTACCTGGCCAACGTCCCCGAGGTCATCGACCTGGCCAAGGAGACTCGGAGCGTCCTGCCCGAGTGCTTCGTCATGATCGGCGGGCACAGCGGCTCGTTCATAGCCGACGAGTTGCTCGAGCACGGCCGCGGGGCGATCGACTGCGTCATCCGCGGCGAGGGCGAGATCATCGCCCCGCGCGTGCTCGAAGCCATCGGAGACCCCAGGCTCTCGACGCTGCCCGGAGTCATGACGCCGGACGGCCACGGCCCCGCGCCCACGCTCCTGGACGATCTCGACCGTTTCCTCCCGGCCAGAGACCTCGCGCGCAATCGGCACAAGTACTTCATCGGCGTGCTCGACCCGTGCGCCTCGGCGGAGCTGACGCGCGGCTGCCCGTGGGACTGCTCGTTCTGCAGCGCGTGGACCTTCTACGGGCGGAGCTACCGCAAGGCGTCTCCGGAAAAGGCCGCGGCGGACCTGGCGTCGATCCGCGAGCCCAACGTGTTCCTGGTGGACGATGTCGCGTTCATTCATCCGGAGCACGGCTTCGCCATCGGCGAGGAGCTCGAGCGCCGCCGCGTGAAGAAGCAGTACTACCTCGAGACCCGCTGCGACGTGCTCATCAAGAACCGCGACCTCTTCGCGTACTGGAAGAAGCTCGGGCTCTTCTACATGTTCCTCGGCCTGGAGGCTCTCGACGAGGAGTCGCTCAAGCTTCACCGCAAGCGCATCACGACAGGAGAGAACTTCCAGGCGCTCGAGATCGCCCGCGAAATCGGGCTCACGGTGGCCGTCAACATCATCGCCGACTGTGGCTGGGACGAGCGCCAGTTCGAGATCGTGCGCGAGTGGGCGATGACGGTGCCGGAGATCGTCAACCTGACCGTGGCGACGCCCTACCCCGGGACGGAGATCTGGTTCACGGAGTCGCGGCGTCTCACGTCGCGCGACTACCGTCTCTTCGACGTCGCGCACGCGGTCCTGCCCACGCGCATGCCGCTCGACAAGTTCTACGCCGAGCTGGTCAAGACGCAGGACATCATGAATCGCAAGCACCTCGGCTGGGGCGCGATCCAGAGGTACGGCTTCCCGGCCGTCCGCGCGCTCATGCGCGGGCAGACGAACTACGTCAAGATGCTGTGGAAGTTCGCGCGGATCGTGAACGAAAACCGCCAGTACGCCGACCACCAGCGCCCGGTCACCTACGAGATGAAGCCGCCCAAGCCCGCGGTCGCCAAACCCAACCCGGCCGATCTCTTCATCCACATGCCGGCGAAGGTTCACAAGCAGGCGCCAACCAGCAGCGCCGCCGGCTAAGATTTTCTAGTCGGAGGCGCTTCTCAAGGCCAGCCGGAGGCGCTTCTCAAGGCCAGCCGGAGGCGCTTCTCAAGGCCAGCCGGAGGCGGCGCTTCTCAAGGAATGTAGAGCCGGGCGAACTGGTTGTCCACGACCTCGCCCTGGGCGCTCGCGACGAAGTTGGAGGTGATGAGACCGCGGGCCCCGCTGAACTGCCCCTCGGGCCCGTCACGATCCACATGACGGAGCCGTGGACCCATCCCTCGATCGGACTCGGCCCGACCGTCCCGGTGCCGGCCGTCAGGAAAGAGACGCGGCCAAGGCTCCCGTAGGTGATGACTCCGGCCTCCACGAAGCTGCCGTCGGCGAAGCGCTCGACGGTCGATTCGAGGACCGCGGAGTCTCCGCTCACGCGCTCGACGCCGGTCTCCATGGCCTCGGCCCCCATGACCGCCCGGAGCGACTGGC
>WNFP01001626.1_pt1 | contig 17702 bp, 17 predicted proteins | sample 5400201 | NCBI WGS metagenome assembly WNFP01 (sample SAMN13153355, study PRJNA577476) | soil metagenome | isolation source: 115 cm saprolite under Madrone tree | place: USA:California | collected 2016-06-14 | reverse complement strand
TGATTCAGGACTGGTACCCCGAGGCCCTTCATCATTGAACGTGTGTATTGCCCGAACCGCTGTTGGCGCGGGACGAGCGCATCACCGTGATGCTTATATTCCAGTTGCCGCTGCTGCATGTCTTCCGTGAATCCCACATCGTGATGAGGTCCAAGCAACAGACACGTTCCGTCTCGCTTTAGCCACACGCGGATCGCCTCAATTTCTCCGGACGTAGCCTCCTGCTCTGAAACCAGATGGTCGAGACCGAATACCATCAGCGTGTCCGTGTCAGCCAGGATTCGTTCATCTATCGGCACTTTGTATCCCGCCTGATCAATTCGTTGGAACACGGCCACAGGATGGCCAGTGACTTCGCCCGCTGCTTTCTGAAATGCGAGCGTGGAACGGTGGAACAACTCTAGGGTTCCGGCAATTCCTTGCAGGAAATGCATCGCATCCCATTCCGTTCCCTCATAGGTCGGCCAGGCAACTCTGCGCACTTCAGTCATGGTCGAGAAGCGGTTGTCAAGCTCTGTGACATCTCGGTTGGACTCCCATGGGTAACTCCAGGTCCAGTAGATGGAAATACGTCGTTCGCCTGGAGTGTACTTGCGGGGCGCATGATTCTGGTTGTACGTCCGTGGCGGTTGGAGTTCCGGGCTCATGACTGCCTACCTTGTCTACTGTCTCGTGGTCAAAATCCGCTCAATGACCATCGCCCAAGGACGCCAGGTATCGGAGTGCCCGGATGCCTGGCAGAAAGAAGTAAGCCCCGCCTCGTATCGTGGTGAAAGCCGGCAGGCCTCTGATCTTTTTCCGAACGGGCCGTTTGGGGATGGTCATATCAAACGTGCGGTCTTGGGTCCCGAAGATGGGATCGCGCTCGTTCCCCAGCTCATGAAAATTCGGATCATTCGCCCACACATTCATCGCAAACTCAAATTGGCGGACAAGGCTTGCGCAACCGACGAACGCGGCGATTCCTCGCTCGATTCCGTCTTCGGGTGCGCCCTCCGGCAGCGGCGGACCGTACGTCCCTCCGCGCCGGATCATCTTCCGCCGGTTCATATTCACTGCGGTGTCCCGCGGGTTCATGCGACGAATGTGCGCACCAAGCGGGCAGGCATACCCGTTAGGATCCATGTCCGCGTAAGTGAAGGCATTGTTGCGCTGAAAATCGGCGCCGAGACTTGGATCATCTTTATCTGGCGCGAGGACAAGCGGAGCCCCGCTCCGCCACCGTCCCATCAGCTTGGCCGCTATCAATTCCTGCTGCTCAGGTGTTTCGCCATGTTCCCGGAGAAAATTGCGAAATGCGCCCACATGCTCTTTCATCCTCAAATACGCGACATAGCTGCCGTTACGAGAAAGAATCCCCGGCTGAGGCATTCCCGCGGCAGGACCTTCTTCATCCGGATACCCGAGAAAAAATTCACCTGGTTTGATCGGCGGGCCAGAGCCGGGTGTCGGCTCGACTCCCGTTCCCTCGATAACCGGCTGCGAGAGCCGGTCGCGGTATCCGAAGTGTTCGTGAGCGTAGTCGAACGGCGGAAGGGCTTCCAGATCCAAGGAGGAGAGAAGTTCGACTCCCTCGCATTGCACCAGATAGCGTACGTGCTCCTGCCGGCACCGCTCGCGTTCCGCGACATCGCGGGCGAATAGTATGGCAATGGCGTGCAGGTCCGGGCTTGCTAGGCCCCCCACCCAGTGGTCCGGGCGGTTTGCGCCCGTGGTTCCGAGAATTTCCGCTCGCGCAGCCATTCCTTGACGGAACTCCTCGGGAAATGTAGCCAGCGATGCTTCATCCACCCCGAGTGCTCGCAAGCCGTTCCACGCGAACCCAATGGTCACCCATCTGGAGTCAACCAGGTTCGACCCCACTGCCTTTGCGGTGCCCACCTTGTCGATCAGGCCCATCAGCCACGCCCGCCCGCATGCCGCGCTCCGGAACGTCAAAAATTCGTACCGCGCCGCCCGCGCCGGTGGCCGCGACATCAGGAAATGCTGAATGTCTTCCAGTTCAAGGGCGCCGTCCTCGTTTCGCCCAGTCAGCGATTGTTGCAGGATGGCCACAGCTTTCTCCCGTCACTACTGCATGAGATCGAGCATGTCCGCAAAAGCCGCCTTGAGTTTCAGCGCCTTTTTGATCTCATCGGCCGTGACATAGGGGTACTCCCCGTATTCCAAAAAGCTAGGACACTGATGATCGTGAAAGAACTTGATCACGCCGGCCACGTTCGTCTTCCAGTCTTCCGGCCATCCTTCGAGGTTTACGAAAACTGTGGTAATGCCGGTCTTAACGAACAGCGCCACCGCGTCCTCGAGGTATTTGTCGAAATCGGTATCGAAGATGCCCTGATACATGAAATGCAGTCCCGAGCCGACGTCGAACAAGATCCAGCGCAGGTAGTGGAGCCTCAATGGTGCAAGAACAAAGGGGTCTGCCTTCACTGCCTCTTCAATCTTCTTCCCGTAGTCACGGATGGCCTGCTCCCGGCCGGGTATGACCTTTGCGACGACGGAAAATCCGTGGCAGGCCGGTGTCTTGGGGAAGATGGGTCCGTATCGTCCCTTCTCAAGTGTGAAGTATCCGTCCTTCGGGATCGCCATAGCGGCGGGTTTTGTCCAGTCGGTCTCTTTAGGTCTCGCGGGTGCTGGTGTGGCCATGAAAGTCTCCTTGGAGGGGTGTTGCATTCTGGTTCCTGTTCCTCACGCCACAAAGCCCTCAGACGAGGAACTCTCCCGAACCAGGTGTTTCCTCCCCACTTCCTAGTTTTAGTGGACGGTCCGTGAGATTCAAACTGTTACTTCTTACAGGGTTCGGCCTACGCTAGTGAGTCCACCTTGTTCGTTTCGTTTTGTCGGTCTGGGTCTGTTGCTGACAGCGAATGTCGCGATTGTCGCCGAACAAATGTCTGCCAGTAAAAACAAACCGTTTTCGGTGACACTCCCTTGTTGGTTTGGTCCTATGCATAGCGCATATGGCAGTAGCGCTTGATGTCCAACCGGCAAGCGAAAGGGGCCTATATAAATTGACAGTTGCGTACCTTAGTAAGTCGTAGCAGTCTCGCCGTCCCACCCTCGGCTATCTACGAAACGACTTAGAGGAGGTACCTCATGTTGGAACATGCTGTTTGCCCTTCACGGCGGCTTAGCTCACGGATCGAGACACCCCCAGGGATCTGGGTCTACTGTCTTTAGACACGACGACACCACTCTTCCCCCAGCGGCATTAGCATAGGAGGGACTTGACCATCGCATAACTGCCAGAACTAGCAGTCTTTGAGGCCGGCACCGTCGCCGGTCAAACGCCCGCAACGGAGACTTTCCTCTCAAAAACCAAATCAACATACTCCAAGCCGCGCAAAATCTTCCGACTGTCGAGAATGGATGGCGACTACCGGTCGGGCATTGAAGTATCGTTCAGGCTTGGTTCAGTCCGCCTGCGAAGCTTCGGCCTTTTGCCGTCTCCATTGCCTTTCCTATTCTCGTCTCCACCAATGGCAAGAAGACGGTTTTTGACAAGGTCAAATTCCGAGGTGGTTACAATGTATTCATCGCGGGCCGAAAGAATTGTTGCGATCTCCTTTTGTATCGCTCTGATGCGGTTCCGGGTAGGCGGATGCGTGCAGAAAATCGTGGAGACCTTACCAGGGCTTGTCTCAGCGGCAACCCTTTCAAAGAAAATGGTGAAAGCGTTGGGATCGTACCCGGCCTTAAACAGGTACTGCAGGCCGAGGTAATCCGCTTCGCTTTCCGCGCTGCGTGAGAACTTCAGGAATGTCAAAGGGACTCCCACCTTCAATCCTGTGTAAATCGCGAAACCAGCCCAGCCACCCGGTCCGAAAAGAATCAGGGAAGTAGTGGCCAGGCGGGCAATTTCGCTCTTCGTGGCGCTACGGGTTTCGTGCCGCGCGCACACATGTGCAATTTCGTGAGCCATTACGCCCGCCAGTTCGGATTCTTCATCGGCGAGAAGGATCAACCCAAGGTTGACATACAAGAATCCGCCTGGAAGGGCGAAGGCATTGACCTCCTCAGAATCAATCACTTTGAACGTGAAAGGAACTCTTGCGTCCGAAGCACGCACCAAGTTTTGACCAATCCGATTCACATATTCTTTCACCAGCGGGTCATCAACGAACTTTGTCGAACGATCGACCTCTTCTGCAAGTTGGCGCCCGAGGGCAATCTCGCGTTCGAGCGAGTAGAAGTTAAGTCCGTGCCCGACCGTTCGATTTCCGATCGCATTGATGTCTGCCTCACCCCCACTCTTGACTTTTCTGTGGTGCTGGGGACCCGCGAAAGAAACCGGAACAAACAACAATGCAACTACGGCGATGGTACCTCTTACCCTCGTCCAGATGCGCATTCAGACACCTCCGCCAATATCTTTGGCTATAGCTAGCCATCGCTCGGCGAAGGTCGAAACTGGCAAAAATGACAGTGGAAATAGGAGGGAAATTCCCATAGACCCAATGTTAATGACAAAAATTCTCGGAGGAGATGGCAGAAACGCCGACCAAACACCAACAGCAGGATCAGGGCCCCAGGAGAAGTCGTATGCAACAAAAACGACGCGTGCTACGACTGGCACTCGAAGTGCCATTGATTCTACTCGCCTTCTTTCTTGCGCGAGCCGCTCAGAAGCGGACATTAGTAATAAGCGGCCATCCCGGAGAGATCGCTGTCACTGACACGGATGGACATTCTTGTGTTGAGATCCAGGCACTGGCGCGGCTGACGAATGGTTCTCTAGGCTTTAACGGAAATCAAATCATATTGACACTACCTGCCGCGTCCACTCCCCCAGGCTCAGCTCCTCCAGCAAGTCAGCCTTCTGTCTCAGGATTTTCCAAAGACTTCATCAGAGCCAGCATCGAAGAAATGGCGGTGATCAGGGAATGGCGAAGCACACTTAAGAATGCAGTCCAGCAAGGATTCCCTGTTACTGAAGACTGGGCGGACAATTACCGGGCACGCGCTGAACAAAGTCTTCGATTAGTGTCTCTAGCAGTCTCAACACAGTATGACCGGAATGCATTTCAGTTGCTCACAAATGAGTTCAAGAACATGAAGAAGCTAAGCGACCGATTCGTGGAAGCAAGCAAAGCCAGGATATATGTCTCGCCTAACTTGTTCAACAACGACCCGCTGGACAAAAGAATCTTGGACTGCGCACATTCGCTGGCGTCTATGGCTGCTAGTGGGCAGTTTATTGACGATGGAACATGCCAATAAGCCTTGCCGAACAACGAGCTTCAGTCGTTCCACTACGCTGGTAAGGCCGACTTTTTCTCCCCTACGGATCTGCCTGGCAAAGTTGACAGTTCTCTCCTCTTCTTCGCCAGCTCAAAATCGTAGACGTGCACGGACAGTGCCTGGACAGGTAGTGACAGAGCGAAATGAAAAAGGACAAGCATGGTGCGGCTTCGGGGAAGCAATAGCTTGGTGGATAGGCGTGGCGAAAGCCACACCCATACGCTCTCGTGGACCGTCGCCCGGTATTTCTCCAGTTTGATTGCTCTCTGGCAGTTAGCGCGTAGGCTTGAAACACCGAGAGGCGAACGCAGCGTCCAAGCAGCAGGCAGCGATGTCGGTGTCCGCGCAGGTACAGCAACAATATCAACAGGCACAAGCCGCATACAACGAGCGACGAGACACTCTTAGGAGAGGATTTTCAGCTTGCATGGATGCGCGCAGGTATTCGGTGAAGTAGATGGGACTCATTCTCGCTGCTCTAATACTGTCCTTGATGACAATGTCGAGCAATCTCCGCCCGCACCTTATTCAACTAAGTCTGCTCTATCTGTTCGCCGCAGTCCCCGCACTTGCTCAGGCACAGGCTCCTGTTTTTGAGATTACTCCGCAAGTCAGCACGATTAAGTTCGACGTGGAGGCGTCGGTCGCTATAAAAGGCACTTTCGACAAATGGGAGGCCACGCTTACGTTCACGTCTACTGATGTCACCAAAGGCATTGTGGAAATCAGAATTCAAGCGGACTCGGTGGATACCGGAAGTGGTATGAAAAACGGCAAGCTCAAAAGCAAAGACTTCTTCGACGTCAAACAGAATCCGTTGATCACATTTAAGTCAACGAAGATTGCACAGACCGGTCCCGAGACATTTGAAGTGGATGGCGATTTTACGATACGCGGAGTTACTAAGCCCGAGAAGTTACTACTTACTCTCTCCGGGAAGGGGACGGGCTCAGGCGAGATCAAAGGGACAATGGCCTTTGACAGGAAAGACTACGGAATGAACAAAGGCATCCCCTTGGTAAAGATCGCCAATCGCGTCGAGGTGACAGTGGGACTCAATGTCAGGAGAATCAGCGGACCTCCATTAGACCTGAAGCAGTAGCCAGCTTGGCTAAAGGCGGTTGTGGCCGCACATCTAAATTCCTGATTGTCGCCGCAGACAGAAAAACCTCTCTCCTGTCCAATTGTACTGACTGCCTGATATTGGGGCCTGTGGCTGGCTATATCGGACCGATTCGGGAGTATCCACAAAGGAGCATGTCCATGGAACCTCCTATTTCCCCTCTGGTCTTTGCAATCCTTTTATTCATGGGCATGGTGGCTCTGGTCGAAACTGGCCGGCGTTTTGGTGTCAGGCGCCGCGCAAAGGAGTCGGAAAACGAGCGAGGAAGCCTGGGGACGATAGAGGGCGCGGTTTTCGCCCTGTTTGGCTTGTTGATGGCCTTCACCTTTTCGGGAGCTGCTTCCCGGTTTAACGAGAAACGAATGTTAGTCGCCGAGGAAGTCAATAGTATCGAGACTGCGTACCTGCGGCTTCGCCTAGTGTCTCAGGAGGCGCAACCCGCGCTTCGGGAGTTGTTCCGCAACTATGCGGACTCGCGACTAGAAACGTATCGCAAACTGCCGGACATGGAAGCAGCCAAGTTGGAAATGACCAAGTCGAAGAAGTTCCAGGATGAGATCTGGAGCGGAGCGGTTGCCGCCACGCGCCTCTCAACCTCTCACCCCGCGGCTGGCTGGTTACTACTTCCCGCAATCAACAATATGATTGATATCGCCACCACGCGAACGATGGCTCTGCAAAGCCATCCGCCGAGAATCATTTATGGGCTTCTGTTCGGCCTTGGACTGGTGTGTTCGCTTCTGGCAGGTTATCGCATGGCGAGCGGCCAACAACGGAGTTGGCTCCACATTCTGGGCTTCACACTCCTCACGGTCATCATTGTCTATGTAATGCTTGACGTTGAGTATCCGCGCGCGGGCTTGATTCGACTCGTGTCCGCAGACCAACTATTGCTCAAGGTTCGCGAGGCCATGAATTGACAGCTGATAAGGCATGTGAGAGCCATAACTCGCAGCGCACTGACTGCCGCCACATCAAGCGGCGACACGATCCCAAAAAATCGATGGACAGAGGTTGTATCGAGCCGCCTGCGCGAACGCAGTCCGGCAGGAAGAGGCAGAGAGCTGCGAATTAGCGTGCCGGACCCGAGGTGCAGTGAGCTTCCCGTCAACGAGCTTCCGTTCTCGCATGCTGGTGAGGCCGAGTCCTCGGCCCCCGAACGCCTCCTCAGGATCAAATCCAATCCGTGAATCACGCACAGTCAATTGAATCTGATTCGATATGCAACTAAGCCACACTTCGAATCGCTTTGAACCACAGTGCCTGATCGCATTCTGTAGGGCTTCTCGCAAAACGCGGAAGAGACAAAGCGAGATCTCCTCAGGCAGCTTTTCGGGGACGTCGCTGGAGTGGAAATCGATCTCCACTTTTTGGTGATCGCAAAGTTCTCTACAGAAGCTAGCAGCCGCAATCATGAGCGGGTGCGAGTCGACCTGTACGTCGACCATTTCTTCCCTACTCGGGTTTGAAGTATCCCTCCTTGGGGATCGCCATCGCTCGTGGTTTCCTCCAATCTTTAGGCAATGATCCGGCTTTTCTCTTCGACGGCTCGGCGCTTGGCACTGCTTGTGTTGCCATTTGATTCTCCCTTCGACTGGTGATGAATTCCTGACTGAACCTCCGACTACCTACTCGTTTGCGACGCACGGGCTCGCAAACCGGAAAGCTCGCCCAACAGAACGGTTCCCATCGCTTCGCGCAAGACTTTTGGCACGTGAATAAGATGAAGGATTGCCCGCGACAAAACGACTGGGCATTTCTGACAGTGATAGGCATCATCAATGGTGCAGAATCGACATTCGATCGCCTGCGAGAAAGCGGCAGATCCAAGGCATCAAAAGTGATCCTTTCCTCGGCAGACGCATATGCCGATAAGTGTCGACGGTCTCGACGGAATAACAACACTGTCAAAAGTCCCAGGTCTGCAAGAATGATGTTTTCGAGTTGGCATCTGACGCGGGGCCGAATTACATCCTGGTGCGCGCGGACCCCAGTGCTAGGACCACTCGCCAAACCCTCGTCGCCAGCGACCTGCAATATACCTGCAGTTCAACTCATCTGGCTCATGCCATTTACCTTTGGCATAGCGGCTTTCGCCTGCTGAAACGTCCTTGTGGCCTCATGCATCGTCGGGTATATCTGGATTTTGCGGTCTCCTGTTGCTCGCTGACGTGATTCAGCCCAAATGCGCCATTCCGTTTTTCGGCCGGCTCCAGCAAGAACTACACCCCGCTCACGCAAGGTATCTGCGACTTCTTCGGCGGTGTAGAGCCCAGTCGCATCGATCATCGTAATCGGGAGCATGTCAAGCACAAGCCACTTTAGAGAGGGACCAGCCAGCTCTGCAGCCGCAATAATCTCGCGTTTGAAATAGGGTGCATTGAAAAACACAACAGGGGAGTTGAAGCGAAGGAGCATCAGGCCTGGTATCGTTGCGGCCCCGGGATGCCGTTCGATGGAATGAAAACCTGGGAAACCTTCGACTTTTCCAAGGACTTCGCTCTTTGGACGCGACACCAGCCTTACAAACCGCAAGATATAATAGCTAAAGACTGGAGACGGCAAACCGCAATCAATTGCAAACAATAAGCAGAAATTCTCGTTGTGGAGGACGCCTCTTCGTGTTGTCCATGCTTCAGGAAGCTCCAGAACTCAGGTCGTTCTGAGGCCTCGGACGGGAAGGCAATTTGCGCGCTTTGGTTAGCGTCCAATTTAAGGTGCCTAGTTGGACCCAACCGCAGCCTACTCAGTCACACATCTAGTCTTAGTATTCCATTATCAGGATTGAATCGATTCACAGCAGGAAACCCTGAGTAAGCCGTCTGAGACTCCAGCAGCCTTTGACGACAGCCCGATTCATTCGCATCCTGGGGAAACAAAACGCCCGCCTGCAATCACCTGCTTTATGGCCGGAATCAAATCGGTACCCAAGCGTGATTTAAGCACGTAGCCCATAGCGCCGGTCTCAAGCGCGGCCAAACAAATATCACGATCTTCTTCGACAGTTAAAAAGATGGTCTTGACGCCCAAATCAGATTCTTGCAAGCGCATTGCTACTTCAATTCCGCCCAGATTGGGCATCATAATGTCGAGTATTATGACATCAGGGCGTAGTCGGGCAGCGGTCTCCAATGCTGTCTGACCGCTGCTTACCGCGCTCACAACTTCAAACTCAGCAGACAAGAACTTGCGCACATACTCAAGCATCTGTGCGTGGTCGTCAGCCAACAGTATGCGCGTTCTAGACAGGCGAAAACCCTCCCGCTCCTATAACACGAGCTGGACAAGAAACTCTTGTACTAAAAGGACCCTTTGGGACGCCGGGAAGGGGACGTTCGTCAACCCGACGTTCACGAAATACCCTGGATCTGGTGAGGCTGATGCTGCCTTTTGCAACTCGGAATGTCAAGCCAAACTGAACTACGAAACTGAACTACGAACCTTTTATCTACGTTAGTATTTTCGGCTCTGCACAAGAATTCGTAGAGACCCGCATTTTAGGCGGCTTTCTGAAGAACGATGAATTCGGTCTTGGTGACCGCCATGCGTTGGGCCTTGAGCAGTAGATAGCCGAGATTCTTGTAACCACGGCCCCTTCTAAGAAGGGTTTTGATGTTGCCGTTGATGGCTTCCACCACTCCGAAACGTACCTTGGTGCGGCAGTAGTTGAGGATGCCGTCGAGGTGATCCAGAAGCATGTGAGCAAGTTTTTGAAAGGGTTCCAACCGTTGCCATCGCAGTTGATCGATCCAACTTTGCAGATAGCGCAGCATGGCCCCTTCATAGCGGTAGGTCCACAACCGCTCCAAGCTTTCCTTCAGAAGGTAGGCTTTCATCACCCGTCGATTGAGGGCGAACAGATCGTTTAGCTGCTGACGTTTTTGGCTGTCCAGATTCATCCAGCGCGTCAACAGCAGCCAGCGTTTGCCCTTCACTACACCGCGCATGCGTCCGCCTTTGCGGAAGAACTCCGCCCGGCGCACTTCATCGATGGCTTTGTTGGCGTGCTGCAAAACGTGAAACTTGTCGTAGATGATGCGGCAGTTCCCAGCCCATTGTTCAATGCTGTTGGTGAAAGGCCGCCACATATCCACGCAAGCCGCTTCCACTCGTTTCCGTTGCGAGGCGCTCAGTTGCGTCCGGAAAAACTCATCGAGGGTTTCCTGTTTGCGGTCCTGCCCAAACCACAACGGCTCGCCGGTATCCAAGTTACTGACCACGGTGATGAACTTCATCTGCTTGCCGAAGTAGATCTCATCCACTCCCATTTGTACTAACGGGTCCTTGCGACGTGCGGCACTCCAGCGCTGCAGATACCGCAGGTCGATCGCTCGCACGGTACTGGCGGCCAGTCGGAACTGCCGGGCCACTTGTCGTACCGACGCGCTTTCGCACGCCAACCCCACGGCTTCTTCAAAACGCTTACTAAAAGGTGCTTTACTCGGCAATTGCGGGACCTTCTCGACTCGTACCCCGCATTGCGGACAGCACACCCGATACACTTCGATGATCACCGTCGTCCGATACTCGCCCCACGGCAAATCGCGCACCTCGCGCTCGTTGCAATCATGCGCATCGCTAAACTTTCGTCCGCATCCCGAACAGACCAGTTTCCGGTTCCCCGCTTGCGCCGCACCCATAAACGCAGGGTCTTGGCGACTTCATCGATTTCGTGCCGCTGGACTCGGTAGCCCGGCCATCCCAGAATTTTCGTGAATTCGTTGTCGCGCATTCCGCCGAGTCTAGCCGAACCGCGCCCACGACGGAAACCCGCTCCTTTATTGAGGCTCTACGAATTCCTGCTCAGAGCCGTATTTTCTTCTAGGGAGATTTTTGTTCCCGGGTCAGAAGCTCTCGACCAATCGTAGTTTCCGCCTCTCCCTGCTACCCATATACTTCCTGTCATTCCTGACGGTGTTTATTCATGTTCACGGGCATACCATGAAAACCGTGTGCAAACAGCGGCACTTTGACAGCAAGCCGTCGTTCTTAGCGAAGTCCGCGCGCTCGTGGCGCACAACTGATATCACACGAGCAGATCCGGAAACGGAGTCTAATGCGACAGTCCATGAAATTCGGAATCATCCGGTTGTCAATCTCAACGGCATTTCGACAGGCCAATCCATTCAGAGCGCGAAGGTTGCCGTTGCTGACAACGCGGACGTGCTTTTGCGAGAAATTGCCGCGCAACTGGCGGAGCTAAACGGCAAGATCAGCAGTATCGGTCTTCAACCTTCCGGCAGCCCGCTGCCTGAACGCCAAGGTGCATCAGCTGCAGTGCTTCGAAGCATAGGGACACAAGAGCTGCAAGAGTGGTCCCCGACGCAGGAGGACGTCGATGCGTACGTGGATTCTCTGGAACACGAAGTGTCGGAAGAAAGCGTGCTCATGCGACAGTGCCAAGGGGAAGAGCGGAGGGCAGCGGCACCCACCAAAGCCCGACACTCAAATGTCTCCGTTTTGTTCTGGTGCGCGATGGCGACCGCCATAGCGTGCCTCGGGTGGCTGCTTCAAATCATTTACGACTCGCTGAAGTGAAAGGCGATAATGTGGCTTGTTCCCTACCCGTCCCATCGACAGCCCTGCACCTTTGAGATGGGCCCGATAACTAGAATGCCGCTGTAGAATGGGGAGGCTCTTCCTTCCTTTTCTGATTCTTGCTTCGCTCGAACTTGGCGCGATACACCATCGCTCGTGTCTGAAGCAGTTCCGCTTCCTCCTTCCGCTTCGTTCTAATAAGCACTAAGGCATAAGTCTTCAAAGCGTCTATTAAAGTTGGATAGTCCGGAGGAGAGATGTTTTCCAAAATAGAAAGCGCCCGTTGGCAAACCGGCTCTGCCTCGGCATCATGTCCAAGCGCTAATTCAGCGAAGGCTAACTTCGTAAGGCTTTCCCCAACCTCTAGGTGTTCCGGCCCCAGCAATTTCTCCTTGATCGCGCTCGCACGTTTGAAAAGCGCCCTTGCATCGTCATACCGGCGCTCATCAATATAGACGACACCCAAGTTCTCTAAGCTTGCTGCGAAGTCTAGCGTTTCCTGTCCACGCTGGCTTTCCCAGATCGTTAGTGCGCGTCTGTATAAGCTCTCAGCCCCTGCGTACTCCTGTTGGTGGTAGCGCAGCGCAGCCAACCTGCTGAGGACAACTGCCACCTGCTGGTGTTCCGTACCATGCGCCCTTTCCTGGATGGATAAGGCATACCGGAGGAGCCGCTCAGCCGCAGCGTATCTACCTTCTTCCTGGTGAAGGATAGCCAAGTTGCCGAGAACGGTAGCAACATATGGATGTTCGGGTCCAAGCACTTTTTCCAAGACCGCTAGGGCGCGCTCGTAGAGCGCTAGCGCTTCCTTCTGCTTGCCTTGCAAATCGCAAGCCAACGCAAGGCTGTGGAGAGACAAGCCTACGTCCAAGTGCTCTGGTCCATTAATGCGTTCTTGAATCAGGAGGGCGCGCCGCAAGAGGGATTCAGCGTCTGAATATTGGCCTTTCTTGTTGTACAACGTCGCCAAGTTGTGCAGGGTGGTCGCTAATTCCCGGTAATTTGGCTCGAGGGCGCTTTCCCAGATCACCAGGGCACGCCTAAAGAGCGGCTCTGCCTCTGAATACCGGCCTTCCCCTTCGAGGGCCGTAGCAAGGTTATTCAGTGCACTTGCAAAACGCGGCTCGAACTCCCCGAATTCTGCGGCCTGCCGAAGAGCGTCTCTAAAGAAGGCCTCGGCCTCCACGTAATGTCCTTCCTTATACGCCCCCAGCCCACGTTGGTTGGCGCTAACCGAAGACGAAACTTGCGCTGATGCTGAGGTAACTCCAAAAACCGCTAAAAACGCGGCGAATAATGCGCGAGGTTTCACAGCGCCTCCTCTTTCCAGAGGCCTTCCCCCAAGAAACAGATCTTGCGATTTGCGACCTTGCGAGAAAACTGTCAGAACTACCAGCTCATCAGGGAATGCGTACGAACGAAGCTACCTTCTGCGGCTTGAGGGCTTCTGTTTGGTCCGTTTAGGATGCACTGCTAAATCTTCGGTGAGCACAACCTGTCATTCTTGCCAGTGTGCCTGCGCGTCTTCAATAGCGTATCCATCTCCATATGCACGGGTACACCTTGCGAGAACGCAAACTAGAGAAGCTCGACCGCATTTCCCTAGCCGAAACCATCGAGTTGGTTCGGCAAGGCAAGGGGACACTGAGGCCTTCGAGCCCATCTATACGAACTATTTTGGGCTGGTTCACAGCATTTGCTTGCGCATGCTTGGAGATCCGGTGGAGGCCGAAGATGTGCCTCAAGACACATTCGTCCACCTGTTGCGCAAGATCCACATGTTTCGAGGCGAGTCGGCGTTTTCATCCTGGCTTTATCGCTTGACCACCAACCTTGTTCTTATGCGTTTCCGTAGAAGGAACCGTAAATTGTCTTCTCTCGACGAGTTCTTAGACGATGAGGATGAAGGGAGTGCTTACAGAGAAATCGGCGGACCCGACCTTCATCTAGCTGGTTTGTTCGACCGTATCAACCTTCAAGCAGCTATCGACGTATTGCCGGAGGGATACAAAGCAGCTTTCATTCTTCATGATGTCCATGGTTATGAACACAGGGAACGCTAACTTAGGCCCCTGCCGTTACACTAAAACTGCCAAAACTGACAGACTTTACCGGGACGTTTGACGTCACAAGTCTATGCGTCAATGTGGATGAGGTACAAAACCGCTGATGAGAGCCGCCACACGTTCAAGAATCCAGCAAGCGTGGTTCAGGGTGACCCAAAACCCGTGAATGCTTGAACGTGGAAGTTTTCCTGGACCTGGCCGAGGCACGGCGGAAACTCGACGAGTGGAGAAACGACTACAACCAACAGCGTCCGCACAGCGCGCTGCGGATCGCACGCCGGACGAATTCGCCGGCGTGGCTACGCAACCTTCCTCACCCAAGAGGCCGTTTGTGTTGAGAGGTTCAAGTGAGTTACTTTAGGCTCCAACAGGCCGGAAAAATCGGCCCGACGAAGAAGGTGCCAGTGTGCCATCGATTGTAACGGAATGGCTCAGTATTGCGGCTGAAACGCTGATCTTGGCACGCTAGACTTGGTTCCTATTCGATGTTCCAGAGTCTCAAGTTTCCTCCCTGATCTTAGGCAAGGGTTGTCCAAGGAGAGCATGAAGCACCGTTGTGGACATTCCTCGAGGAACGCGTGTGCATCAACTGAAAATTATAATCGCTGATGACAACCCCGCATTTCTACACCAAATGGTCACTCTGTTGGGGGCTGAATTTGACGTTGTCGCCACTGCAGGAGATGGCCGAATAGCTCTTGCGAAAACCCTGCAGCATAGACCAGATGTTGTGGTTCTCGACTTGGAGATGCCTTTTCTCAACGGCATCGAGATTACAAGGGAATTGAGAAAACTCACTCCAGCGCCCGCCATCGTGATTTGTTCCGTAGAGAGCGACGAGGAGATTGTTGATGCGGCCCGACAGGCTGGCGCGCTGGGGTACGTTTTCAAAACGCGTATCGCTCATGATGTGGTGGCGGCTGTCAAATGTGCTGCTCGCGGCGTCCCTTTTGTTTCCTCCCCCTTTTGACACTACCAATACTCTGTTGAGCGACAAACTTTTTGGACTACCGTCAGTTCTCTGATATGCCGGTAAACCGAAACCAGCAGCCGCGACAGATGACCTTACTCACTGGCACTTTCTTTAAATGACACGGAATACGTTGATGTGTTTTCAGTTTGTTCTTGGACGTGGAGCGCAGAAGCCACCCAGTACTAGAACCAGTTTGTGCAATTTGATTCATTTCTGCTTTCAGCAAAACTTCTCTTTTAACGAAGACTTTAAACATCTATCTTGAATATTACCTAGAATGGGAGTTACATACTGTGCAAGGAGCGCTTCCCTTGTGAGAACTGTCGTGGAACGGCTAAAGATATCTTCGTATAAAGCACCGGGTTGTGTGAACGCTGACAGCGATGAATTGACACTGAATCCAGTCAGAACGAATCAATCTTCAGTGTCGTGAAAGCGAGAAGTATTTCCGCCTAAACGGATTTGGTGACCGAGGTCCTGGGCGAGGTGGTCAAATATGTCACACCGCGAGTTAGCTTTTCCTCTCTTTCGACAGCGGAGCGCAATCGACTCTCTATCTGCGTCTGACAGAGGCACAGCGCTGGCTCTAGCTCCTGCATCGTATCGTGCATCGATAATCGCTCTGCTGGTTGCAATCAGCTACTATGTGGGATCGCAAATTGGCTTTCTCCTGACGCCCGCCGACACGCCAATTGCGACCTTTTGGCCTCCTAATGCAATTCTTCTCGCCGCTCTCTTGTTAACTTCTCCGCGAATCTGGTGGGTTCTTATTCTGGCGGTGTTCCCCGCGCATCTTTTCATCCAGCTGAGGACCGGCATACCCTTGATCTCCGCGCTCTTATGGTTTGTCGGAAACACCGGCGAGGCACTGCTGGGTGCTGTCTTTGTCCGAATTTTCAAGAAAGACAAGCCACTGTTCGAAAGCGTCCACGGGGTGATCGTTTTCTTGGCCTGTGGTGTTCTTCTGCCGACTCTTGCAACATCGTTTTTGGATGCTGCAGGTGTGATTCTGACCGGACTTGGTCAGAATTATTGGATCCTGTGGACGACTCGGCTCACGTCCAACATCGTCTCTGATCTCACCATCGTGCCGACCATCGTGATCTTTGGAGTCAAAGGGCTCTCCTGGTTCCGCAGAGCAAACGCTTCGGCATATTACGAGGCAGCACTGTTAATGACAGGCACAGTGGTTGTCAGCCTCCTCGTATTCGGCAGGGAAAGCGCTATAAGCGGTTTCTGGGCTTTCATTTACACCCCTCTGCCACTCTTGATTTGGGCGCTACTGCGATTTGGATCTGGAGGAGTGAGTGCATCGATGCTCGCTGTCGCATTGATTTCTGCCTGGAATACCATGCACGGACGAGGACTGCTTGGATTCCAGTCTATGGTTTACGCCGTTTTGTCGCTTCATTTCCTGCTGACAGTGTTTGTAACATCATTCCTGTTGTCGGGCGCACTCATTGCTGAAAGGCAACGCGGCGAAGAAACGCTGCGCGCGAAATGCGGCAATCTGGTCCATGCACGGGAGCAGGAACGCTATCGCATCGCACGAGAGCTGCACGACAACATTCTGCAGCGACTAACACTCGTCAGCCTTCACCTTGACGAGCTCCGAGCTGCATCCCTCGTTTTTGCGAAATCGCCTTTGAACAACATCTACGAACAGATTTCCGACGTTTCCAAAACAATTCGTGATTTATCCCACGACCTGCACCCTTTCACGCTCGAATACTTGGGCCTTACCCGTGCTCTACGAAAGTTATGCCGGGACGCTGGCGCTCAGTGCGAGATTACGATTGAATTTTCGGAACATAATGTAGCATTTCTCCTTCCCTCAGGCGTTTCAAGCTGCTTATTTCGGGTAGCGCAAGAGGCGCTAGAAAATATCGTCCAACATAGCCGTGCTAAAGCCGCTGCCATGGAACTGAAATTGGCCGACCGAGCGGCCGTGTTGCGAGTCTCTGATGATGGAGTCGGCATAGATCCCCTACGCCCCGAAGGGATCGAATTGGCTTGCATGCGCGAGCAGGTCCTAGCTCTGGACGGCACACTCGAGATTACGTCGTCACCTTCAAAGGGCACGGTTATTGAAGTTTCTATTCCGGTTAAAACGATTTCCTCAATCCGGGGCCTCGATTGAATTTAGACTGATACTTCTACCAGTTGTTGGACCACCAAGCGAAGGTCACACTTCCCGTTGCACCGGGAAGGGCAGCGTGAATCGGCTTCGCAAGTCAATTCTCGGCGGGATGTGCCGACGCGAGCTCAAGAACTTGCTCGCTTTTTCAGTCCTGGTAATGGCTTTTTCCCTAGAATCGTGTAGTGGTGCGAGTAAGTCGAACGGATCAGGGACGGGCCAAGGCAGCAATGCCATTCTGATTCTCACGCTTCGTGCCGCTGCTTCGCCAGCCCATGCGAATACCAACCTTCTTTCCTTCCGCACGATTGTCGCAGGGGTTTCATTAACTCCCGAAACGGGCGGGTCCATAAATGTGCCGCTGAATTCTGACTTGTACCAAGCAGACCTTACCAGGCTCCAGAGTGACACTACTCTTCTCGCTCTATCTACTTCGATCCCACCTGGAACCTACACGAATATGGTTGTGAGCCTCTCAGATGCGGCTGTTACCTATTGCATACAGACTCAGGGAATTATCGGATGCGAGGCGGGCAGTGTAACCACTTTGAACGGGCCACCGGCTACGCCCATAATCACAACGTCCCCGTTTCCTCTGGTTGTCACTCGCGGGCAAAACAC
>WNFP01001625.1_pt1 | contig 17710 bp, 22 predicted proteins | sample 5400201 | NCBI WGS metagenome assembly WNFP01 (sample SAMN13153355, study PRJNA577476) | soil metagenome | isolation source: 115 cm saprolite under Madrone tree | place: USA:California | collected 2016-06-14 | reverse complement strand
ATTAGCTTTGCCGATTTTTTCTTCGCTATTAGGCATTGCCTATTTCGTTTACCGGCCTGAAAATTTCCCTGTTATGCGGTCACGCTGCTTTGCGCGCCAATCGTCGCTCGATCCTTTGCACTTCCGCTTTAATCGCGACAAGAACTCGCCTGGATTTACGCTCCCCGAGTGCGACTCGCCTGACGTGAGAAGGAGTAAGCCTGACTTTGCGAGCAACACGAGTGAAGATTCCTGCGTATCTAGCAGCTCTGAGCACATCGATCTCGGTAGTGGTATTCTTGAGAGCCATAATTTGGCTGTTGTTCAACCACAGTTATTTAACCGAGGTTTAAAGCTGGAGTCAAGTAAAAAAGGTGGGCCAGAATATGGCTCAAAGTCGCATCTGCCCGAATGGGCTAAGCTGATGGAGAGTCTTCAGATATCAGTAACCGCTGACAGGCGAATATTTGCAGCAAAGTTAAACGTAACGCAAGTTACTGTTTCTAATTGGCTTACAGGTAAAAAAGAGCCAAGGCCGGAAATATATTTCCGCATTTCCCGGATATGGCCTGACGCACCTGAAGTCCCACTACTCCTGAAAAGAGCGGCCGACGTGTCTGGCTTATATCAGGTTCGCGGATTCGACGATCTGATTGAAAAAAACAAGAATTCAACAGACACAAGGACAAAAGGGTACGCAACCAGTATTCCACTTTTAAAACACCAGTCAGCGCTTGGAACTTCTCGTCAGACTAATGAAAAAGAGATACAGGAAGAACTAATTTTCCCAGTCTCTTTTTGTCCAAATCCTGAACACACCGTTTGCGTTAAATTCACAGGCGATTCGATGAGCCCAATCATTGATGATGGGTACATAATTGCAATCGATACAGCACAAAATAAACGTGAGCGTCTGTATAACCACATGATTGCTGCTCGATCACCCGAAGGACACATTCACATCAAGTGGTTGCGTAAGGCCGGCAAAGAGGATTTGCTTGTTCCACAAAACACTGGCAAGAGACATCAGTCGGAAATCTTTCCTCCAGAAGATGATCAGAGTGGGTGGAAAATTATAGGGAAAGTTCTGTTCTGGATCGGAACACCAGGGTAACTCGCGCATATGGCGTCGTTTGGACAAATATCGATACTGTTTGGCATTGCGCTGGAAATATTACTGGCGTTACTTCTGATTAAAAGAGGACTTCAGCGACGTTTGTCTGTCTTTTTTATTTACATCGTCGTTGAAATTTTCAACACCGCAATTCGCTTTTCAACAGTGTCACACCACTCCATTTATTTCAGGGTTTATTGGCCTGGGGAGTTGTTGAGTGTCAGCCTTGCGTTGTTTTCCTCGTACGTCAGCTTCATTCGCGCATTTCGAGGACTGAATGTTCTTTTCTGGTTTAGGGCTGTTGTTATCGCATCGATTTCATTGGCACTTGTGTGGTCTGCCTGGAATAGTGTTTTCCACCCTCCCGTGAGAACTGGAATTCCTCATCATATATATGCGCTGATGCAGTGTATTGTTGGTCTCCAAACGGCAAGCCACTACATACTGATATCCACAGTTGTTCTCTCTGTTGTTATTCGCTATTGGCTAAACCTCGACAAAAAAAATATTGATCTTGGAATAATTTATGGATTTGGGGCATCGGCGTTGGGAGTGTTGGTTGGCGCTGCAGCTTTTTCCGAATTCCGGACAAAATTAATTTTTGTCTCTGAATGGTCTGGAGCTGTGGGATACTATCTCGCTCTTTTTATATGGCTGTTTTTTTTCATTCCCCTAATGAAAAATTACACCCTGCATACAGATGTACAAAATACCTTTGTTCCACACAGGGCACTTCAACAGCTTAAGCAGTACAGGACAGTTTTGAAAAGAAAGGTTTAGCGAATGAGCATCAGTGCTTCAGTCTGTGTTCCGATTGTTGGTGCAGGTGTTACTGTTGCTTTTTCAGTCTGGACAAGTATATCCGGCGCACGAGAAAGAACAATTGAAGACGTTGAATTCTTTCTTCGCCACTCAGACCTTCATCGACTGGAGAATCTGCTTGACCCAAATGAGGAGGCCATTCTTCGTTCTCAGATGTCTCTTGACGCTTTCCGGAAACTACAGCGAAAGCGTATCTCAGCTGCAATAGAGCAGATTGGAATGATGAGTCACAACTCTTCAGTGTTGTTTCGTTGTTCTCAAAACGAGTTCAGTAAAATCAGGCACAAAGCGAGCTCATCGTTAGAACAGCAAGACACTGTAATACTGGAGGTGATTCGGTTATCCAGCACAGTTCGCCGAATGTGCATTATCGCTAATTTTAAGTTGCGCGTGTGGAGACTGATCGTGTCATGTTCATTTCCTTTCATGCCAATACCGAGCCTGTGTGATCTAAGAGAAATGCTTGGGCACGACATACTTTTGGGATACGAACATCTCATGAGTTCTGTCGGAGAAATGTCACTTCAGTACGGCCAGGAAAGATACGACCAGATCATGTCGGCCTTGTGAGCTAACTCACATGACCGACACGATTTCATGCGGGTGTTGTGATTCAGAACTGAGGGCAAATTGGTGGACAGTATGCAGTTGGAGTTGGTCCGTCAATATTTTGTTTCGTTGAATCGTTAGCAAACGAAGAACTTGAGAATACCGCAAGAGCCATAAGCAGAACCAGTTTAAGGGGTTTCATTAGTTGTGTGTTTCTCCTTTGCCGCCCCAAATTGGCGGTGTCAACGTAAAGCATATTCCTGATGGAGGTGATATTTTGACGAGAATTCGTAAGGTAACCATTGCAGTGCTGGTCCTCTATACCCAATTGCTTATGGCTTCGAGCTCACGCAATTTCCCTGACCCCGCCGACAAGGTGTTTGCCGCCTGCGTGGCCAGCGCTAACGCCCGTGGATATGTTGTTTCCTCGGACGAAAAGGCAGGTGTCATCAACTTCTACACAAACGTTGCTCCGGGCACAATTACGGTTTCGGGCAGTGAAAAAGGCACAACAGTCACAGTTGAAGTGAAAGGCAACGTCAAGTGGCTTACCGACTTTGAAGGGCCAATTTTGTCGGGAGCGGAGAAATTTCTTAAGGGAAAATCCCTGAAGACATATGGCCTTCTTCGCAGCCATGCCATTGAGGCGGCTTCACGTCAACAGTATTCCTTTTCCTCTCCAGCGTCTGTTGTAATTCATTCTGACGTGAAGAGAGTGAAGGGCGCGCTGATATCTCAGCTTGCGCAAAAAGGTTTTGCGGTTTCTGGTGAGACAGACAGCACAATCAACCTGTTCCGCGATGTTTCGGCAGACCGGCCTCTTGCTGGATTTTTGCTGTTTGGAAATAGCCTGCCCAGCGCATACAGGTACATCCTGCAATTCATATTTGTTCAGGAAGCAGATAATGTCAGAGTGCTTACGGCAACGCGAATGATCACACAAAATGGATACGGTGGCACAGTTCAGTCTGACCTCAACAGTGATCCAGATTCACAAGCCGTCATGCAAACTCTTCTGAATCAAATCAAAAGTGGGATAGAGCGTGACCAGTCAAATCAGCCTGTCTTCGGAAAAGATGTTCCACCTCCAGACAAAATTCCTGGTCGACCGTAAATAACATAAGTGCATCCATATAAAAACCGCCCGGCACCACCGCCGCGCCGGGCGTGATAGACTGCGCTTCGTAACACCCTCTCTGCTGTAAAACACAGCAAACACGCCAAACAATCCAAGCGCACAAAGTGCACAAAGTAGTCCGAACTGGACACGAAATTCCGTGCTGCTCGGTTATCTTCCGTCATGTGAGAACACAACGGCTTTTGGCTGTTGGCTTTTAGCTCTTCGGGACATTAACGACATACAACCCGCAATGACAATCAGTAGATGAACCCTGTACCCCACGGACTGCAAGTGCGCAGTCCGTGGGGAAGTTGCAAAAGTAAATTTAGCCGCCTGTTACCAGCGAAAAATTATGGCCTCATTCGAAAAATCATTCGATTTTGTCATGCAGCATGAAGACGCCGATCTGTCAGGCAAGGTGACGGTGGACAGGGGCGGACGGACTCGCTTCGGCATCGCCAGCAGATTTCATCCCGAACTGACGGAAGTGTTCTTTACCGGACCAAGGGAATTGGCTCTGGTCACAGCCAGGAATATTTATAAGCGCGATTACTGGGACAGGATCAAGCTGGACGAAATCAAGAGCGACGACGTTGCCAGAAAGCTGTTCGACATGGCCGTGAATATGGGAGTGAAGCAGGCCGTGGGCTATGCGCAGATGGCGGTCAACCAATTGCGTGTGTTTGCTTCGACCAGACTTGGTGGATCGGGCGATATATCCGCGTACGTGCCTGTGGCCGAAGTAGCCGAGGACGGAATTGCCGGGCCATTCACTATTTCGCGAATCGACTATGAGTCCCAGACCGACCAACGCGCTGAAAAACTGATGTACGTCCTGCGCGATCTTTCGCAGATGCATTACCGCCGCGTGGCAGCGGCTGATCCCTCACAGGAAAAATATCTCGCTGGCTGGCTCAAGAGAGCTGAGGCGTAACAAGGAGAAAGTTCAGTGAAGACACAAGCAAGGGAAAATCATCTTCTGGCGTTTCTGGCGCTGGCCGTAATGTGCGCCGCGCTGGCCTCGACCGGCTGTGGAGTCAAGGCCAACACCAATCCCGGCTCAGCGCCGGAAACACCTCACCGCCAGCTTATCAAGGCTGGGTATGATCTGGCGGCGGTCATCAATGCCGGAGAGAAGGAGTTGGAGTCGGTTTATCGCTCCGGCCTGATCGACGCAGGCGAGGCGCGCTCGGCCGGGATGTGGATCGAGCGGGCGCGCAATACCGATCAGACGTTCATCGCCCGTATTCAGTCCATCACATCTGCCGACTCTTCCAGCAAGGCGCAGATTGTTGCGTGGGTTAAAGAGGCTGAAGGCGAGCTGAGGGATTTCTCGCAAAGCGGGATTGCGGTGAAAAACCAGAAAGCCAAGGACAGGCTGAGCGGAGTGTTCTCCGGCGTGGATCTGATTCTGAATACCCTCAACTCCATCCTTATAGCGATTCCTGATCCGCCAGCCGTTACGCCCAGTCCATCCGCTCACGCGTCTTTTTCACAAAACCAATACATGGAGGTGCATTTTGGACGAACAGGAAGTTCTACAGCTCATCAATCTGGGAGTGGCCAGCTTTACCAGCATTACCGAACTGGTCCAGCGGCTGAAGCAGAAGTCCGGACTCACGGACGAAGAGCTGGTCGCGAAGGCGACGGAGATGAACGCCGATACAGGGCAGAAACTCCAGGCGTTTCTGGCGTCTGTTCCGGCAGCCTGAGATTTTCCTGGTCATGAAGGGCAGGGTCTGTATCCGGTCCGGCTGCGGAACTCTACTGCTTGACGCAGCCGGTAATCCGGACTTCAACGACTCACGTAAGTTCTGTTCGCCACTGTGCCGCAGGGAAGACAAGAAAGAGCGGATGGAGATGCGCAGGGCGAAGCTGAAACAGGCCGGAAGATGTCCGCTGTGTGGTCAGAGTTGCGGAGAGTCCGTTCCGGGACCTTCCGAGTAGCAAAACGGAAAAACGGCGTTTCGCGTTTAAACGCCCTGAGACGGTTTAGGGGTAGTAGGGGACGTTGAAACATGTCTGAAACGTCACAACTGCCGTTGTGACGTTTCAGCACGGCATCTGAGGGCGATGGGTTAAGGCCCGAATTAAGGTTTGGAGGACCAAATGAACGACGTAGTTAAATTTCTGCGGGGGAAAAAGACTTATCTGTCCGCCGCCGCGATATTTGTTTTGGCAATTTGCGGCTGGTGGTTTGGGGCAATCAGTGAGGTGGACGCGCTTGCTCTTCTGGCTTTGGCGTTTGCCACCATTGGGCTGAAGGCCGGATCTGCGAGATACGCCCTGGCGACGATTCAGGCGCTGGAGGAAATCAAAGCCGCGCAGATGTCTTCGGCTTCCGGCCAGAAGATCGACATCGGAGCGGAGGTGCAGAAGCTAACGCAAATCGGCCAGGACGCTGTTCTTGGCGCTGTCGTACCGCATGTGGTGGTGAACGTTCATCCTCCGGCTACGGCGCAAAGCGTGACCGTTTTCAAGGGTGATTCCGCGAAATGAACCTTCTGGCCAAGGTCTTCAGCGGAGGATTGCCCTCGGTGCTGAAAGTTGTGGTTGGCGGCGGCGCGGGAGCTCTGATTGCGCTTTCGCTGGTGGAAAAAGAGCCCCGCGCCGTCATCGACACATTCCGTCAGTGGGGGGCAATGCCCGTTATGGGAATGATGATGCTGGCCATGATCGGCAGCGGGTTCCATCTTGTCGTGGACCAGATCGTACCGGCTATACGCGAGAACGCTTCAGCCTCGCAGAAGCTGGCCGACGCGGTAGGCGAGATAGCCAGAAAAGAAGACAGCGAAGCCTACGAGCAGAAAGTTCTGCTGGGACACATAGGCACGACGATGGAAAAAGTACTGGAACGTCTTGAGCTTCTCGAATCGCGAGGAAACGCAAGAGCCACTGGAGCTGGAAGATGAAAGCACTGGATACGGAAACGGTCAGAAGGCTTCGCGGAGAGATCCTCGAGCTGGTGTACGAAGGCCATCACGCCCAGAGATCTCGCCTGACGGACTTGATTCTGTGGGGAGTTTTAAAGCGTCTGCAGTACGACGTAAGCCAGAACGATGTTCTTACCACGCTGCAGGACCTGAGTGACAGGAAGTATCTCTCGTTTACTGAAGACAGAAATGAGCGGACAGGCGTAGTGCGCATCACGCAGATCCAGATCACTCCCAGCGGCAGAGACCTGGTTGAGGGAACAAAATCGGATTTGGCGGTACACGTAATCGTATGACCGCTAAACCAAAAACCGGCGAGAAGAGAAAGACCAGGCAGCCGCTCAAGATGGACAAGTTGCCGTCGCACATTCTCGACCGCGTGATGGCTGAGCGATCTGTTGGCCGGACATGGGAAGAGATCGAGGACATGTCGCCCCGGTTTGAGGAGTGGAACAAGACGGAAGAGTCAGTTCGCGCTAACTTTCCCGGCCTTCGCCTGCCTCACTCCACTCTGCAGCGCTGGTACGACCTGCGCGTTGAGCAGGTCAAGCGCGAGGTGATGGCGCAATCGGTGAAGTCCAGAGAGTTCGCGGCAGCGTTCGCGAAGAGCGATTTTCGCAAATTACCCGAAGCCGTCAAGAACGCGCTGGGTGATCAGGTATTCGCACTTATGCAGCACGTCGACGAGAAAAACCAGGCAAGGTTTCGCAAAGAGCTGCTGAATCTGGGAATGCTACTGGCAGAGAACCGCAAGCTCGACATTCAGGAACGGCGGGCAAGCGCGGAAGTAAAACGCATAACGATCCTCGAGCAGGAATTCGAGATGCGGAAGAAGAAGTTCGACAAGGAGACCAGCGATGCGGCAAGGAAGCTCGGCAAAGGCAAGGCAATCACGGAAGAAGACATCAATCGTATCCGTGAGCGCACCTTTGGACTCCCGCCAATTCAGCGCGTCTCTTCCGGCAGTACTGCAGCTTAGGCCGTATCAGCATCGCTGGATTGACGATCCGTCCCGAGCGATGTTCGCGGTGAAATCAGCGCGAATTGGTTTCTCCTTCGCTACAGGGTTAAGGCGGTTTTTTAAATTGCTGGCACACGAAAACAGAACGGTGACCGTGCTGAGCGCTTCCAAGGCGCAGTCCAACGAGTTTGTCGAGACGGTGCAGAAGAACATTCAGCTGATCGGAGCCACGGCTCAGCTGTTCGAAGAACCTTTCTCGGATCTTGATGGGGAGACGTCATTTACTCAGTCGCGCATTCAGCTTCCCAATGGTTCACGCTTTATCGCTCTTCCCGCCAATCCCCGCACGGCACGCGGTTATCCGGGCGACGCCGTGCTGGACGAATTCGGCCACCATGAAGACAGCTATTCCATCTGGGCCGCTGTCACTCGCCAGATCGCCCTCGGCAATGAGATCGACGTACTCTCCACGCCGAATGGTGAACAGGGCAAGTATTTCGACCTGGCCAAAGAGCTGGGGATGTGTGACGGTGTGGCGCCATCGCCGAACCCAAAACAGTCCGGCATCTGGTCCGGTCACTTTATCGATGTCCACAAGGCCGTGGCTGAAGGCTGCCCTATCAACATTGACGAAATGCGGGAACTGATCAAGGACGATGACACGTTCTCGCAGGAATTCCTCTGTGTATTTCTGCAGGCCCGTGGAACGTGGCTGCCAGTTGAATTGATCGCCAGGGCGGAAGACGACGAAGCGACAATGGAATGGCCGGGCGGATACAAGCCGTCCGGTCCGCTATATGGCGGCATTGACGTTGGCCGCGTCAGGGACACAACCCTTTTCTGGCTTGATGAACAGATCGGCGATGTAGCCTGGACGCGCATGGTACTTAGGCTCAGCGGTATGCCATTCCCGCAGCAGCGCAAAATCCTTGAGCCATGGGTTCAGATGACAACCCGAACCGCGATTGATTCAACCGGCATGGGCATTGCGCTGTATGACGATCTCAATGAAATGTGCCCAGGCCGAGTGATGGGTGTGAGTTTCGCTGGCACCAACGATCAGGGCGTAAAGCTCAAAACAGATCTGGCCGTACGCATTAAGCGCAACTTTGAGAAAGGCAAAAACCGCATACCGCGTGACCTGACTGTTCGTCAGGAACTTATGGCGATCAAGCGCGAAGCGACGTCTTCGGGCGTCACATTCGACGCACCGCGCATTGAACTGGATACGGCTGTTGCCGGTGGGCAGAAAAAGAAGGTTTTTAGTCACGCGGAATCTTTCTGGGCAAAGGCACTTGCCGATCTGGCCGCAGAAAGCGGATCAAACATTTCAACCGACTTTGTCGCCAGCTCTACCAGTCAGGCGTACGTAGGCGCAGCGGGGTACATGTGAGCGATCAGACAAACATCGTCAACATGGCGGCCCAGCCGGTTCCGCCTGAGCCAACATCGTCACAGCTTGTGTCGGACGAGGTACTGCAGGGCGTTAAGCGCACAACGCTTTCTCTCTCGCAGGGGTTCGCCGGTGTGTCCGATCCGACGGTCATCTGGACCAGTATGGTGCGCGACTACCGCACGGCGTTTCTGTTTTATCGCGAGCTGGAAGAGAAGGACGACGACATTTCCTCTGCTCTGGAAATGCTGAAGCTTGCCGTTCTGGCGCGCAAGTGGCAGATTGTGCCGAAAGACGATTCGAGTCAGGCCAAGGAAGTCGCTGATTTTATTGACGGGCAGATCAATAACGTCCGCAACTTCCACGAAGTGATGGAAGCCATGCTGGACGCTCCTGGATACGGCGTGTCATTCCAGGAGGTAATGTATGACGTCAGCGAGGGGCAGGTTTCGCTCGTCGACATCAAAGACCGTCCGCAGGAGATCTTCTCCTTCAATCCGCAGAATCTACTGCAGACCGGCCCGCTTCGCCTGAATGTAAATCCGTGGTCGATTGATGGAGGCGATATCGTCCCCGAAGAAAAGTTTCTCGTCTTCACCTTCCGTCCGCGAAGCGGGAACCGTCGCGGCCGGCCTCTTCTGCGCCGTGTGTTCTGGAACAGCTGGTTCAAGCGTCAGGCTCTGCGCTTCTGGCTGCGCTTTGGAGAAAAAGGCCCTGGCACGGCGGCAGTGCTGTATCCGCAGGGTGCTGGACAGGACGAGAAACAGAAAGCTCTGGCTGCCGCAGAGGCGATTGTCGAGAAGATCGCCATTGCCATGCCGGAAAACTTTCAGATAGTCAAAGAGCTGCTGACTTCCGCAAGATCGCAGAAGCCGGACGTTTACAAGCAACTCGCTGACGATCAGAAGTACTCCATCGCACGAGCCATCCTCGGGCAGACGCTTACCTCGTACGGCAATGAGGGCGGCAAAGGCTCGAACGCTCTGGGCAGCGTTCACGCCAAGATGTTTTACCTCAAGGAAGTCGAGGTCGCTATCAAGCTGCAAGCGGTAATCAATGATCAGCTGGTGCGTCCGCTGGTTCTGTGGAATTTCGGCCCTGATGCGCCCATGCCGCAATTCGCCATCAGCACGGAGGACGAACAGGACCTTGTGCAGCGGATCGGAATTGACTCCACCGCTCAGGACATGGGTGTTCCACTCACGCAGCAATACATGTTCGAGACTTACGGATATACAGCGCCAGGGGAGAAAGATCAGATTCTGGTGAAACCTCAGGGATCATCCGGGTCGACTATCTCCAGTGCCGCGGCTAATGATCCCAGCTTCAGCGATGCCGAGGCCGTTCACAATATCAAAGAGGTAAATGAGCTTCTCGACGCCATGAAGCTTCAGCTGGGCGACGTTTACCACAAGCGTGTGCAGGAGATCGCCGCCGCCGTGCAGGGAGGAAAAAAGTGATATCACCTCTTCACCGCTCGGCCGCCGTATCCGCGCCTCACGTTCTGGCTGCTTCGTTCCAGAACGAAGTCGGCGATCTGACGGCCCGATACTTCGCCGCCTTCGATCTTCTCGGGCGAGCGCACGTGATTCTGGCTGCGCAAAAGAAGACCGGCAACAAGTTCAGGCTTGCGACTACCACCAGTATTCCTAAATTCGCCGAATTCGACGACCTTGGCTTTGAAAGCCTGCCTTTCACCCAGGCCATCGACCGCGTGCTGAAACTCATCGGCTTGAGCAGGGACGCCTATGACGGGCTGGCGCAGAAATACAGGCAGCAGGCGTTCACCGTGGCCGGTCTCAGCGATGTGAAGCTCATCGAGCAGATCAAGCAGGCACTGGCCGACACTCTGCAAGAGGGCGGAACGCAGGCAGACTTTCAGCGCGCCGTCGATACTCTCACCGACGAAGCAGGCGTGAATCGCCTGGCGACCACGCAGATAAACACGGTGTTTCAGACCGCCGTTCAGTCCGCATATCAGGCCGGACGCCTGGAGCAAATGAGCGATCCAGCCGTTACTGCCGCTCTTCCGTACTGGACATATCGCACAGCTGGAGATGACAGAGTGCGCATAACTCACCAGTCGCTGGATGGATTTACCGCCCGGTACAACGATCTGGTGTGGGCAAAGATTTATCCGCCGTGCGGATACAACTGCCGCTGCACGGTCACCCCGGAAGGACCTGAAGACATTCCCGAGGATTCGGACCTTCCCGGCCTTGAGCGTCTTCCACTTCTTGCGTTGGCATTGCCTGATTTCTCGGAGTCCTCATGGCGCTAAACGGACAGTGGGTTGAGTTGTTTCGAGCTGGAGATTACGCAGACAAGGGAGCTTATTCCTCTGCGGACATCGACAGAATGATCTCTAATTATGACCCGGCGAAGCATGAAGCGCCGGTGGTCATAGGCCATCCCGAGCATAACGCTCCGGCGTATGGCTGGGTTGAATCGCTAAAACGTTCCGGCCCGGTCCTGATGGGAAAGCTCAAGCAGGCACAGCCGGAGTTTGAAGAGCTGGTAAGAAAGGGTCTGTTTAAGAAGCGCTCAATCAGCTTTTACGTGACGAAGAACGGACCATCACTTCGGCACGTGGGTTTTCTGGGGGCAATGCCTCCCGAGGTGAAAGGACTGGCCGATGTGAAGCTTGCGTCCTTCAGCTCTGGCGAGTTTCAGGCAATCGAATTCAAGGAGGAAGACCAAGTGGACGTAAAAGAAATCAGTCAAGGCATAACCGACTCGCTGAAACAATTTTTCTCTGAGTTCTTCAAGGGAAACAAATTTTCCGACAGCGGCGCCGATGACCACGGGGCCAAAATCGGCAAGGCCGTATCAGACGCATTAAAACCTCTGCAGGACCAGCACGACGCTCTGCAGGCAAAACACGATGCGTTAAAAAAGCAACTGGACGATCAAAACAAGTCCAGCGCTGATGCCAAATCACAATCCGACTCGGAGGACTACGCCGAATCGCAGATGTTACGCGTGAAGAACGCCAAAGCATGGATTCCCGCTTTCGAGAAGATGGGAGCATCTCAGATCTTCGCCGAGCTGGCAAAGATACAAAACACTGTCACGTTCGGAGAGGGAGACAAAAAGGTAGAGAAGAAACCAGCCGAGGCTCTCGCTGACTTCATGATTTCTCTCGGCAAGATTGTACCCATGGGCGAACTTGCCGGCCAGCACACACGCACCACCGGTAATCTCGTCAAGTTCACGGAATCCAAAACCGGCGCAAGCGTGGATGAACGCTCGGTTGCCCTGGCCGAGGCTGCAACCAAACTTTCCAAAGAAAAGAACATTCCGTACGGTCAGGCTCTAACTCAGGTCAGGCAAAGCGGCGAGTTTGAGCACGCGGGAAGCTCTGCTGCCGGAGCGGTGTAATCCAGCAACCTGAAGTCACAAACACAGATTGCGCTACCGCCAGCGCTCAACGGCGGAGAGAGGAATAAAGTATGGCGAGCAAATCAAGGTTTGGCGTTGTAGGCCCGAATGTCATCCGAAGCTACGGCACTGACGTTGCCAATCAGCCTCTGGCTGCCGGAATCGCAGTCGTGGCCGGAGCGGCCTATAACACTGTGCAGTTGCCAGGCGGAGCAAACGTTCGAGCGTTTGGCGTTACCGCGATACCAACGCAGAATGCAGGCGATCCCGCCTCGATTGTTGAGTTCGGTGAAGTAACGGCCATTGCTGATGCCGCAATTACTCGCGGACAGTGGGTGATGGTCAACGCGGCTACTGGTCAGCTTGCTCCGGTTGGAGCAGTAGCTGGAACAAACTATGAAACGGTGGGATTTGCTCTTGAAGCGGCAGCAAATCAGGGAGATGAATTCCTTCTGTTTGTTTCTCCGCAAAGAGTGCAGGGTTAACCGGCAATAAAAACAATTCAACGGCCACAGGAGATAAACACAATGGACCAAGTAAGAAATTTTGCCGGAGCGAATGTATCGCCGGTACAGGGAAAGATCGATATTGCTCTTTCCCAGTTTGCCCTCACGTACAGAAACAACCTGTACGTTGCGGAATCACTTTTCCCGCGAGTTCCTGTTCAGAAGGAATCGGATTTCTACTGGACGTTTGGCCGGGAAAACCAGGCATTGCGCGAGAACACTCTTCGCGCTCCGGGGTCGGCGGCTGAGAGAATTCAGCAGTCGATCTCGAAAACCAAATACTTCACCACCGACCACTCCCTGGCTCGTCTGATCACCGACGAGGAGCGCGGTAACTTCCTTGCCGGAGATCTCGAACAGTGGGCCACACAGGCACTCACCGACAAGCTGTTGCTGGATGAAGAAGTACGAGTTGCCCAGATTGCCACCAACGTTACAAATTACGCCGGGAGCAACGTGTTAACTCTGGCTGGAACATCTCAGTGGTCGGACTATGGCAACTCCACGCCTATCAGCGACGTGGAGAAAGCCAAGGGGCAGATCCGCCAGATTGGCCAGCAGCCCAACGTAATGATACTTCCCGACCCTGTGTATCAGATCCTGCGCTCCCATCCCGCAATCGTTGACCGGTACAAGTTCACTAACGGCGGCCAAATCACTCTGCAGCAGATGGCCGAAGTATTCGGCATTGAGAAGGTGTTGCTGGCCTCTACCGTACAGCTGGACCAGGCAAATAACGTGAGTTTCGTGTGGGGAAAAGACGTGGTGATCGCATACGCCCAGCCCAACCCCAACTTCGTTGATGTGAGTTTCGGTAAAACCTTCGTGTGGACAGAGTCTCCAGGCACGGTTGGAGGATTTTCCACCGAGATCGCGCGAATCACTCCGGCCAGCGCAAAGTCGGACGAACTGGCTGTTCACTTCTATTACGGTCAGGTGGTGACTTCCAATATTTCCGGCTATGTGATTAAGGCCGCCGTCGCCTAGTAGCCACATCCACTGTCCGGCGTAACCCGCGCCGGGCAGTGAAAACAAAGTGTTTCATTGAAAAGGAGAAATCGAGAGATGAAAAAGCTATGCACTGTCGCGGTTCTTACCGTAGTCTGCCTGTTGGTGGTTGCCGGTGTTGTCATGATTTCGCCGACTCAGCATGTTTCGGCACAGCAAATCGGTGATCAGCAACTGCTGAAACTCAGGTTCGCCAATAACGGAATACCCGGCCAGGGAGCGGGAATTCTCCAGACTGGCGAGGTCAGCAAAGTGTCGAGCGCCGTAGCCACTGCCACGCTCACCCAGGCGGCTGCCGCGCCGGTCACTTCCTCTCAGTCCACGTATATCCGCGGGATAGTGGTGGAAAAGTCCACTGGCTCATCCGGAACATTCACCATTCAGACCGGCACCGGAACAAACTGCGGAACAAGTACAACAGTTCTGCTTGGGCCTGTCACCAACCCGCCAATCCAGCTTTATTACCTCGGCATTGTCGCTCCGCCTGGCACTGCTGTGTGCATTCAGACGGATGCCGTCACGACATCCGTTCGCGTGCTTTACAGCTAAGTCCGAGCAATTCAACATCACGGCAATAAACCAATTCAGAGAGGAGTACCAGCAATGGCAGTAGAAGAAAAGCAAAACATCAAGCCGAGGGCTTACAGGGTGAAATCTCCGCTTCGCCACAACGGCAAGCATTACGACATCGATTCGAAGATCGTCCTCGATTTAACCGACGCCGCACTGATCGGCAAACATGCTATTGAGCCGTGGCGGGAAAAGGAAGAACAGGAGTAGCCATTGGCTTACGCAACACAGAACGATCTTTCACCGCGCCGGATTTCCGCTGCTGAGCTGCTGCAGCTCACCGACGATACTAATTCCGGCGTTGTGAACGCACAGCTAGTCACCGATATTCTCGACGAGTCTTCCGCGCTGATCGATTCGTATGTGGGGCAGCGTTACACCGTTCCTCTGCAACCGTCGTCGCAGGTAAAGGGGCTTTGCCTGACGCTGGGCGAGTATTACCTGTATCTGCGACGCAAGCGCATGAAGGAGGACGTTCGCCAGTCGTATGAAGATGCGTTGTCTTTTCTGCGTGACGTTTCTTCGGGCAAGGCACGGCTTGACCAGCCTTCTGCCGCTCTTCCCCAGACTGGATCGGGTGAAGTACTGACCACGAAGAAGGATGAAAAGTTCAGCGATACCAACCTGTCGGGATTCGTTCCAGACACAACCGGAATTATCTGATGCAGATCAACGTCAACGACAAACCGACCCAGATTGCGCTGAAGAACCTCACTCAGCGCATACTGGGTAATCCCACGCCACTGCTCAACATCGCTGGTAATGTAATGCGTTCATCGGTTGAGCAGACGTTCCGCGACCAGGGATCGCCTGCTGGATCATGGCCACCCCTTGCTGCGTTGACGGCCAGGCACAGGACCAGCGGACACAAGATTCTTATTGGCAAAGGCAGGCTTAAGAACTCAATCACCTTCCGCGTAAGCGGGAATCAACTGGCCATCGGGACCAATTTGAAGTATGCGGCAATTCACCAGTTTGGCGGTGAGGCAGGTCGCAGGCCGCCATTCAAGAAACCTCGCGGTAGAAGAGCGCGCATTCCTGCCAGACCGTATTTGGTCTTCCGTACGGAAGACCCCCAGAAAATCGCCGATGCAATGCAGAGATACATTGACGCGCAAATCGCGGTAGAAGGGCTGAACTGAAGTGGCAACACAATTCAAAGTCGCCGATGTCGAGACGTCGCTGATCTCAGCTTTGCAGGCAGATACAGGGCTAACCGCCCTCAAAGTCCAGGTCTCGGCGTTGTCCAGCAAGCAGTGGGACGAGCAGGGAAATCTTCTCGTGATTCCTCCGGCAGTGCTTGTGCTGTTCGAGTCGGCGCAGGACACTTTGCGCGGTGACATCACGAGAAAGACATACCAATCGGCTTATGACTTTGCCGTGTTCTGCGGAGCGCAGGATATGACCAGTCCAGATAAAGAGCGAACCGGATGTTACGCGATCATCTCTGCGGTTCGATTTGCGTTGGCCGGTATTCGGCTGCCTCTCGATGCAGGAGCTGACAAAACAGTTCCTGTTCAACTGCTCGGTGTGACTCCAGAGCAATTCGGTAACGACGGCGTGTGGTACGCGGTTAGGGCGCGAATCGAGAAGACCGCGCAATTTGGATAAAGGGGAGTGTATGTCTGGAAATGACTGGATAAACGTAAGACTGACGGAGTTCGCAGAGCAGTATGTCGCGCAGAGCGGCGGCGGACCACTGCGCGTGCATGACGGCAGGTTTGAGTGCTCAATACTGCCTGGCGAGACGATGCGGGTCACTCGCGCCTTTGACTGGGAGAGAGTGTTGAAGCCAATCGCCATCGCCGGTCAGGCGATGTTTGAAATCGCTGATGAGGTCAACGCTGAGATCGAATCGCAGAAAACACCAACCACCGAAGCGGAGATAAATCCGTCTTCGACTGAAGAAGAAGGAGAAACGAGCAAATGATCAGATTGATTTTTGCGTTCGTAAACTGGCTTTTATTCCGCTGGATGATGTTCGCCTTCGAGCCGCAGGACATCCTCGATGCAAGAAATCTTGCTCTTGCGCCGAACAAGCAGAACAACTATCTCACGCCAGTGGCGGCCGCCAGTTATGTCAGCCGGCCGCGCAATCCCGGTACGGCGTTTGCTTCCATCGCTCCGACGTACTACAGCGATGAACAGCAGGCCAATAAAGGGCACAACTGGCCGACCACCAAGCAGCGCATCAGCCAGACTACGGCCTTTGATGCCACTCTGGACGTTGACAACTTCAATATGGGATGGGCGTTGGCTTTTTCTCTTGGCGCGGTTACCGTGACCGGCGCTGGGCCTTACACGCACGTTTTCAAGTTCATTCAGAGCACCAATCAGATGCCGGTCACGTCGCTGCTTTTTCAGGACACGAACGACGTTATTTATCAGCTTCCGGACATGTGCATCAGCGATCTGCAACTGACTGGAAAGGAAAGCGGACCTCTTTCCATGCAGGTAAAGATGGTCGGCAGCGGCAAGAACGTGGATGGGGCTGTGGCTTTCCCAGCCATCACTACTCCGCAGTTTTTGTTTGGCTCGGATGCGGACATTCTCATCGGGCCGCCAGTTCCCGATGCGTCAACGTTTACGCTGACCACTGTTGTTGCTGGCGCACAGGCCGCGCATACGGCGTTCTACAAGGTGACGTGGACGAACGCGGCCGGAGAGACAATGTTCAGCACCGAGATTTCCATTCCGGTACCGGCCAACAGCGTGAGCAAGCTTACCGCTCCTGCTGTGTTTCCTGCCGGAGTTACCGGCGTGAAGGTGTACGGGTCGAATACCACGAATACCGAAACACTGCAGGGCACGATCAACGCTGGAGGTGGAAACCTGCAGGAGCCAAACACGGGCTTCGCAGCTGGAGCGGCCTTGCCCACTGACACCACGGCCCTGATCAGCTTCAAAGAGCGCACAGTGCAGTGGGACGTATCTGTGAAGTGTGACATGGTTCCCAACCGCGCTCCGGGCTTCGGAATGTTCTCCACGTTTACCAAGGTCCTCAAGCAGCGTGCCAACCTCAACCTGCAGATCAAGGCCACGTCGGCCGACGATCTCCGTTCTCTGCTCATCGCTGACACTTTGCGTCAGGCCCGCATCAAGGTTGTGAGCGGAGCCGCGCAGACTGTAACGCTGGATTTTCCGGGCGTGTACTTCACTGCTCCGGCCGCCACGGCAGTTGGGCAGGAAGTGGCGTGGCCGCTGGTGGCAGGTGATCAGGACGTCTTGAAGTGGCAGGGGCAGGAAGTGTTCCAGGCCACGCTCATCAACAACACTCCGGCCTATTTGGTCGGCGCGTAACCCTGTTTGTCAGGTAGAGGTTGACACGATGGCAGGCGGAAGATGTTCCGCCTGCACCTGTAAGACCGGAGACA
>WNFP01001624.1_pt1 | contig 17710 bp, 17 predicted proteins | sample 5400201 | NCBI WGS metagenome assembly WNFP01 (sample SAMN13153355, study PRJNA577476) | soil metagenome | isolation source: 115 cm saprolite under Madrone tree | place: USA:California | collected 2016-06-14 | reverse complement strand
AATGCGGACGGCAAGGTGAGTGGCAAGCCAAACGGTTCCGAGGAGCAGCACGATTCCGAGAACCAATTCAGCGCCGATGGCTACCGCGCGTTGCACGGGCGAAACGATGGCCGTGACCTTCAGTGTGGTGTCAACGAGCACGAACATGGCAGCTAACGTCATCGCAATGATAAGAGCGGTGGTTAGGATGGAAGCAAGAATTCGTTTCATGGAAAATTGCTCGGCAAAAACTACCGGCGCTTAAGCTTAGCGCAAACCGGACCAATCGTCGGCCACCAGAATCGAGTCCACCGGATTCGAAGGATCGTACTTGATGCTGGCGGGCTGCCCGGCAACCAGGCGTTCGAGGCGGACCTGGCTTTCGAGCCCGGTAATATCTTGCGCGGTGTGATAGGTCACGCCGGAAATGGCGTAACTGTAGGAAACAAGCTGACGCGCGCGATTGTTCGCGACAGGATGTGACTTGCCGCCAAAAATTCCGCGAGAAACGGGCGACGGCACAGCTTCGTGTTCCGCCAATTCGACCACCTGGCCTTCGGCAATGCGTCCAATCTGATTGAGGTGAAGCCTGCGCTTGCGTTCCGCGTCTTCGGGATCCACCGTGGGACGAAAAAATGCATAGACGATCATGGCGATTCCGGCCAGCGCGGCGCTCGCAACTGCGGCGACGGTTTTCCAATCTGCAATCAAGCTCTTCAACGTTTCTGACCCTCAGCGGATTTTAGTTCGAATGCTCGCCGCCCGGCAAAGAAACGATCTGCGCTTTCGCGCCTGATCCGGCGGCAATCCCAAGCGCAACCATTTTAACCAATCCCCGCCGCCGATTTGTATCTACGCAATAGCAGCATGCACCGGATTGCGCAACACGCCAATCCCTTCGATTCGAACCTCCACTACGTCGCCGACAATGAGCGGGCCGACGCCGGCCGGAGTTCCAGTGGCAATCAGGTCGCCGGGTTCGAGCGTCATCATGCGCGAAATCCAGCGCACCAGGAACGCCGGCGGAAATACCATCAACGAGGTGCGTCCGGATTGCCGCACTTCACTGTTGACGAGCGTTTCGACCAACAGATCGTTCTGGAGCAGCGATTCAATGTGCGGGCCGACCGGACAGAAGGTATCGAATCCTTTAGCGCGGGTAAACTGCACATCGGATTTCTGCAAATCACGCGCGGTCACGTCGTTCACACAGGTGTAGCCCAAAACATAACTCAGCGCATCTTCGTGATCGTCCAAATGCGAACACCTGCGACCAATCACCAGGCCGAGTTCGCCTTCGTGCTCGACGCGTTGCGAATATTTTGTTAGAACGATGGCTTCCGAAGGCCCGACGACGGAAGTTGGCGGCTTCAGAAAGATCAGCGGCTCTTTGGGTACGTCATTGCCAAGTTCAGCGGCGTGGGCGGCGTAATTGCGTCCTACGCAGACAACTTTGTTTGGCGTGACGGGAGCCGCTAAACGCACCGTGGTCAGCGGAAACGATTGCCCCGTCGGGCTCCACTTTGTCCATGGGGCAGCGGAGATTTCCTGAACATTGTCGCCACCTACAATGCCGTACCGCGGAAATGTCGAATCGTCGGCGGCATCGGACGAAATAAATCTGCAAAATTTCATCGTCGCTGAGTGTAGCAGAGTCAGTGCGGCAGGTCAGCGATTCGCATGCGAGTGGGGCGGTTGGCTTTGCCGCACTCTCCAAACCAGCGCAATCATCCATGCGACGGTGGCGGAGATCAGGTAGAAAAGCGCGCCCAGCATCAGCACTTGCGTGGGCGTTCGAATGCCGGATAACCCCGGAAAATGTAAGCACAACAGGCGGTATACGAAGCTTAAGATCGCCCACGCTACCAGGCCCGAGGCCAGCAGCGACCTGGGTGCGCTCATATAGCGCATGATCGGGATCAGCGCGAACAATCCCATCACGGTGGTTGCCGCAAGATTGCGTTCGCGGTCAAACGGCTCGAGGAACGGGACACGATTGGCGACGATAATCCACGTGGTGAGCACCACGGAAAGCGCGATGCCAACGTAAACTCCGATCCGAAATGCTGCATGGGTTACGGCAATAGCCCGCATCGATTCCGGATTTTTTTCCTCAAGCAACATTGTTGCTGGGTTCCGCGCCAACAATTCGAATAACACAAATCTACGGCAAAGGTTTCGTCAGATCGGCAAGTACAGGCTCGGAAGGCACACTTTCATTTCCCGTGCGATCCACCGCGGTCGCTACATACCAATAGCGATGGCCGGGTTGGACGGAGACATCACGATACGCTGGTGACAGCAATAACTCCACCTGCAAAGCAGGCCCGCGTTCACCTTGTTGCTGACTACGATAGATGCGATAACCTGCCAAGTCGTTTTCCAGATTGATGGACCAGGAGAGGTCCACGCTGACCGCGCCATTTTCGCCGGGAATTTCCGCGATCACGAGATTTTGCGGCGCCGCGGGCGGAAAAGTGTCGCGCGGGGTCACAATGGCCGGAGTGGAATCGTCGGATTCGATGGGATTTCCATCGGCAAGCACCAGGCTTCGCACCTGATACACGTAGGTTTTCCCGAAATCGAAGAGCGAATCCCGGTACGAATTGCTTTGTGACGGCGCAAGCAAAATCGGCGGCGACTTCCACTTGGCCTGGGAGAGATCGTTGGAGGCAGGGACCGGCGATGATGCATCGAGTTCGCCGCGATAGACGTGATAGCCGGCGATCGTTTGTGTGGAGTTTGCAGCCGTGGCGAACTGGGGAAGCGACCACGAGAGTTCGATAGCGTTCTGGGTAACTCGGACGTCGACAGATGCGATGCGGTCTGGAACGGGATAAGCTTTCGCCGTCACGCTGTTGGAATCGGCGGAATCTTTTTTCTTGGAAGCGCGGGTTCGAACGCGATAAGCGTATACAGCGCCTGGCTTGACGCGCAGATCTTCCGGCGGAAGCGGATCGGTGAACCGAATCTTGCCCTGCGCCGCGTAGGAGTCGGCCAGCGCGCCGGGGATGGTGTAAACCAGTTTGAAGGATTTGTTATCGGGCGATCCGTTCGATTTCAGCAAACCGCGGAAAATTTCAATCGCCGGAGGCGAGGAGAGCCTATCCCCGGCGACGCTGTGGCTCGGAAGAGTAAACACCAACTGCACGCCATTGCCCTGTTGATGCGCGGCAAGATCGTTGATCGGCGACGGTATTGGCGGCGATGGCGGCTGCGGTTCGCCGGGAGCTCCGCAGCCGTCGAGCAGCAGAAAACTGAGAATCACCATGGAAAGAACGAAGTGTTGCTGTCGAGGAACATTGGCTGAGCGGCCATTCACCGAAATCTCGGCTCCCGTTTTTCGTACATAGCTTTTTCGAATATCGTGATGCGAATTTCGGTTCTAAAGAATGTAGCGGCTCAAATCCTGATTCTTTACGATATCCGCGAGCTGTTTGTTGACGTAGGCGGCGTCAATTTTGACGGCTTTTTTCTTCAAGTCAGGCGCTTCGAATGACAGCTCGTCCAGAACTTTTTCCATGATGGTATGCAGACGTCGCGCACCGATGTTTTCGGTTTGCTCGTTTACGGTCGTCGCGAACTTGGCGATGGTCTGGACCGCGTCGTCGGTGATGTTGAGCTTGATGCCTTCGGTCTCGAGCAGCGCGATGTATTGTTTGATCAGAGCGTTTTTTGGCTCGGTGAGGATTCGAACGAAGTCTTCTTCTTTCAGGGATTGTAGTTCGACGCGAATCGGCAGGCGGCCTTGCAGTTCCGGGATCAGATCCGAAGGTTTAGTCACGTGAAATGCGCCGGCGGCCACGAACAGAATGTGATCGGTGCGAATCATGCCGTAGCGCGTGTTGACCGTAGTGCCTTCGATGATCGGGAGGATATCTCGCTGCACGCCTTCGCGGCTGACGTCGGGGCCATGGCCTGACTCACGGCCCGCGACCTTGTCGATCTCGTCGATAAAAATAATTCCCATCTGCTCGGCGCGTTCCACTGCAGTTCGCGTCACCTGATCCATGTCCAGCAGCTTGCTTTCTTCTTCTTGGATCAGGTATTCGAACGCGTCGGCCACGCTCATCTTGCGTTTCTTTTTCTGCTGGCCGAACATGCCGCTCAGCATCTCCTTGAAGTTGACGTCCATTTCCTCGACGCCTTGATTGGAAATGACTTCGAACGAAGGCATCATCTTTTCGCGGACTTCGATATCCACCATGCGCTGGTCGAGTTTACCTTCGCGCAATTGCGTGCGCAGTTTTTCGCGGGTGCGCTGGTTGTGTTCGCGCTGCGCGGCGGCCTCGCCTTCCGCGGTGCCCGGAACAGTTGGCGGAGGCGGGGGGAGCAGGACGTCCAGCACGCGCTCTTCGGCTGCTTGTTCAGCGCGCTCCGCGACTTCGTCCAATTTTTCTTCGCGCACCATGTCAATGGACATTTCCACCAGGTCGCGCACCATGGATTCCACATCGCGGCCTACGTAACCGACCTCAGTGTACTTTGAGGCTTCCACCTTCACGAACGGACAGCCTGCAAGACGCGCCAGGCGGCGAGCGATTTCCGTTTTTCCCACGCCAGTGGGGCCAATCATCAAAATATTCTTCGGCAATATATCTTCGGCAATTTCAGGCGGCAGCTTTTGCCGGCGTACGCGGTTGCGCAGCGCTACTGCCACAGCTCGCTTCGCCGCATTCTGGCCGACAATATATTTGTCCAGCTCCACCACGATTTCGCGTGGCGTCATATCATCCAGCGCCGGCAAAAATTCTTCGCTCTCCGGCGCGCTGCCATTCGCATTTGCGCCGCCGGGCATCAAAATCAGTTCTTTGTCAGACTTGCTTGGCATAAAAAACTTAGTGACCTATCCCTTGCTCTTAGAGTTGCGCTTCGTGGTTCCGTTGTCCGACTTGCTGATACCTGCAGGTCCCGATCCCATGCCTGCAATTGCTATTACCCCAACTCCTCGGCCGTGAAATTCGCGTTGGTGTAAATGCAAATCTCGCTCGCGATGCGCATGGCCTCCGTCGCCAGGTCTTTGGCGTTCAACTTTGAGTGTTTCATCAGCGCGCGTGCCGCTGCAAGTGCGAAGGAGCCTCCCGAACCGATAGCCACGATGCCGTCATCCGGCTCGATCACGTCGCCGTTGCCGGACAAGATAAACGTGCCCTTGGTGTCGGCTACGATCAACAAAGCTTCCAGGTGACGGAGCGCGCGGTCCTTACGCCAATCCTTCGCTAACTCCACCGCCGCTTTTTGCAAATTCCCAGAAAATTCCTGTAGCTTGCCCTCGAACCGTTCGAATAACGAAATCGCATCCGCCGTCGATCCTGCAAATCCGGCAATCACTTTGTCCTGATACAAACGTCGTGTTTTCCGTGCGGTGTGCTTCATGACATGATCGCCCATGGTCACTTGGCCATCGGCGATTAAGACCACTTTAGCGTCTTTACGCACGCACAAAACCGTAGTTCCGTGAATCGCGCCGTGCATGGTGCCGGGCCTCTGGGCACTATTTTGGCTACTTGGCATCCGATCATTATACGCTGGGCCCTCTCCGCACGCCAAAACGCCTGCGACCGCGTCGCTCAAACTCATGCTGGCGGCTGCCAAAGCTCGACCCTGTTTCCTTCTGGATCCGTAAACCACCCAAATCGTCCGTAGTCGTAATCCTCGCGCCTGGGATCGACCGATGCGCCCGCGGCCGATAGTCTTTCCAAAACAGCGTCCAGATTATCCACTTGGAAATTGAGCATGGCGGGCTGAGACAGAGGAAAATATTCAGAGGATTTTGAGAAAAAGGCGACTGCAATGTATGCGCGTTGCACTTCCCGCGGAAAGGAAAAACATCCGTCGGAGCTGGCGACGCCGAGATGCTTCTCGTACCAGTCATAAAGAGCCTTCGGATCATCGGCTCGCAAAAACGCGCCACCCAGTCCTGGGACTTTTGCCATGTATCCTCCCAGCGCCGCCGCGATTTAGACGTCAGCGCGTCAACCAGGATCATCCAGGGAAACCTAGATTCGCGAAGAAAGCACTGCAGCGTTCCGATGCGCGACGGCCTCAATCGAAATCATGGGATTCACTCCGGATGCGCTGGGGAACGACGAGCCGTCCATTACGTACAGATTCTTCACTTCCCAAGTTTCGCCGTCGGGATTCGTCGCGGAAAATCTTGGCGAATCGCCCATACGCGCGGTTCCCATGATGTGGAACGAAAACAACGCTACCTGCGCGTTGCCCCAGCCCGCTGCGTCCATGTCCTTCACAAATGTTTCGATCGATCCGTTTTTTCCTGGCTCATATGAACAGAGCTTTGCATGCGGCGAATATATTCTCCGCGCGCCGGCGTTTTCCAGAATTTCCGCCGCGCCGCGAAACCCGAGTCGCATATGCCGGCGGTCAAAATCGGAAAGCGAGTAGCTCGATACTGGATGTCCTTCGCGGTCGATGGTGACGCGGCCCGCCCCGCGATCTCGGAGCAACACGCCAATCGCCGAAGTATTTTTCAATTGCGACATCCGCGCGCGGAAATCCCGTGGCTCGCGCCAAGGCATCACCGCCATCGCGATCACCGGTTGCAGCGCGGTGGTCTCATACTTCACGCCATAATTCCCGGTCAAATGACAATGCTGGTCCGAGTAGATTGCCTGCATCGTTCCTTCCCACGGGAGAATTTCCTCATCAAAAATTCCGCTTATGTTCGAAACAGGATGCAGATGCAAGTGCCGTCCGATGTGCTCATTCTCGAGTCCGGTGCGCAGCAGCAGTGCCGCAGTGTGAATCGCTCCGCACGCGACGACAACGTGTTTGCATTTCACGACGACGCGATGGCCCTTCTTGGACCATGCTTCCACGCCGCTCGCCGTTCCGCGCTCCACACGCACTTTATCCGCGCGCGTCTCGACCACGAATTTCGCGCCGTGCTTTTGCGCGTCCGCCAGCCAGGTTTTTACTGCGGATTGCTTCGCCCCAATCGTACATCCGTAACCGCAATAGCCGCACAACTTACCCTGTTCGCACCCCACGACGTTGCGCGGCATCAGATTCACGTGCCACCCGAGCCGCTTCAACCCGCGCTCCAGCATTTCTTCTCGCTTCGAAACGCGGTTGTGTTCCGTATTCACCGAAAGCCGCTCACACACCGCATCCAGGCTTTTTGTGAACTCTGGCCCGCCAATCCATTCAACGCCTTCCTCGGCCCACTCCTGGCGAATCTCGCTCGGCGTTCGAAACGACGTGCAGTAGTTCACTACCGTTCCGCCGCCCAGGCACTCACCGGCAAGAAAGCCGACGCTATGATCGCGTGTCGAAGCGAATCCGCACTCGGCATAAAGTTGCTGAAATCCTTGCAACTCGGCCCCGGTAAAGTCCGCGTCGTCAAAGTATCCTCCGGCCTCCAGCACAATCACTTCCTTGCCGGCCGCAGCCAGCGCCGCCGCAGCAACCCCCCCACCCGCGCCCGAGCCAATCACGCAGACGTCGCACTTCAGCGTCATTTCCTCCTGCGGCACGATCACGTTCAACTGGCGCGGCGCGTCCGGCCTCTGCACTCCAATGGGTCCCGAATATCCAATGTTCGCCCAAACCGGATTTACTTCTCCAACTGCACCTGGCAACATCACATACAAAAATCCCACGGCTTTGCGCAGCGCCTGAAACGCCGCTCGCCGCAGCGAGAACCGGCTGTCCGCCCACGACAACATCACTTTGTGTTTATTTTCTTCACTAAGCTCGGAAAATTGCGCCCAGCGGCCCACTTCGATGAACGAATGGATTGAAGAATCCCACAGATCCAACAAATTCAGGAATTCCCAGCGGTCCACTGCACGGGGATTAAAATCCAGAGCCGCAGCCAGCGCATCGGGCACGCCACGCTCCACCGCCGAAAGCCAACCGGGCGCGGCAGGCAGAAACGTGTCGCAAATCGAACAAAGTGCTCGATGCTGGCGGGGCGTCAGCTCCATGATTCGCTGTTAGCCTACCAGCTACAAGCCATTCCTGAAACGCCGCAATTCCTCAGGACGGTCCTCTCTTCGCTATGCGTTTTGTCCACAATACATTCGGCCAGACTGCGGCTCCGACCGGACGTTATTTTTGGCTCAAGAGATACAAATCGGCGTGGCCGCCTGGTCGCGCATAGACCACCGTGGAGAGATCCTTGGCAAAGTCATAAGCGTTGCCACCGCTAAGGAGCGGAAAAGCAAACGGGAGCTTCAGCGCGATTTGAGTTTGCGAAGGCCGGGCTTGCAGGACGCGGCTCCATGCACTTTCTGATACTCTCTCCTGGCATTGACCATGCCCGGAGGACCCCTATGCGTCGCTGCATAAAATTATTCGTCACCGGATTTCTGTTTATTTTGCTCGCAGCAGCCCAGACTCTTAGAGGACAATCTTTCAGGGAAGAAAAACAGATGGACAGCAGCAAAATTGCGCCAGACGGCACGGCCTACGTCACGCGCGTGGTGCCGGTGCCTACTACCATCAGCCTGGAAGCGCAAAAAATGCTCGCGCGCGTGGAATCGGACGCTGCGGTGCCGCAAACGCTCGAAGAGCGCCGCACGGGCACCGACAAGTGGCAAGCAGGAGTCGGCGAGCAATCTAAAAGGCTCTATCCGGTCAACATCGCGTCGGACATTGTCGCTGGCATACCCGTTCGGGTCATCACTCCGCTCACCATCGCTGCGGACAAGCGCGACCGCGTCCTGATCAATCTTCACGGCGGCGGCTTCAATTCCGATTCCGGGTCGCTCTCGGAGACGATTCCTATCGCAAATCTTTCAGGGATAAAAGTAATCTCGGTTCTCTATCGTCTCGCGCCCGAGCATCCATTCCCCGCGGGTCTCGACGACGCCGTAGCCGTCTACAAAGAACTCTTGAAGACCTACCGGCCGGAGCACATCGGGATTTACGGCACTTCGGCCGGCGCAATTCTCACCGCCGAGGTCACCGTAAAGTTGAAGCAGCTAAAGCTGCCGCTTCCCGCAGCGACTGGAATCTTTTCCGGGTTGGGTGACTTCAGTCAGATCGGAGATTCGATCGCGCTTTTTGCCTTGAACGGATTCTCCGGCCACCTCGAACCGCCCAAGCCCGGCGAGCGCGAAACTGAATATTTCTCGGCTTCGACCGATCCCAAAGACCCGGTGCTTTCCCCGTTGTATGCCGATGTCACAGGATTTCCGCCAACGCTCTTCATCAGCAGCGGCCGCGATCTTCTTTTGAGCGGTACTACGATCTTGCATCGTGCATATGTGCGGGCTGGAGTGGACGCTCAATTGGTCGTGTTCGAAGCGCTGCCACACGCTTTCTGGAACAATCCAGCGCTTCCCGAATCCAAAGAAGCCGATCAGCTCATGGCCACTTTCCTTGCCAAGCACCTGGGCAGGTAGCCGCTGTCACTTTTACAGGTGTGACCGAACTCTTTCCCATCAGCCATTTTTTTCTACTTGTTGATATATACTCCCAACTCTTCAAATATTTTGCGTGAGTGCTTTTGCAAAAAGGAGACCGGAATGGTGCGATGGCGTCGTGTCATTTGGCCGCTAGCGTTATTGGTTGTCGGCTGTATCGCCGTACTCACCGCGCCGATGAGCGCCACGCCACAGAGTGGTCAACACGTCGACGCAAAGTTTTTCCAGGACTTGCGCTGGCGCTCGATTGGCCCGTATCGAGCCGGACGTGTTGTCGCTGTAACAGGAGTCCGCGGCGAACCTGAAACTTATTACTTCGGATCGGTGGGCGGCGGCGTTTGGAAAACCAACGATGCTGGCCGCACGTGGAATCCCATTTTTGATTCGCAACCGGTTGCTTCGATCGGCGCCATCGCAATCGCTCCTTCTAATCAGGAAATAATCTACGTGGGCTCAGGCGAAGCCGACATGCGCTCCTCGATCTCCACCGGAAATGGCATGTACAAGTCTACGGATGGCGGAAAAACATGGGCGCACATTGGCCTAACCGACTCGCGGCAGATCGGACGTATTCTTATTGATCCCAAAGACCCCAACAAAGTTTTTGTCGCTGCTCTCGGCCACGCGTACGGCCCGAATACAGAGCGCGGCGTCTTTCGTTCCAACGATGGGGGAAAAAACTGGCGGTGCATTTTATTCAAAGACGAAAATACCGGAGCTATCGATCTCGCGTTCGAACCCGGCAACCGGCAAACGATGTACGCCTCGCTTTGGCAAACGCGCCGTCCGCCCTGGAGCATCTATCCGCCTTCGAATGGCCCGGGCAGCGGCCTATATCGCTCCAAAGATGGCGGCGATCATTGGGAACCCATTAGCGGTCACGGGCTTCCTTCCGAAGGGCTCGGCCGCATCGGAATAGCGATTTCTCCCAGCAATCCGCAACGAATTTTTTTGATCGTAGACGCAAAAGATGGCGGGCTCTACCGTTCAGACGACGCAGCGCAAAATTGGAAACGCGTTTCGAACGATCGCCGCATCTGGCAACGCGGCTGGTATTTCGGCGAGCTTAGCGTCGATCCAAAAAATCCCGACACCGTCTACGTTCCAAACACTACCGCGTACAAATCCATCGACGCTGGCGTCACCTTCAACGCCTGGAAAGGTGCGCCCGGCGGCGACGACTATCACGAATTGTGGATTGATCCGGATCAGCCGCAGCGCATGATCATGGGCTGCGATCAAGGCGCCATCGTCACGCGCAACGCCGGCGAAACCTGGAGCTCCTGGTACAACCAGCCCACCGGCCAGTTCTATCACATAGTCACTGACAACCAATCTCCTTACTGGCTGTATGGCGCCCAACAGGACAGCAACTCCATCGCCACGCCCAGCCGCAGTCGTTACCGCTCTTTAAATTTTCATGATTGGCGTCCTATCGAAGCCGGCGACGAAAACGGTTACATCGCGCCCGATCCGCTGAATCGCGGCGTGCTCTACGGCGGCACTGTCACGCGCCAGGGTTTAGGGAACGACGAAATTCAGTTGATGCCGCCGACGATCGCGCAATCCGGCAGCTTCCGCAGGACCTGGACGCTACCTCTGGTTTTTTCTGTCATCGATCCGCAGGTGTTGTATTTCGGCTCGCAGATCCTCTTTCGAACCGCGGATGGCGGCAGCTCTTGGCAGGAAATCAGTCCGGATCTCACGCGCGAAGATCCCGGCGTCCCCGCAAATCTGGATCCGGCAGCCGCGAAGGACGCTCCTGCGAACGAACGGCGTGGTGTTATCTATACCATCGCGCCCTCTCCCATCCACGCTGGAGAAATCTGGACCGGCACTGACGACGGCCTCATCCACGTCACACAGGACGAAGGCAAAACCTGGTCCGACGTCACGCCGCCTGAGATTACTGCGTGGAGCAAGGTTACGCACATTGAAGCATCGCATTTCGATGCCGGCACCGCTTACGCAGCCATCGATCGCCACCGCCTCGAAGATTTAAATGCCTACCTCTACCGCACGCGGGATTTTGGAAAAAGTTGGACGCGCATCTCGCGCGGAATCCCCGAAGGCAACTTCTTGAATTGTGTGCGTGAAGATCCCGTTCGAAAAGGTCTACTCTACGCCTGCGTCGAAAAAGGCGTCTACATTTCGTTCAATGACGGAGACGACTGGCAATCGCTCCAATTGAATCTGCCCACCACTTCGGTGCGCGATCTGGTGATTCACGAAAACGATCTGGTGATCGCCACCTTCGGCCGCTCGTTCTGGATTTTGGACGATGTCACTCCCTTGCGGCAGATCGATTCGCAACTGCAATCGAGCGATGCCTGGCTCTTCGCTCCGCAAACCGCCTACCGCGATCGTCCCGGCTACGATCAAGGCACGCCCGTCCCGATGGACGAACCACTGTCCGCAAATCCGCCCGATGGCGCCGTCCTCGATTTTTACTTGAAAGAAAAATCGTCCTCTGCGATTCAACTCGAAGTTTTCGACTCCGCGGGAAAGCTCGTGCGCCGCTTTGCAAGCGACGACAAGTTGTACAAAACGGATCCCCACTCCGTCCCCTTGACCATGACCTGGGTCCGCGATCCGCAGCCTCTTGCGAACCAATCCGGCATGCACCGTTTCGTCTGGGATTTACATTACGCGTTGCCTGAAGGCGCCCGCCGCTCGTATTTTTTCTCCGCCGGACCGTGGGCCATTCCCGGCAATTATTCAGTCAAGCTCACCGCCAACGGCAAAGCCACCACACAACCTTTAATCATCAAACTGGATCCGCGTTCGAACGCCACTGCCGACGCCGTGCAACACCAGTTCGCCGTGGCGTCGCAACTAAGCCAAACGCTGGCTCAAGTCTCGATAGCCTTGCAACAGGCTAAAGATCTGCGCAATCAAATCGACGAGCGCAAAAAAGATGCCACCGGCAAACCAGAAATCGTCGCCGCGCTCGATGATTTCAATCGCAAGATGGAAGTCGCCGTCGAGTTTGGCACTGACAACGACTTCGTCCTTTTCGGTCTCGCTCTTCCCGGCAAGTCTCACGAGTCGCTTCCCCACGCCCAGTCCGCACTGACCGGTTTGTTGATCGTCGAGCAAAGCGCCGACGTCGCTCCCTCAGCAGATGTAGTCACTGCCGCAAATGCTTGGGACGCGTCAAGCAAAGATTCCCTGGCGCGCTGGAAAACCGTCCTCGAACGGGACTTCGCGGCGCTCAATTCCAAATTGCAAAAAGCAAATCTAAAGCCTTTGGCCGTACACTAGACAAGAGCCCTCCCCGGTAACCGCGCATACTGGTGACGGGCTTGCATCGCAACCTAAATCGCAGCCCGCCCCTACGGGAGGAATCATTCCATGCGCAACCACAGGAACGCCCGCGAACTCGCATTCGCCGTCATGCTGCCCGCCGTCGCAACTTTTCTTTTCGCATTCCCGCTCGCAGCACAATATTCCACGCAATCAGAGCAGCAGGAAATCCCGGCGCCCCTGCAGCCTCCAGTCAACGAAAAACTCATTCTTCAGCTGCACGGAAAGGGTGACCAGATTTACTCCTGCAAGAGTGAAAGTGGACAGTTCTACTGGACTCTGAAAGCCCCCGACGCTCAGCTTTTCGACATCAAGGAGCAGCCATTCGGCAAGCATTTCGCTGGACCTACGTGGCAATCCAACGACGGCAGCCGCGTGACCGGCAAGCTTGTTGGCGACACGGATTCGCCCGACGCCGAATCCATCCGCTGGCTGCTGCTCAAAGTTGTCAGCCACACCGGCTCCGGCATTCTCTCGCGCGCTACCACCATTCAACGCATCAACACCAAAGGCGGCAAAGCTCCGTCCGATGGTTGCGATTCCGATCACGTCGATCAGGAAGTTCGAGTTCCTTATTCCGCAGACTACCTTTTCTACGCGCCAAAATAATTTCCATCTCCTGGACTCCTTTAATCGAGCAGTCCGCACCCAACACGGAAAATCTCTTGCCGCCACCGGCCAACGCCAATAATATTTCTTTCGCAGTTCCACAATGAGGTGCACCATGAAGCGTTCCGCATCAATAATCTTCACCTGGATCGCAATCGCGTTTGCCGCACAGTCCGCCACCGCGCAGGAGTGGTCGCAACCGTGGGCCCGCGAACGCATCGCCAAATCCCCTCGCCACAGCGAATGGGTCACCCTCAAGCACGACGGCCGCAACGTCGAAACGCTCATCGTCTATCCCGAATCGAAAGAAAAGCGGCCCGTCGTTCTCGTCATTCATGAAATTTTCGGCTTCAGCGATTGGGCGCAGGAACTAGCCGACGAAGTTGCCGCAGCGGGCTACATCGCCGTCGTCCCCGATCTGCTCACCAGCATGGGACCGAACGCTGGCCGCACCAACTCCTTCGCCGCGGGCGGAGTCACCGAAGCCGTCAGCAAACTCAATCCCGATCAAGTCACCGCCGACCTCAACGCCGCGGCCGATTACGGCAAGAAACTCCCATCCTCCAACGGAAAATTGTTCGTCGCAGGTTTCTGCTGGGGCGGCGGCCAATCTTTCCGTTTCGCCACCAATCGCGCTGATCTTTCCGCAGCTTTCGTTTTCTACGGCCCGCCACCAGCGAAAGACGCCATGTCCCGCATCAAAGCCCCTGTATACGGCTTCTATGCAGGCAACGACGCGCGCATTGACGCCACCATTCCAGAAACCGCTGCCGCGATGAAAGCCGCCGGCAAAACCTACGACCCCGTTACCTACGACGGCGCAGGCCACGGCTTCATGCGGGCGGGCGAAACTCCCGACGACCCCAACCCCGCCAACAAAAACGCCCGCGAAGAAGCCTGGGCCCGCTGGAAATCTCTGTTAGCAAAATGAGTTTCCGCGCGAACCTGGCGGCTCATAATTATTTTTCGCTATGGCGCGCCGTGCCCGCCAAATCTAAACAAACACGGAGAATGCACCATGAAGATCACCGAATTGTTGCTGGCTGAACTCGACCGCGAAGCTGTTGGCATCCGCAAAACGCTGCAAAACGTTCCGGAAGGAAAGAACGACTGGAAACCTCACGAGAAATCCATGCCGCTCGGCGCTTTGGCAACCATCGTTGCCAACATCCCCGCGTGGGTTGACATGGTGGTGAGCATGGACGAGCTCGACATCAATCCACCAGGTGGGCCGAAGTTCAAGCCGCAGCCGTGGAAGACTCGGAGCGACTTACTTGAGCAGTTCGAGAACAGCCTAAAAAAGGGCCGCGAGGTACTGCAAAAAACCACCGACGACCGCTTGCTTAACACCAAGTGGCGCATGTTGGCTGCGGGCAAATTGATGAGTGAGCAAACGCGCTACGAAGCAATCCGAGACGGCGTGCTCAATCACATGGCGCACCACCGCGGACAGCTTACCGTCTATCTGCGGCTCAATCAGGAAAAAGTCCCGGCGATCTACGGTCCATCAGCGGACGAAGGCAAGACTTAACCGGCGAACCAAATCCCGTCGCGAAGTCCGTCATTCCGAACGGAGCGAGGAATGTGCCCGCGCCCAAGAGACCGGGTCGCTCCAACCGCCGTCAGTCCGAGCAAAGTAAGGAATCTCGCTTCCGGTTCGGCTTTTTCTTTTGCGAATGACGACTATCGGCAATAATGCGATAATACGATAATGCGATAATGCAATTTCCCTAATCCCTATTCTTTAACCACTAATCTCTTTCCCCCATGTCCAAACTCATCATGTGGAATCTCGTAACCCTCGACGGATTCTTCGAAGGCGCCAAGAGCTGGGACCTGGATTTTCATCAGTCCGTCTGGGGTGACGAACTCGAACGCCTCTCGATCGAACAGCTGGGCTCCGCCGACAGCCTGATCTTCGGCCGCATCACATACGAAGGCATGGCCGCCTACTGGCAAACCGCCAAAGGCGAAGTAGCCGACTTCATGAACCGCCTGGCAAAAGTCGTCGTCTCGCGAACCCTGGAACGTGCTGATTGGCCCAACACAAAATTAATCAAAGACAACGTCGCAGCCGAAATTCAGAAACTCAAACAACAAGGCGGAAAAAAACATCTTCGTCTTCGGCAGCGCCAAACTCTCCGCCACGCTGATGCAACACGATCTCTTCGATGAGTACCGCATCGCCGTCGCTCCAGTCCTGCTAGGCCGCGGCACGCCACTGTTCAGCCAAAATCCGGCCCGCCTCAACCTCAAACTCCTCGATTCACGCACACTCTCGAACGGCTGCGTCATCCTTCGCTACGAACCACGCCCATTTAGCGACTGAGGCAAAGTCGGTCGATCTCGCAACAGCCTTTGGAAACTACCAGAAGTATGAAGTCCCCGGCCATATCATCAAGTTAATGAGGAAAGAAAACGCCGTTGCGCTCGTGCCCGACCTGCGCGGAAAGGCTTGATGAACTCTCCTCAGGTCCCGAGATATAAGTTTGTCCCGCACTTTCCACTAACCAAGCCATAGTCGCGGTATTCCTGATGAATTCTCCCTCCATCCCGGTAGCTTCATCGCGAACCTTGAAATGCTTTAATCCGGGCGCCCAATCCTGCGGTACCGGCATACCTCCGTAGAGGCATACCTGAAGGTTAGAATGAGCGCAAAACCTAGTCCTGCGTTTCGTCGGTGTCAAGAGCTCTCAAGCCGGCGTGGCCCGCGCGCCAGCTACGCCTTCAAACATTCATCTTCTGCATCCGCTGTCGAAAATAGTGCTTCCAATCTTCCGGTAGCGCGGCAACCTGCAAAGCGCGCCGCAGCGACGCTAGCTCTTCCGTTCCCCACCGTTTCAATACGTACAGTCGCGTAATCTCGGAGACCGGCACCGCATTCGCGTCGCGCGAGATCACTTTGATCTCATCGCCCGCGCCGACTTCACCCTCCTGATGGACCGCCAAATAGAAACCGCCCCTGCCGCTAGCAAGAAACCGCTTCACTATGTCGTCCGCCCCGAACCTCACTCCCAGCTTGTAGCAAGGCAGCCTCGGCTGCGTCACCGCGACTTCCGCCGAACCGACACCAAAGCGATCGCCTAGATGCACTTCCTCTTCAAGCAAGCCATGGACAGTGAAATTTTCTCCAAATATTCCCATCGGCAATTCCCGCCCCGGCAATTCTTTCTTCCAGTACTGATAATGCTCCACCGGATAGCAATAAACCGCCTTGTACGCGCCTCCATGCACAGTCAAATCCGCCTGCCTGTCCCCATCGAGGTTCAACCTTCGCAACGCCAACCGCCCCGCCACCGGTTCCTTGTAAATTCCGGTAGTCACACTTCGTCCATGCCATAACACTTCTCGCGGCAGCCCAACATTCAGAGAAACAATTTTCATCTGCTTGCCTTGCTTCTTCCTATGATGAGTTTCGGACCAACCGAAAGGGACTCGTTCCGCTCACCATAATTTCGGTCAGTATCAGTACATGATCGTTCCACAAAAAAAATGAGAACCAACGGGCTTGCTGCTACCGCTTGGAGCCGGGCTGAACCATTCAGCGCAGCAGATAGCACCAGGCCAATGACGCTTGCAACGGTGAGCGGCTCGATCAACCAATCTGCAAACAAGTTCTCCCCGCTGCGCGAGTGAAGAACGTAGGCACTGGTCACAGGACGACGAACAACCAACTGGAGCCCGTAACAATGATGGAGGCCAGGCCCACGACGTGACTTCGCCAGCCCGGAAGGTCAGGACGTAAGCGGACGAGCCAGCTACGGAGGGCAAGGCATGGCCCGGCAAAGAATGCCAGCAATGCCAGAAGCTGTCGCGAGGACTCACGGTGATGATGGTACACAATGGATGCTATAACATTTCGGTTGACGGCTTGCAATTCTACAGATTTGGCGAAGCTCGCTGAACTTCTGCCGTCCAGCCCAAGCTGCCAAAGGAACCATGCACCATGACATCACCCAACATCGCTCGCACCCATCTATATCTTCAGGCAGTCGCTTCCCTGGGCCCGTTCGAAAACGTAGCCGATTTTTACGCTTCCGATATCGTAATTCAGGAATTCCCGAACCGTATTGCGCCACAAGGCAGAATCCGCCGTGCTGCCGATTTGCGCGCCGCCTATGAGCAGGGCCGCAACATTCTTCAGTCGCAAACCTACAACGAGAATCCCGGTCCACTCGAGCTCGGTGACGACTTCATCGCCGACTTCGAGGATGCGCCGCACGCGAAGTCCCCGTAATGAATCTGCCCGCCGGAAGCGAAATGAAAGCTTTCGTCGCGATGTTTCTCACTTTCCGCGAAGGGAAAATCGTCTCGCAGCGTAATTACGATTGCTACCCGCCCTTGGCCCCGTCACCCGATTCGCCCGCGGGTCAGTAGATCAATTGGAATGCGATGCAAAGAGTTCGCAGCGGTTGGAAAAAAAA
>WNFP01006435.1_pt1 | contig 17712 bp, 15 predicted proteins | sample 5400201 | NCBI WGS metagenome assembly WNFP01 (sample SAMN13153355, study PRJNA577476) | soil metagenome | isolation source: 115 cm saprolite under Madrone tree | place: USA:California | collected 2016-06-14 | reverse complement strand
TTGAGCTGATCGCGGAAATCTTCGAGCGTGAATTCTTCCTTGCGGAGCCTGCGCTCGAGGTCGGCGGCGGCTTTTTTGCCGACCGTCTGTTCCACGCGTTCGATGAGCGACATGAGGTCGCCCATGCCGAGAACCCGCGAGACGATGCGCTCGGGATAAAAACCTTCCAGGGCGTCATATTTTTCGCCCAGGCCGACGAACTTTACCGGCGCGCCAGTGACTTTGCCGATGCTCAGCGCGGCGCCGCCGCGGGCGTCCCCGTCCAGCTTGGTGAGAATCACCCCGGTGAGGCCGAGGCGCTTGTGGAATTCGCCGGCGGAACGCACCGCGTCCTGGCCGATCATGGAGTCGGCGATGAACAGCATTTCGCTGGGCTGCAGTTCTTTTTTGAGCATGCTCAGCTCATCCATCAAATCATCATCGATGTGCAGGCGGCCGGCGGTGTCCACCAGGACCACGTCGCTGGCGGAAAGCTTGGCTTCCTTGATGGCGCCTTTCACGATTTCGAGCGGCTTGTCCGTGCCGGCGCCGGGCCAGATCGCCGTACCCACGGCTTTGGCGACTTGGGCAAGCTGTTCGCGCGCGGCGGGACGATAGACGTCAGTGGAAACCACCAGCGGACGGTGGCCGTGTTGCGAAAGCCATTTGGCGAGCTTTCCGGTGGTGGTGGTTTTGCCGGAACCCTGCAGCCCAACGATCATCCAGACCGAAGGCGGGCGCGAAGCGAAGATCGGCTTGGCGTGCTTGCCGAGAATGGCAGCGAGCTCATCGCGGACAACCTTGACGACTTGCTGATCGGGCGAAAGTTGCAAAAGGACTTCGCTGCCGATGGCTTTCCGGCGGATGTTGGCTAGGAGCTCATCGGCCACGCCGACGTTGACGTCGCCTTCGAGCAGCGCGTCACGAATTTCGGCCAGCGCGTTGTCCAGGTGCTCATCGGTGAGCTTGCCCTGGCCGCGGAGGTTCTTGAAGGTGCGTTGGAGCTTTTCTGTAAGGTTCTCAAACATGGCTCGTGCTCATGCCTCGCGCTGGCTCAAGAATAGCAGGGGGGAACGACCGTGGGTACCAGAAGTGACGGCGAGCCATGTGACCGGGGCCAGTTACGGCTTAGTTATGGTTGGGGTAGTGGGCTGCTTTGAAATCTGATGCGCCCGCTTGTACGCAAGTCGCCGCTGGGCAATCCAGAACGCCAGCCCCCCATAGAGAACCGCATTCAAGATGAGAACTAGCCACCAAGCCCACAAACCCAACAAAAAGATGATCAGGATGAACGGACAGATGGTAACGACAATGATGCTTGCCGTGGTTGTCAAAGACGTAGCGAGTCCGAAGGCATTTTTCCGCGATTTCTTCGGTGATGTTCTTCTGCTTGCAGTAATTGAAGCCCCACAGCTCATCAAGCTGTACGCGGCTGCATCCTAGCAAGGAATATCTAGCGGGGGTCTAGGTCAAAGTAGCCCACTACCATGGTTTCCATGGTTTGCCTGCCCTTGATTTCTGGTTATCGATATGGTATACTTAGTAACGGGGATTCATGGCATGGCCTCAAAGAGCCGCTCCGTAGGTCTCTATGCTGGCTAAGGATCGCTCAGAAGGACTGAACATGACAATCAATGCGCAAAAGATTGCATACCGCTACGGCGATACGGAATTTACTGGGCAGTTGGCCTGGGATGCGGAGCGACGTGACCAGCGCCCAGGAATCCTGGTGGTGCATGGAGGTGCTGGCCTCGACGCACATGCCAAGGGGCGCGCGAACCGCCTGGCGGAACTGGGTTTCGTCGTATTTGCTTGCGATATGTATGGTCATGGGGTGGCCGGCAATCGCGAACGCATCATGGCCAGCATTGCGGAACTGCGAGACGACACTGCCAAGCTGTGCCAGCGGGCGCGCGCGGGCATCGACGTATTGCTGTCGCATCCGCAGGTCGATGGACGGGTCGCGGCCGTTGGCTATTGCTTCGGCGGAATGGTGGTACTCGAACTGGCGAGGAGCGGCGCGGACATTGCGGGAGCGGTTAGCGTACACGGGAGTCTGACTGCGTCCCGGCCAGCGCAGGCGGGGACGGTTAAGGCGAAACTACTGGTGTGCCACGGCGCTCTGGACCCACACGTCCCTATGGCGCAGGTGAATGCATTCGTCCAAGAAATGAACGAAGCCGGCGCTGACTGGCAACTAGCTGTCTATGGCGGTGCGATGCATGGCTTTACGCACGAGACTGGACCCGCCGTGCCAGGCGTCGCATACCATGCCGTGGCCGACGCCCTCTCTGCGACTGCCATGCAAAATTTCTTCAGCGAACTATTCGGCTGAAACACCCTCCAGATTTCAAACTGATGACCCACTGCTCGGCCCGCTCGGCTCCTCAGGCCTAACACGTGGGATGCATCGAGGAGTAAGATCAGCTTGCTATGACCATCGACAGTCAAGAGTCGCCACTGGCGCCAACGGATCCCCAGGAGCTCCCTCCACAGGAAGAGGTGCTGGATATCGTCGAAGAAACGTCAATCGAATCTTTCCCCGCGAGTGACCCACCCGCCTGGAATGCCAGTGGCAGCAGGAAGCAAGTACTGAAACGCGCGACGGCTTAGGATACGCACCGGCGACTGCGCTTAGTGGTTCACTGTTTTTGCCCACGGTCGAGTTCAGCAACAGAAATACCCTTTTCCTCGGCAGTCTTTTCCCACGCGGCTTTTTGTGGTTTCGAGAGATTCGATGTTTGCTCGTTCCTACCCCATGCCGTATGACATACATCGCTAGGTCCCGGATGGCACACACTATTTTTGACCGTTTAAAGCTCGCTTAACCCGCCCTGAAGTGCTTGGGCTTGCGCTCGCCGCCGGCGGGCTTCCAGAGCCGATCACCGGGGTTGGTGTTTGGCGCTGTGACCGAGGGCTACGAGGAAGATGGCGCTTTTGCCTTCGGCGTGCGGGGAGAAGAAGCGGGTGACCTCGTCGTCGAAGAAGGTGAGTCCGGTGGCGCCGAGTCCGAGCGCGTAGGCCGCGAGATAGAGCCTGCCGCCGAGGATACCGGATTCGAGTTGCACGGCGCGATAGCCGCGATTGCCAAAACGCTGCAGGATGGGACGCAAGTCCGCGAGGAAAAAGACGTCCACGGCGGCGTCGGCGGGCAGCTCTTGCTCCAGTCCAAGGTAACCAGCATCGGCGCGGAAATTCCCCTGCTTTAGACATTCGAGCACGCCGCGGCTGCGATCACAGACGTAGGCTCCTGGCGAGAGCCCTTCGACGGCGTGGATTATCAAGTAGAGGTCATTGAGCTGGGCCCCCGGCGGATCGAGGAAATCTGCCGGGACGCCACGGCTGGCGCGGTCCAGCATGGTGGAAAGCTGCGCCATAGTGATAGGGCTCCGGGCAAACTTGCGGGTGGAACCGCGCCGCTGAATAACCTGTTCGATGGGGTCACGAGGGATCTCGGCATCGGACCAGGGTGTGAGCTGAACGATTGCTCCGGTGGGCGGAAGAAACTCCTTCTTGGGTGTGTGGCCTCGCCAAGCGGCCAATTCCTCGGGGACCTCGAGTGAGGAGGCAGCGTGCATTTCTCGCATGAGGGGATAGTCCACCTCACGCTGGGAGAGCGGCACGGTTTCTAGAGAAAGAGGGGAAACCCCCGCAGGGGATGGCGGCGGGAGCGCGGCGACGTGGCCCAGGGCAACGAGGGAGAAGGCCACTTCACGCTGGGGATCAACATCCAGAAGTCCATTGACGCTGCGGTCGAGGAAGCCGCACACCACCCGGGCTGGCAGTCCCAACGCGGTGGCGACGGCTAGCAGGTTCGCGAGCAGCGTGCCGTTGTCCCAGCCGAAATGTCGATAGGTGCGGGCCTGATACTTCCAGGCGTTGCGCCAGTAAGTGCAGGTGCAAATGATGGCCAGTGGCGTATGGGCGATGGCGGGTTCGCCGCCGGTGGCTTCGAGGAGGACGCGGCGATAGTCTCCGGCGCGCAGCAGGCGTAGGCCGAATTCGGCGGGAGCGAAATGATAGACCCCGGCATCCAGGTTGGGGAGGCCACCGCAAACCAGATAGAGCTCGACTTCGTAGAGTGCGCCGGTGCAAGCGGCAGCACGAAAAAATATTTCGCCTCCGGAATACTTTCTCTTGCGGGTAATGCCGGCGGAAAGGTACAGGAGCTGAGCCACTGCCTCCAGGTCAGGAAGTGCGTTGCTGTGGGCGGAGACGCTTCGAGAGATGGCCGACAGGGCGGCAACGCCGGTTTGGCGGAACTCGCCGGGCAAGCACATGGGTTCCAGCGTGGGATAAATCTTGAACGCTAGAGGCTGGTTGGACCAGTCCATGAAATGGGGGTTGGTGCGGATGCTGTCGTAGGAGTGCTTAGTAGCTTGGTGATAGGTCCAGGCGGCCTCACGATCGCAGTTGTCAGTCATGGTGGCGATGAACCGTCATCACAGTTGAAATGAAGCATATCAGGTTGCAGCGTCCGAACGGTCGAAGCAGGATGACACGTGCGATTGGGAAGAGTTTCGAAAGTTGGGACACCGCAGGCTGGACGATACCATCGATTATCTGGCGTCGCGGCGGGAGCACCCGGTTTGGCAGCCCATGCCCGAGAGTGTGCGCGCGTCGTTCGAGGAAGCGCCGCCGATGGAGCCGTGCTGGCCATCGTGAATCACCGCAGCAGGAAATAGGATTTTCAGATGCTGGTCGAGGCGGTGATAAAAATTGGCGCAACTGTTGAGAGGGATTTCTGCAAAAAAAGTTTGCAGAAAGGGAGATCGCTACCGCTAGGCGGTAAGGCAGGGATCCTGCCACGGCGGCGCCCCGGCAGGGAGACAAAACTGCTTAGAAGGTGAGCCAGGAGCCCATGCACGCCGGAGAGAGTTGCGGGCCACGCCAGGAAAACGGTGATGCCCGCGGCCGTCCCGAGACTTGCGCCGAAGGCCAGACATCGCGCCCGCGACAGCGGTTTTGCTGCAGGCGGCCGGAGGGTGAGCAAACGAGCGGCGGAGCGTGGGCGCATGGATTCCGCCATTCGCACGGCCGCGCGCGACAGCAAGGCGGTGGTCAAACCTACGGCTGCATTTACGAGGAAAGAGGAAGCCAGGCAGAGGCACAAGAGTCTGGAAAGCGTAGTTCATGACCGGCCTCGCCGCAAGAGCTCCCGGCGCTTTCTGCGAATTTTCTTTTCAAGCTCGTCGAGGAGCACGGCATCGCGCTCGCCGACGGCGTCCAGGAAGGAAGAGAGCAACAACTCACGCGAGGGGTGTGACCCCGCAAGAAAAGCGACCAGCATGTTTTCCACCCGCTGGCGTACCCAGTCCTGGCTCGACAAACGCGCGGAATAAAGAAATGCGCGATCGGGCATACGCCGATCCAGCAAACCCTTTTTGTGAAGTCTGTCGAGTGTGGTCATGACCGTGGTGTAAGCGAGCGGACGCTTCAACTGCTGAACCACGTCGCGGACGTTGCTCTCGCCTCGCGACCAAAGAATCTGCATGAGATCAAACTCCAGGCGGCCGAGGGTCAATGGCTGGGCGACCTGGCTGGGAGGCGCGATGCTATTCTTGAGAAAGCGGATCATCTTCGAAACAAAACCACTCCACAAATGCCCTGAGCGGCAAAGGGCATTCTACGCTTTTCGCGAGTTGCGGAAAAATCCCGACCTCACCGCCAAGGCGCGGACCCGCGCGGCAGTGCAGTCCTGATTTTTGCCGGCCCCGTCGAAAAAAGCTACACACGAAAATGAAGGCCAACACCCGGTTGAACATAGAGACGCGCCCAGGGCCGCTCGGGTTACAGCCCGAAGATGGTGTGAGCGTGAAGGGGCGGACCGGACGATCCGCCCATGCGGTTGAAGGTTAGCTCTTGGGCGCCCAAGCCGAAGCGATCAGCTCCTCGGAGAAGGCCGGCGGCACCTGCTTAAAGCAGGCATAGCGATAAAGCGCCGCGTTGAAGATGCCTCCCACCGCGGACATGAAAACCGACAGCACCAGGAAATAGAGAACCATCAAAATCAAGCCTACCATCATGCCGTTGATACCCGCTAGAAACGCGGCGGCGATCGGCAAGCCGATGCCGGGAAGCATGAGCACCAGAGAAACCATGCTGAGGCTGAAACCGCCGATGACCTTCTCTCCCCACGTATCGCGGAACAGCTTCGAGGAGCGCTTCAGGGCATCGATGGGGGTAAGGTCTTCGAAGGCCAGCACGGGGACCACGAAGTAGCAGGCCAGCGTCCAGGCGATTCCGATAATCCTCATGATCAAGCGGCCGATCAAGCCCAGGCGCTCTTCCAGAGTGCGCAGCAGGACGCCGACGGTCGCGGCCACCAGCGCCCACTGCAGAATCGTGCCCTTGCGCTCCCAGGCCAGTTCCAGGCCGTCCTTAAACGTCCAGGTGCCGCCCATCAAGCGGCTATTGGCGACGCCGACCAGCGCAACGTTGAAGAATACGATCACAAAATAGTTCACCACGTATAAAGTGAACATGCCGAGCAGAAACATGGGCGACTGGTTCGGATTGAACCGCTCGCCTGCGGCTATAGCCGCGGCTCTCGCCGGCAGCAACAGGAACGCGCCGCCGCTGGCAATTGCGGCGGTGACCGCAAAACAGGAAACCGCCGAGAGCACCGGAAACAGCATCAATTGTTTGTCGGAACGAAGAATGGTGAAGCTCTGCTTGACGAGCTCCCAACTGCGGGAAAACTTACCCATGGCACCCTCCCACGTCATGGCCAACGACGGAACTGCGACCGGGGACAGGTTGGCCGAAGGGCGTGTCGATTCCAATAGTACGTTCGATGCACTCCCTCCGAACAGGTAACGCCTCCGACAACGTTTATCACCTTGGAAATCCGCGGGGCTCAGCGAAGATGGGTGTCGAACCAAGCGACGGTGCGGCGGATGCGCTCGCGTTGGTGCTCCGGCTTGACGAACATATGGCCTTCGTGTTCGAAGACCACCAATTGTGTTTCAACACCAAGCGTTTTGAGGGCGTGCCAGAATTCGTAGGACTGCGGCGTGGGACATTCGCCGTCGCTGTCGCCAACGATCACCAGGGTTGGAGTCTTCACGTTCTTGATAAAATTGATCGCCGAGCTTTTCGCGTAAACCTCGGGATCATCGTAGACCGACTTGCCGAAGAACGGAATCATCCACTGGTCGATTTTATTTTCGCCGTAGTAGCTGAGCCAATTGGCGATGCCGGCGCCGGCCATGGCGGCTTTGAAGCGGTTGGTTTGCGTGACTCCCCACATGGTCATGAAGCCGCCGTAGCTCCAGCCGGTAAGACCGAGGCGGTCCGGGTCGATGGGAGCGACGCCGAGGGCTTGGTCGACGCCGGCGAGGATGTCGCGAAAATCTCCGTAGCCGAAATCCCTGACGTTGGCGCGCGTAAAGGCTTCGCCCTGGCCATAGCTGCCGCGTGGATTGGCTTGAAGAACAAAGTAACCGGCGCCCGCCAGGGCCATCACGAAGCTCCCCGAGTCCGGCCATTTCGACTGCACCGCGGCCCCCGGACCACCGTGAACTGCCACGACCATGGGGTATTTTTTCGAGGGATCGAAATTGCGGGGATAGATGAGCCAGCCCTGCACGTTGTAGCCATCGTTTTTCCAGTGGAGGCTTTTGGCTTGGCCCCAAGGGGGTTTTACTTCGGTGTTGCGGTGCGTGACTGCCCGCCAGGAGCCGATGGGGCCGGCCCAGATTTCCGGCGGGTCACTGAGAGAGCTGCGGATGATGGCGGACGTTTTTCCATCGCGCGCGAGAGAAATGTTGGTGCCCCAGAGGCCCGCGGAAACCTGTTCCTGGCCGCGCCAGAGAGAATCGATCGGACCACCGTCGGGATCGGCCATGGCCACCCCCGAGTCGCCTTCGACGGTCTCCCCAAAGACGATTTTTCCTTGGCCCGTCCAAGCAAGCCAGTTTGCGGTCGTTTGCATTTCCGGCGTGACGTTCTTGGCTTCGCCTCCGGCCACGGCAATCGTGTAGATATCACCGCCCACGGACGGCTCATCGCTCATCAGGCCAGCGATGAAAGCGATTCTCTTGCCGTCCGGCGACCATGCCGGATTCGCAATTTGGAGAGGCGGCTTGTAAATCGCCTTCATCAGCCCGAGAGGTCCGGCGTCGAGAAGGTAAAGGTTGGCGACGTACCAGTTGTTGTCGCCATTGCCGGGCGCAGCGATCACCGCGAAACGCCTACTGTCTGGCGACCAGTCGTATTCGTACACGTACATGTCGGCGGGAGAGATTTGCCGGAAGTCGCCGGTAGCCAGGTCAACGAGAGCCAGGCGTTGCTCGAAAAAGGCGTCTTGCCGTCGGGCGACCAGCGAGGCGTGGCCAGGAGGCCCTTGGCGCTGGTCAGTTTCTTGGCCGGGCCACCGGAAGCGCTCACCACATACAACTGGAGCTGGCCGGGTTTCACGGCGTCGGAGAGGAACGCAATCTGCTGGCTGTCCGGTGACCAATCAAGACTGCCTTCCGCGCGGGCCACCTTCAATGCCGCGGCAGTGACGCGTTTCGGTGCGCCACTGGATTCGCGGTCGGCAACATAGATCGCGGTATGGCCATCGGGCGCGCCGTCTCGGCCAAGGAGTGTTTCCACCCAGGCGACTTTCTTGCCGTCGGGAGCAACCGCGGTCTGCTCGAAGGTGTGAGCGGCATAAAGCGCTTCCATGACGCTATCGAGCGGTGCGCCCGTTTTCGGTTGGGCCGCTTCCTTCGCGCCGGTCTTGACTGCCGGTTTGCTGCTTTGCTCTTGGGAGCACAGTTGGCACGAACTGCAAATCGAAAATGTGAACATGGCCGAAACGATCCATTTCGAAAAGCGCATGTCTACCGACCTTTCATACCGGGAGTGACGCCCGAGAAAGATAGACTGAGGCGCACGCCGCTGCAAGTCGGGAGCGTGTCGAATGACGGTTGTGATGGGCGGACTTCCCGCGTAGAATCCGCGCAACTCACTCTGTGGAGGTATTTTATGTTCGACCGCCGTGGCTTCCTGTCTTCGATTGCCGGCGTTGCCGGTGCCGCCAGCACGCTCGGCTGGCCGCCGCTTCTCGAACAGGAACCGCGGAAACTTCCCGATAGCGCGCTTTATGGTTCGAACGAAGAAGCCTATTGGACGGAATTGCGCAAACAGTTTCTGATTCCTGCCGACGAGGTTTACCTCAACAACGGGACGGTGGGATCTTCGCCAATGCCCGTGCTGCGCGCCGTTTTCGACGGCTACAACGATACGGAAAAGATGGCCCAGAGCGATCCTGAAGACTATCCCATCTGGGGTTACGGCGCGTGGAACGAGTTTCGAGACCCGCTTGCGGAGTTTGTCGGTTGCACGCGCGATGAGCTGGCGCTGGTGCGCAACGCGACGGAAGCCAACAGCTATATCGCCAACGGCCTGGACATGAAACCCGGTGACGAAGTGCTGATGACCGATCAGGAGCATCCGGGAGGTGAGCAGCCCTGGAATCTGCGCGCCAAGCGATACGGCATAGTGGTGAAAAAAATCACCCTGCCGAAACCCGTGCCGAATGCGGCGGCGGTCATGAATCTGATCAATGATGCAATCACGCCGCGGACGCGCGTGCTGTTCTTCAGCCACATCACCACGGTCACCGGCGTGGTTCTGCCCGCCAAGGAACTCTGCGCGTTGGCGCGTTCAAAGGGAATTCTCTCCGCGGTGGACGGCGCGCACGTCGTCGGAATGATGCGCTTGAACCTCGACGAGATGGGCTGCGACATGTACACCTCGAGCCCGCACAAATGGCTGCAAGCGCCCAAGGGCAGCGGGTTTCTGTATGTACGAGACGAGGTGATCGACCGGCTGTGGAACACCATCGTCACCGCCGGTTGGGACGAACCGAAACTGCGCGCGGAACGCTTCCAGCGCATTGGCAGTTCCAACGTGCCCGCACTCTGGGGCATGCGCGCGGCGGTCGAACTGGCAAACCAGATCGGGATGGAGCGCATCGAACGGCGTCACCGGCAAATGGCGGATCAACTTTTGAAAGAAATGGTCCAGCGCGGCGCGGAGTCCTGGACCTCGCCTGATCCGCTGCTGCGCTGCGCCATTGCCGCGGTCAACGTCGCGCCGATTCAGATCACGGAGATCGAAAACTGGATGTGGAAGACCAAGAAGATCCGCATCCGAGGTGGAGCACCGTCCAAGATCCGGCTGTCGACGCCGTACTATTTATTGCGGAAGGATGTGGACCGCTACCTAGCGGCGTTTGACGATTACCGCCAGACAAAAAGCAGCGCCTGACCTCCGTCAGGCAGAGACTCGTTTCCGCCGTGGATGCTGCCACGGTACTTCGCCGATTGGTTCGCGATCGTCATTGGCGGAGCAATCGTCCGAACGCGCAGATCAGCCGCGACAACTCTGCCTTCAGGCGCGTAATTTGCACGCCATAACTCCAGGATGGTACAAAAATCCGGAAATTGAGACGGTCTCCCAGTAGGCGGCGCGACTCTGCGCGGCCTGGCGTTCCAGTCGTGGTTCATGTCGTGTGCAGTCATGCTGGCGGATTTTGGGGGCGTGGGACATCCAAGCAGTCAAATGACAGGGAGGCAAACGGAGCGCCTAGCCCGCTCGATAGAGGCCGATGGCTTGCAAGTCTTCGTCGCTGTGAATCCAACCTTCTTTGCCGTCAATGCGGACTTTTACCCAGATGTCGTCGGCTACTCCCAGCCCGATTCCGTCTTTCCCTTCTTCCCACGTCACCAGGACCTTTCCGGCGAGGATTTCGACTCGGGAATCTTTCTTGACCACCACGTGCGCCGGCGTGCCGATTTGCTCGTTGGACTCACTAAACATCCGCACGAAAGTCAGCTCCTGTTCGCCCGGATGTCGCTCCACTCCTTCGACGGGCATCTCGCAGCCGCCCTCGGCCATCCCGTGACCGGTTTGATAGAAACAGTGCTGGGCCAACGCCAGTTTTCCTTCCATCCAATTCAACCGCACCGGCACGGAAACGAAAAAATAGCCGGTGAACAGGCGGATCTTCAGTTCGTCGGCCAGAATCTGGGTGAGGTTACCCATATGACTGACCTTGCCGGGAACGAAATCGCCCATTTCACCTTCCGCGTAAAGGGGCTTTCCGATAGGAGCGAGCTTTCCGTTCACTATCCCGAAGATCTGCCAGGGGCCGCCGCTCATCGGTGCGGACGGTAGGCATCCGGTGTCGAGCAGCAGGCCTGCGCCGTTGCTTCCGGCGATCGGATTGACACTCACCGAGCAGGTCTCACTGAACTCGCCGTTTTCGACTGCGTGCGGAAACTCTTCGTGATGCACGACCGCTCCGGCGGCATCGGCAATATCCAATGACGCGAGCGCCTGCGCAAACTCGCCTGGCTTGCCAGGCACACGCTTGTTGTGTGCCACAACGGTGAACGTCTGGCCGCCGAACGTGAACGGCCCTTTGCGTTCCTCGACCTCTTGAAGTTGCGGCTCTCCAGACGAATGCGTCGCCGTCTGGCTCATTTGTTGAGTATTTGGGGGTGGCGATTCACGCTGCGGCAAGGAGGCTTCGGCCGCCACGGATGCGCTGGCGGCCACCGCGCGCGCGGGTTCTTGCGGCATGGCACTCCGCTGCGGCGCTTGCCTACAGCTTGCAGAGAAGGCCGCGAACAGGAGAAGAACTGCCAAGACACTACGAATCGAAAACATAGTTCGTGAGCCACGGAATGATGCAGCCCTTCTGTTCATTCTAAGTGGCATGCGCCACCCGCGCCACAAGCACGCACGGAAGCGCAGCGCAAGAGGTACGATGCCTTGCGACATTCACCAGTGCACACGGCGGGAAGCGCCCAACGTATTTTGTGCCCTCCTGCGCCATAGTCGGAGATTTCGTGGAGCCCCTCTCCGGGCCCGTCCCCGTGAAGCTGATCGGACGCATCGCGAAATTCCGCGAGAAGGAAGTCTCCGAACGCGAGAAGGCGAAAGCGGCCGCGGCGCGGCCGGGCTAAGCTTCTGGCCGTGGCAACCTCCCGGGCGAAACATCACTTTGCGCGCCCGGCAAAGAAATCTTTGAGAGATGTAGAGAACCCCGGATTTGATTCGACTATTTGATGAAAACGCACCAACCCGGTGCCAGAATCGAGAGGAGCAAGAAAGACATGAAATACATTCTGATGATGAACGGCACGAAGGCCAGTTTTGCCGAATACGCCAAATGGTCGAAGAAGGATATGCAGGCGAACGTAGCTTTCATGCGCGCTTTCAGCAAGCAGCTCAAGGACGAAGGCGTATACGTTGCCACCGAAGGCCTGGGCTGGCCCGACCAAGCCAAGCTCGTTCGGGCAGGCAAGGACGGCGCGCCGATTACGGACGGAGTCTTCCCGGAGTCTAAAGAGTTTCTGGCCGGATACTGGATCGTTGATGTGGAGAGCCCGGAGCAGGCGTACAAGATCGCCGCGCGGGTTTCGGCAGCGCCTGGCCCCAGTGGTGCCCCAGGCAATATGCCCATCGAGGTGCGTCAAGTGCTGGGTAGCCATTCTGATTTGGGACTCTGAGATTCTGGACGGGAAACCTCCGGTGACGGCACAGCTAGGAGACCCTCCGATCGAGCAACTGTTGCGCGAGCTGACGCCGCTGGTGCTCGGCATGGTTGTCCGAAGATTCCGCGACTTCGCTGCCGCCGAGGATGCCGTTCAGGAGGCATCGCTCGCTGCGGCGATGCAGTGGCCGCGCGATGGCCTGCCGGAAAATCCCCGCGCGTGGCTGACGCAAGTCGCTTTCCGTCGCATGACCGACCACATTCGCAGGGAATCAGCCCGTCGCCGACGCGAAAACGAGGCAGCGCTCGAGATGGACCAACTCGCGCCTCCGGTCGACGCCGCTCGCGAATCGGATCAGGATGACACGCTCATCCTGCTCTTCATGTGCTGCCACCCTCGATTGACTCCGGCCTCGGCGATTGCGCTGACGTTGCGCGCGGTGGGTGGCTTGACCACGGCGGAGATCGCCCACTGTTTTCTTGTTCCTGAACCAACAATGGCTCAGCGGATCACCCGGGCCAAGCAAAGCATCAAGGACTCCGGCATTCCAATCCAACTGCCGACAGCCGAAGAGCGAGCGCAGCGCCTGCGCGCCGTTCTACACGTGCTGTACCTCATGTTCAACGAGGGCTACACGAGCAGCAGCGGACCCCAATTGCGCCGAGCCGATCTGTCACGTGAGGCGGTGCGTCTGACGCGGATCGTCCACCAACTGCAACCGGACGACACGGAAGTCGCTGGACTGCTCGCGCTCATGTTGCTGACCGACGCTCGCCGCCTGGCGCGAACGGGCGCCGAGGGCGAGTTGATCCCGCTTGCGCAACAAGATAGAACGCTCTGGGATCGGCAACAGATTGCCGAGGGAGGCGCGCTCCTCTCGGCCACGTTGCCTAAAGGCGCCCTTGGCCCATACCAGTTGCAAGCCGCCATTGCCGCCGTTCACGACGAGGCCGCCCGAGCCGAGGACACGGATTGGCCGCAGATCCTGGCGCTTTACGATCTGCTCAAGCGCATGTCCGACAATCCCATGGTCGCGTTGAATCGCGCCATCGCTGCGGCCATGGTGCACGGCCCGACGAAGGGCTTGGAGCTGCTGGATGCGCTCAAAGAGGATGCGCGCGTCGCGGAACATCACCGCCTGGACGCGGTGCGGGCACATTTGCTGGAACTTGCCGGGGACCTCGAAGCCGCAGTCCGCCACTACCGCGCGGCAGCGGCCAAGACAGCGAACTTGCCGGAGCGCAACTACCTTCTCACGCAGGCTGCGCGACTCTCGGGCTGAGACATTTGCTTAAGCAGCAGCCGCAAAAAGAAACCATGGGAGTCCAGAATGGCAACAATGCGCTTGCCCCCGATCGCCAGCGCCGGGGTCCCTGGCCAGGAATAATTTGATGGGAATAACGGTAGTTGTGATTGCCGAGGCGGGAGGTCGGGGAACTCGGCCGAATCTTGATGGCCTCCCGTGAAAACTGCAAGGTTCGCTCAAAAAACCCTATGCATTTCAGCTAAGACGACTGCGGCCCAGGATGAGGAGCGAGAGCTAGCGTTTCCCACGTCACGGCACGCGGCATCGCGGTCGAGGAGGTGGAGTCTTCACTGGAGGGTGATCTGGACCTGCGCATCACTGACCAGGAGCTTCGGAAGTGGCAAAGATTTCCCGCCCTGAAGTTGAGGTGGGGAATCTGTTTTGGAAAAGATCTAAGGACTCCGGAGTGGTTGCCTTCGCAAGCGTCATAGCATGAGCGCAGGAAATCGGCTTCAGTCGGCAATCGCCTGATAAGCTAGCGCGTTGACTCTGCGGTCCAGATTCAAATCCCCCGTCGGATGCAGTTGCGCCATAAAGATCACGACCATCTGTTCTTTTGGGTCAATGGAAAATGCGGTATAGAAAAACCCACCCCAATTAAATTCTCCTGGCGACCCTAGTTCGGAGAGCGGAACTTTCACGCCCTCCACGCCAAAGCCAAGTCCAAAGCCCTGATCGGGACTGATTTTCCCGAGCTGATCCTGGGTCATAAGTTCGATGGATTTGCGGCTCAGCAGGCGCATGCTCCCCGCCTTTCCGCCATCCAACATCATCTGGCAGAAGCGCGCATAGTCTACCGCCGTGGATGTAAGCCCGGCGCCGCCTGCAAAAAGCTTCTTAGGTCCCCGGTACGGATAGTCTGCGGAATAGACGAAAGAACCTTCGGTGATCGGCGTGTCAGGGAAGCGATTGAGACCCTTCTCCGCATAGAAGGTGTACGCCGTAGCGAGCCGTTCCAGTTTGTTTTCCGGAGGATAGAAGTATGTGTCCTTCATTCCGAGCGGTTCGAAGACGCGGGTTCGGAAGAATTCGTCCAGGGGTTTGCCAGAGACCACTTCCACAAGCCGCCCGAGCACATCTACTCCCAAACTGTATTCCCAGCGATCCCCCGGATTAAAAAGCAACGGCACCCCCGCCAGGCGCTTGACGTTGTCTTCGATGGTGCCGTCGTACGGCAGCAGGCCGTGCGCAACATTCGCGGCGGCGTACATCGGTCCAAGTCTGTCATTCCAGTGGTAGGTGAGCCCCGACGTGTGCCTCAAGAGATCGCGAATCGTGATCTCTCTCGCTGCCGGGATTGTGTAGGCCGCGCCGGACGAAGGCTGAATCAGCACTTTTGGATTCTTGAACTCTGGCAAATATTTCGAGATAGGGTCCTCAAGGAGGAAGTGGCCCTCTTCGTACAGCATCATCACCGCCACGCTGGTGATGGGTTTGGTCATCGAGCAGATCCGGAACATCGTGTCGGGACGCATCGGCTTACTGGCCTCCCGGTCCATCATCCCCTGTGGTTTGAACCAGACCACGCGCCCTCGGCGCGCCACCAAAGTAATCGCACCGGCAATCCGCTTTTCATCGATGCTTCGCTGGACGGCCGTGCCGATTCGCTCCAGGCGTTCCGAAGACACGCCCACGGATTCGGGCTTGGCCATGGGCAGCTCTTGTGCAAACGCCGCGGCCGCGATAGACACGCAGATGAGGGCTAAAATGTTTATTTTGCGATGCATGATGGGGGGCCTCCATATATCCGCCTGTTTGTGGCGTTCGATTGTACACCGTCGCTGTCTTCGGTTACCCTGTCCACCGCAAAACGCGATATTTCGTGCTCCGCTTCTCCCCACTTCATGTATCGACGAAATTCCTGTAGCGCTCACCGTTTTTCCGGTCCACTTTGCAGCTCCTTTCGTGCACAGTGCTTCTAAGTTCATCAACGCGTCTCACGCGCCGAAGTCGCTAGCTTGGCCTTCTGCTCGGCTAAGATCTTGGGAATGATTTCGAGGAGGTGCGGATCCGGTTCCTTGCCACTCTGCGAGTAGCGCTGCACGATGTCGCGGCCGGCGCTGCCACCGTCCATCGCCAGCGCGGAGATGGCATCGAAACGGATCAAGACTGCGGGATCCTCCAGGCATTTCTCCATGATCGGCAACGCGCGTTTATGCCAGCGCTTAACCACAATATAACCAGCCATACCTCGCGCGCGAAGATCGGGATCTGCAAGCAGCTGGGCCAGCTGCTGGTCGAACCTGGTGTCGGCGTGTTGGGCGATCAATTGCATCGCGTTCCAGCGATTCTGCTCATCATCGTCGTGCAACATGTCCACCAACTGCGACAGCCAATCCGGGTGCCATTTCTGTCTGAGCCCCTCCAGTATCAACTCCATCACCGCCGGACGCAGCTCGTCGAAGAGAAGGTCATCCTTGCCTTCCGGAGGTGGCCCTTTTTCAAGGGCTGCCTGTGACAACTGCCTTGCGAGCTTCGAGATTCGCTCCTCCGCATACTCGGTGTCATAGAAGTCGGGATTCAGGAAGTATGCTTGGATGTAATGATCGAACGCGTGCGGCAGGTCATTCTTGGTCTTTAGATAGAAACGCGCCATCCATCCCTGGATCACGGCCGAATCGGGCGCAAGCTTCGCAGCACGCGCAAACTCGACTTCTGATCCCTGGACGTCATGGGCGCTATGCAGGAGCGCGGCGCGATCGTAGTGGAGCACAGCGCTATTGGGGTAGCTTTGCAAGGCTTCCGCAACGAGAGCAAGCGCACGCTCGGGCTTGGCCTTCTCGATTTGCGTGGTATACGCTTCGACGCTGTCGGGATGCGCGCTTACCCATAGCCACTTGGTCGACTTCGCTTTCCCGTCACGTCCAGTGCGCTGATAGATCTCCGTCAGAGCTTCCACTGGCGTGTACTCATTGGGTCGCATGCGACTGGCATGTTCAAGCAGCGGAGTGGCCTTCTCGAATTCCCCACGCGAAATGTAGACGTCAGCTAACTTGCTAAGCAGATCGTAATCATCCGGGGCCTTCACGAGTCGAGCGCGCAGGGCAGACTCACCGCCGGAACTGTTATCGAAATCTTCGCCCCGGAAGACTTGCCGGAACGCGCGGTCGAACTCCTCCTGCGGGAAATGTTCGCGCCGGGCAGTCTCCAGAATATAAAAGGCTTGCAGCCGCTGGCCCTTGTCATACAGCGCCTTCGCCAAGCGGACATGCGCCTGTACTGAAAAGAAGTTAAGCGCGTAGTCATGCCGGGCGGCGTCCAGCGAAACGTCGGCGGCGGAGAAGCCCAAGAGGGATGCAGCGGAAATAACTAACAGCGCGAGCAGCAAAACCGTACAAATCGGCCGCCGACGCTCGCATTTATTCGGCATCAGGCGAGTATATCGTGCACCTGGAGCGCGCAGCTTTGATACCTCGCGACGGTGTGTCTTTGGCTTTACACCTAGAAATGCCCCGCCAAGCAGATCATTCCTTACGCGTGCGTGTCATTCCGTCCAGAAGGGGTCCGCGTTATCAAGAGACACGAGCAGCGTAAGGGCCTTTCTGGTCACATGTTTGCCCCTGAGTCTTTTCTCTGCGACCAAGCCGCATTCCGTAGTCCCCACGGTGAAACCGTTTTGGTTTCACCACTCATCTAGGGAATCTAGTTTCGCTTTGTGATTTGGCCGCAGCCCTTGCCGTCCATTCCGGAACCTCGCAGCTAGGTCACCTTAGCCTGAAGCCCGGGGCCACAGCCAATGGCACTGCGCTCGTCTTACCGCGAAGCGCATCGCGGAGTTGAAGGGATTGAAGGGACAGGGGTTTCGGAACATTGATAGCTCACAGACGGCAGGACCTTGACTCAGAGCGGTTTTTTCCTCTTCCTTGACGTTTCTCCTCAGGTGCCCTATTTTCGCATTCGTAAGTACAGCTTGTCTTTTAGCATGTCTTG
>WNFP01001988.1_pt1 | contig 17721 bp, 17 predicted proteins | sample 5400201 | NCBI WGS metagenome assembly WNFP01 (sample SAMN13153355, study PRJNA577476) | soil metagenome | isolation source: 115 cm saprolite under Madrone tree | place: USA:California | collected 2016-06-14 | reverse complement strand
CGGTGTGCTTAGGCCATTCGTTCAGTCGGCATAAGGCTGTGCCCATTCAGGAAGTTGATCGTTGGGTGTGCAGAAGTCGACACTCTCAAGCAATTTACCGGTGTCGAGGCTGTCCTTGACATAGTAGGCCGGGGCGTTGGGGAGGCCTCCGCGAGCTTTGATTATCACGGCGGAATCGTTGTCGGCAAAGCCCCATTTCTCGATACACGGCGGCGCCTCGAAGTCCTTGATCTGTCCACTGAGAAAGCGGACGCGCAAGATGCTGTTTACTGGCCTGCCATAGTCGTTCCGAGATATATAGAGCGTCCAGCCGACTAAGCCGGTTGGCGAGACGAGGGCATACATACACCTGCCGTCAGAGGTCCACACCTCGGAATGCCCATCGGAAAATCGGACTTTGATGTTGCCGATGTTGCTCACGGAGTCCCGTCGCTCGCTCGGAACGTCGACGATTGAGACGCTCTCTGGTTTTGGGGTAGCCGTGCCCGCAACAGGTGTGACGGCCAGCACCAAGAGGACTTGTAACAATTTCAATTTCACGCGAGCGCGATAGAGCCTAACGAGGATTAGACTGCAATGTACAATCTATCTCTGCCTCTATCGAGGGCAGTTTCTCAGAACACACTGCAGAAGGTCAACCGCAATTCTGGAACAATCCCTACCCTAAAAATTCCGTAAAAAACTATATGTCATATAAAACCTCTCGACATCTTGATGTGCGCTTGATCAGAATGGGTCCTCGCCACGCGTAAAAAGCCGGCTTATGAAACAACAAAATTCACCGTCGACCAGGGCGCATCTTGTTCGAGGAGTATTTTACCTGCTTCTTCTCCTGGCTCTATTCGTGATAACCTTTCTCGGAGGACACATCCCTGTAACCACAAGCGTACGATTGCGGGACTAGCGCCTGAGAAGACATCCACTCGCAACGATCAAAGTTTCCTGGGTTTGGCGTGAGCGCCAAACTCTATCATCAAGCTAGCGCTGGTGAAACCGAAACCAAAAATTTCCGTAAAAAACTATATGTCATATGAAATCGAATGGTGTTGGGGCCGATTCCCTATGGATTAATTTCTAGATTCGGCGCAGACCTGCGCGACATCGCCTCTCGTAGCGACCTTGGGCACTAGCTTGCGACACCGTGATGCCGTGATAACAAAGCGCCATCATTATTACGCCGCGATGCGACGCACCGGGCCGTCGGAGAGCCACGGTTGCGCCCGAGCCTCGTCATTCTAATATCGACAAAGTCGATTGGGTTGCTTAACCCATAGGATTTAAGTCGGCCCGCTTGTTTATGACTTTGTGGCAAAATGTGCAAACGGCCGCTGGGATGCCCGGTTCGTTCCATTGGCTGATCGTTGGCTTTATTCTCGCAGTCGCGCTTCTTTCATATCTTCGGCCGGCAGAACGACTGCGAATGCGGAATTCCGTGATCCTGTTCGGATTGGCATTCGTTTGTCTGTTCGCAGCTGGCGCGATTGGTTTTTCATCATCGCAGGCTGCGGGCACCGTTTACCTCACTCTGCGCGGTATTGGTTTGTTCGTCGAAACAGTCGCCATCATCAACGTGGCCAGCGTTTTTGTTTTCGCAGTTCTGCTCAGGATACACTCGGTAACATCATGGGCGGCATGGCCCTCCAGATGGAACGAACGATCCGGGTTGGCGACTGGATCCGGATTGATGATCTCGAAGGCAGGGTGAAAGAAATTCGTTGGCGCCAGACTTCGGTTGAGACGCGGAACTGGGACACGATCGTCATTCCAAACAGTCAGTTGATGAAGGGAAAAGTGACGCTACTGGGACGCCGCTCCGCCGCCCCGGTTCAACACCGGCAATGGGTTTACTTCGCGGTGGATCTCAGCCATTCGCCTACGAAGGTTATCGAAACAGTTGAGATCGCACTTCGCGCTGAACCGATTTCGTGCGTAGCCGCGACACCAGAAATTCATTGCCTGGTTACCGACTATAAGAACGGCGACGCGACCTATGCCGTACGCTATTGGCTCACGGACCTCAGTCAGCCAGATCCGACCGATTCTCTGATACGCACCAGAGTTTATGTAGCTCTGCGACGCGCAGACATTGCGCTCTCGATTCCGACTCAATCGATCCTGCTGGAAAGGGAGTCGCCTGACGAGCGCAGACAGAGCGAAGATATGGAGCACCGGCTCGGCGCTCTTTCGAAGGTTGAATTGTTCAGTCCGTTAACGGCTGACGAAAAGCAGGAGCTGGCATCGGCCATGATTAACGCCCCCTTTGCCAAAGGCGAAGCGTTAACTCGACAGGGAGCTGAAGCGCATTGGCTTTATATAATTCGGCAAGGTGAAGTTAAGGTGCGCGTAGCCGTTGAAGGCGTGAACCAGGACGTCGCTTCGCTGGGTCCGGGCGACTACTTTGGCGAAATGGGGATGATGACAGGCCAACCGCGCGCGAGCAGTGTCATCGCAACAACCGACGTGAAGTGTTATCGTCTCGGGAAGGAGGCGTTTCAGGCGATCCTGCAGCGACGTCCTGAACTCGTGGAAGATTTATCGCGAACGCTGGCGGTTCGCCGCGTCGAGTTGGAGGCGGTGCGTGACGAGGCTAGCGAAGAAGCTCTTCGCGAGCGACTGCGAAAAACGCAGGGGGTGGTCCTGCGTCGCATCCGAGAATTCTTCGCTTTGAAGCAGTAAAGCGTTTACGCGGCGGACACATCTTACATCAGCGCAGCATAGGGTTTGCCTGAATCCTCCATTTCAATCTTGCCTGCAATAACGACTGCTACTAGAAACGTTCTGAGGTGAGCCCGCCCTCTGTCGCGACGCGTTGAGGCAACAAAGTTTAATGAAAGCCAAAGGAATTTTTGCGATCTTCATGCTGGTGTTTCCGCTCTTTTGCGCGAGCAGCATTTGCGGCGCGGACGGTTTTGATTCGGTTCGATGTGGATCTGACGTTCGGAAAGCTCTTCTTGGTCGCACCATGTCGAATGAGACGATCGTTACCATTGAAACGAGACACAAGGATCTGGGGCTTAAAGACCTGGGCGCTTCAGAAATCTCAGACCGTTTGTCTGTAATATCCTGGCGAATCTGTGGAGAGGAGTACGTCATCCTCGAAGATAATAAGAACATCGCGCGAGATGTGCTGAAATTTCCGAAACATTCCAACGAGTCGCCCGAATTTATCGGTTCGTGTCAATTAAATGGCCACGATGTCCCGGGTTTTGCGATTGGTGTGCTGAAGAACGAAAACGGTGTTGAAATGCTTTCAGCGGTGAGCGCGTGGAAGATTGATGAGAAGCAGATGAAATTCGTTGAGCTCAAGACAGAAGGACTTCGTTGCTCTCGTTCTGGAATAAGTACTGCCGACGGCGGGCTTTGATGCGTCATCGTGCATCCTGGCTGATGCACGACATCATTTCATTGCGCCGGCTCGATTTTCCCACTGCATTTTCCGGCAAGATATGTCCACACCCGCCTGGCGCCTTCGCCTTGCTTCAGCCTGACAACCGACCCGGTCCCGCCTTCGCTTGCGCCACCGCCACTGAAATGCAAGACCAAGTACTCGCCCATTCGCTCGGCGTATGTGAGGTGTTCGAGGTTTACAATCCGGCCATCTGGCAAACTCAAGAGATTCATGGCAATGCTGATTATCAGGTCTCGGATAAACGCACAAAGAAAAAGAATTGCAGATCCAGCTCAGGTCGCGCTCTGCAGTAGTGCTCGTCCCGCGCGCGTATGGGTCGCCTCTCCCTTGGCCAGGGAGAGGGGGAAGGTGAGGGTCGATGCAGCGCAATTCGCTCCGAAACTCTTGCGAGCTGGCAGTTGGAATTCCGAACCCCTCACCTTCATCCTCTCCCCTTGGTTCGAGGGGAGAGGCGGGCCTCCTACAGCCTCAACTGACGTTCAACGTTCCACCGGTCTGAACCTGCTAACTCACAATTGACCAAACACTACGCACTGTCGTGCTTGATTCAGACGTTGCTCCCGCTCCACTTCAGCTTTTGCCGAACGACACTGAAGAATGAGGCTTCCGGCAACGAGGCCAGGGGGAGCGTCCTCTTTGCTTTCCGAATCGTGACTGTTGATTCTCGCTCCACGTGGATCGGCCTGCGGCCATCGAGCGTGAGGAACACCGGATAATCGGGATCGCTTGCTTGAATATCGATTATCGAATCGTCCGCTACAATGATCGATCGATTCGTGAGAACGTGTGGACAAATTGGCGTGATCACGAACACGCCGGACTCAGGATCGAGAATCGGTCCACCAGCTGACAACGAGTAAGCCGTTGAACCGGTCGGGGTCGCGACAATCAAACCGTCGGCGTTGAACTCAGTCAGTGGCTCGCCGTTGACGCGTGTGCACAACATGACTAACCGTGAGAGTTCACCGCGGCTTAACACCGCATCGTTGAGCGCGATCATTTTGTTCGTTCTTTTGTCGCCCAGGGTGACTCGAGCCTCGAGCAGCGCTCGCTGACTGAAATTAATCCGATCTCTCGCTATGCATTCCACCGCTTCGCGATAAGTCGAAGAACTTGCGGTTGTCAGAAAGCCTAATGAGCCAACGTTGATCCCGAAGATCGGCTTGATGTTCTCGCCGAGTTGGCCGACCACGCGCAGAATGCTGCCGTCGCCCCCAGCTACGACCAGCAAATCCGTCGCAGCTCCCAATTCGGCGATCGAATGGCCCGATTTTTTTCCAGCAATTTGAGCCGTTTCTTTTTCGAAAAGAATGGAGATTGAAAAGCGGCCGAACTCCTGGGCAATCGCGTTGATCAGCTCGGCAACGCCTGGCTTCCCCGTGTGTGCTATCAAGCCAATCGTTTTTGTATGCATGCAAAAAATTCCTGGTTTCCGTCCGCGCCTTTAACAGCAGACGGAACAATCCCGGTCACCACGTGACCAAACTGCTTCACAAATGCGACAATCTTGTCTTGTGCCTTCAGGTGCAAGTCCTGATCGCGCACGATTCCGCCTTTCCCGACGTCGGAGCGTTGTAGCTCGAACTGCGGTTTAATGAGGGCGAGGATGACTCCAGTCGGGCTTATCAACTCAAACGCATTCGGCAAGATCAAAGTCAACGAGATAAACGAGACATCGATCACGCAAACGTCGACAAGTTCCTGGATGTGCTCACGTGATAGAGACCGCGCATTGAGTTTTTCGAGAACGGTCACGCGCGGATCATTCCGGAGCTTCCAATCCAATTGGCCGCGGCCGACATCAACGGCGTAAACTTTCGCTGCGCCGCGTTGTAACATGCAATCGGTAAACCCGCCTGTTGAGGCGCCAATATCCAGCGCCGTCTTTCCGCGCACGTTCACCTCAAAATGATCGAGCGCGCCCTCCAGCTTCAGCGCACCTCGGCTGACGTATTTCCGTGTCGGCCGCACTGTGACGGACGTTCGTTCATCGAGAAGCTCTGCTGGCTTTGCCGCAATACGGGTGTCGATCATCACGTCGCCGGCCATTATCGCGCGCCGCGCTTGTTCGCGGCTCAAGAATAGGCCCTTGCCAACGAGAAGCTGATCAAGCCGTAGCTTTTTCGGCATTTTTCCTCCCAGAGTTATCTCTGCTTGCTTTGTCGGCACAAGCAAGGTGCATTTCCGGTGTAACGATGACCATAAGTTAGCGCCCTACCCCTGAGACCAACCCTTCAAACGTCGAGAATAGTTCTTCAGGGATGAAAGTAATAGCAAGCGGAAGATAACGTCCAGTCAAGCCTTTATCCAAGACCAGCATATCCGAAATTAAACCTTCGTACTTACTCGCAAACATTCGGTCCCCCACCCTTCCACCAAAACCCATGGCTCATGGTCCGAAGCGCATCGTCCATGCATGTCGGGTAAACGGAAGACCGGCCCGACAATTTCCTCGACGTGGCCAAGGAAGCGCTGCAACTCGAGATCAGCGATTTAGAGGTGCGATCAGTTCTCTAATTTCTTGCGCCGAGCCTTCGGCAGGCTCTTCGTAACCAATTCGTAAGAGTGATCGATCATCTTACGCAGCTCCGTAATTGGAATCCCGCTTTCGATTTCCACCGTGTTCCAATGCTTCTTGTTCATGTGATAACCGGGCGTCACTTGCTGGTAACGATCGCGCAGGTCAAGCGCCAGATCCGGTTCGCACTTTAAATTCACGGTCGTTGGCACTTCGTCGAGCGCTGCCAATGCGAATATTTTCCCGCCGACTTTAAACACAAGCGTATCAGGACCGAACGGTGTTTCTTCAACCGCCCCTGGTTTGCTCAAGCAATATTCGCGAAAGTCGGATAGTTCCATTCACGCTTGGAAACGACTGGCTTAATATGTGCGAAGATTAAGGGCGCCTAACAAAAAGTGGAGCAGATGCTTCATGCCGATCATCAACCGCTAGATCGATGGAATATTCCTCGTCGAGCCTGGGCAGTTTTAGCTGTTGGATATTCAATACTACCGAGACTGCGCCAGACGGTTCATTCCCTGCAATTCTTACATCAACAGTAGCGTCTACGTTTGGCATTACCGTAACACCATCTTGATCAATGAAGGTAATGCGAATTCGCTTTTGTCCCTCTTCCACGCGCTGAAAACGTAGCTTAATCGCTAATGCGCACTGAGGATGTATGACCGGCGTCGTTGTGGCGTTCAAACGATCAAACGAACCAAGGATGTTCAACTTCCCTGCCGCATCCACAGTAGCCGCATCACAGAGAGTAAAGATTTCAACTTTCATTCCTCATGCAATGCGCACTGAAAGCGCGGCTAGCAAGTCAGAAATTGCAATGCGTTCCTGTTTCATCGAATCGCGCTCTCGCAGCGTCACGGTATCGCGCAGTTTTTCATCTTTCTCGCCGAGCGTTTCGAAGTCCACGGTGACGCAAAATGGCGTACCAATTTCGTCCTGGCGACGATAACGACGGCCAATCGCACCACTCTCGTCGTAGAAAACAAACATGTGCGGCCGCAAAAGATCGACAACCTCTTTTGCTTTTGCGACCAGCGGTTCCTTGTTTTTAAGCAGTGGAAAGATTGCGCACTTGATCGGCGCCATCCGTGGATGGAACCGCAATACCGTCCGCGTTTCCATTTCGCCTTTATCGTTGGGGGCCTGGTCTTCCGCATAAGCTTCACAAATCATCGCCAGCACTGTTCGATCAACGCCTGCGCTCGGTTCAACGACATGCGGAATAAAGCGCTGCTTCGTCTCTTCATCGAAATACTCAAGCGATTTGCCGCTAGCCTTTTGATGTTGTGACAAATCGTAGTCGGTTCGATACGCGACGCCTTCGAGCTCTTGGCGGCCAAACGGAAAATCGTACTCGATATCGTAAGTACCTTTGGAATAAAAGGCGCGCTCCTCATCCGGCACATTGCGCACGTGCAGGTTCGCGCGTGAGATGCCGATGTTCTCATAAAATTTCAGCCGCTCCTCTTTCCAATACTCGAGCAGCTCCGTCCCCTGCTCTGGCCGGCAAAAATATTCCAGTTCCATCTGCTCAAACTCCCGGGAACGGAAAGTGAAATTGCGGGGATTGATTTCGTTGCGAAAGGCTTTCCCGATTTGCGCGATACCGAAAGGCAATTTCTTGCGCGACACCTCGAGGCTGTTCTTGAACTGGACAAAAATCGACTGAGCCGTCTCCGGCCGCAGATATGCGATCGAGCTTTCTTCGGCGGCTGCCCCAACATGCGTCTCGAACATGAGATTGAACTGCCGGGCGTCGGTTAAATCCCTGCCACCGCAATTTGGACACTGCTTCACTCCTTTTTTCTCGATAAGCTGATCGAAGCGCAAGTGCGCCTTGCACGTACGGCAGTCGATCATCGGATCGGAGAATCCTTCAACGTGTCCGGAGGCCTTTAGAACCTCGGGATGCGTGAGGATCGCGCCGTCCATGCCGACCACGTCGTCGCGTTCATGCACGGTCACGCGCCACCAGTAGTTCTTCAGATTGCGCTTTAATTCGACACCGAGCGGGCCGTAGTCCCAAAGGCCGTTCAGACCGCCGTAAATCTCGCTCGATTGAAAGATGAACCCCCGCCGCTTGCATAAGCTCACGATTTTTTCCATGCGCTCGGCGTTCGTCGATGTGCTCATTATTTTCGCCACAGATGAACACAGATTGCCACAGATTCAAACCAGAGAATTGGACGAATAGCGCTCCGTCGCGTCCCTGTGGAATCAATGGAAGCGGGACGACTCGCAGGTCGTCCCTCCATCTGTGTTAATCTGTGAAAATCTGTGGCTAAGTTTGCGATTCGACCTTGACCTCGGTTTTCACCGAATTTGCAATGAAACATTGCTCGTGCGCGCCATGATTCATCTCCTCGATTTCCTGCGCCGTTGGTTGCTTCTCGCCGGAGAATTTGAGACGCTGCCTCAACGTCACCCGGGTGATGGCTAATCGGCCTTCGGAGTTTTTCTCCATGATGCCGACGGCATCATCAACATATTCATCGAGCACGAACTTCTTTTTGCAGGCGATCGCCAGAAACGTAAGCATGTGACAGCTTGAGAGAGAGGCCACAAATGCCTCCTCCGGATCGACAAGGTTTGGATTACCCAAATACGCTGGAGCAGCGGACGCCTGCATCTCGTGTCCGCCTTCAAATTTCCAAGTGTGATCGCGCGAATATTTCTGATACTCGAACGGCTTATCGCCGCGTTTCCACGTGAGAGTGATTTTGTGTTCAGACATATCTCTAAATAGAATGCGACGCCACGCAGGGCAAGCGCTCCTCTTGTTACGCAGGTTGCTGTAGTGTCCGCTGTCCTCAGCGGAACGTTGCGTGAGCGATTATGCTCTCCGGCTAATGCGCTGCGACAGCGCACGCCCTTGGCGCGGCTTGCGCTCTCCGGCACGCTCTCTATTTTGTCGGCTTCTGAAAACTTGCGCGATTAGCTCAGTGGTAGAGCACTTGCTTCACACGCAAGGGGTCGCTGGTTCGATACCAGCATCGCGCATGAGGTTTATTGCTTCGAACGGCGACCAATAGGCGCGCCGCAAAATTCCATGGCTTTAATTCAAGAAGTTCTCGAAATCGTTGGAAAACGTAACCCAAACGAGCCTGAGTTTCTTCAGGCGGTCACGGAGGTGCTCGAGTCTATCCGACCAGTCATCGACCGCAGCAAGAAGCTGCGGGATGCCAGAATTCTGGAGCGTCTCGTTGAACCGGAGCGAATGATTCAGTTTCGCGTCCCGTGGATCGATGACAAAGGACAGATCCAGGTGAACCGCGGGTTTCGCGTGCAGATGAACAGCGCCCTCGGTCCTTACAAGGGCGGATTACGTTTTCATCCGACTGTCTGTGCCAGCATCATCAAGTTTCTCGCGTTCGAACAAGTCTTTAAGAATTCGCTTACAGGTCTGCCGATGGGCGGTGGCAAGGGTGGCTCGGATTTCGATCCAAAAGGCAAATCCGACAGGGAGGTCATGCGATTTTGTCAATCGTTCATGACGGAACTCTTTCGACACGTAGGTCCGCATACCGATGTACCTGCAGGCGATATCGGCGTAGGCGGTCGCGAGATCGGCTACCTCTTTGGCCAATACAAACGGCTGGCAAACGAATTTACGGGTGTGCTCACCGGAAAAGGGCTCACTTGGGGCGGCTCGCTTATCCGGCCGGAAGCCACCGGCTATGGTGCAGTTTATTTTGCGCAGGAAATGCTCAAAACGCGCAACGAAACTGTTGAGGGCAAGGTATGCACAGTCTCAGGAGCCGGTAATGCGGCGCAATTTACCGTTGAGAAATTAATCGAGTGCGGTGCAAAGCCGATTACGATGTCCGATTCCAGCGGGTTCATTTACGACAAGAACGGCATTGATGAAGAAAAGCTTGCCTGGGTAAAAAGCATCAAGAACATCCGGCGCGGGCGTATCGGCGAGTACGCAAAAAAATTCCGCGGCTCAAAATATGTGGCCGGGCAGCGACCGTGGGGAATCAAGTGTGATTGTGCGTTTCCGTGCGCCACGCAGAATGAAATCTCTGTTGAAGACGCGAGAAAACTGCTCGAGAACCGTTGCTACCTGGTGTCAGAAGCGGCCAACATGCCGAGCGTCCCAGCGGCTGTTGATCTTTTCTTAGAGAAAAAAATTCTCTTCGGTCCTGGCAAAGCGGCGAACGCCGGCGGTGTGGCCACCTCCGGCCTGGAGATGAGCCAAAACTCGATGCGTCTGCCGTGGCCACGCGAAGAAGTCGATTCGCGTTTGCGCCACATCATGTCGACGATTTTTAAGAATGCGTGGGAAACGGCGGAAGAGTACGGGCAACCCGGTAATCTCGTGGTGGGTGCGAATATTGCCGGTTTCGTAAAAGTAGCTGATGCAATGCTAGATCAGGGTGTGGTATAAAGATCGGCCTGTATGAAAATGATGAGCATCACCACGAAAGAATATCTGAAGAGAACGACAAACCATGGCAGAGCGAAAAGCGCAGCGGCAATTTCTGTGTTTTTGATCGCCGCAACGCTTGCCGGATGCGCTGGCCAGTTCAACGCTTCTACGTCGACTGCGCAAGCGCGCGTCAACTCACCGCCAGTGTTCAATTCCGGCACTAATCTGTCACTCGGCGCCACCTACGGAGACTCTGCAGCCGACCTCGATGGTCGTTGGTACCACGACGGTGCACCGACAAGAATTCTCGTAGCGCCGGATGGCCGAAGCATAACAATTGTGAACGAATTCGGCAAAAGCAGCGACGGCTATGCGGCCGATCCTCGAAACCTGGCGATTCCCTCATTAGGCATAACGGGCAAGGTCAGTAAGGACGGACGACGAATCAGTTGGACAAACGGCACGGAATGGAGACGTGACTCATCGATGCCCGGTCCAATCCCAACGGTTAACATTGGCGGACGCTGGTTTCGTAATGGTCAACCGACGAGTATCGATGTCGCGCGGGACGGCCGGAACTTTACCATTGTCCAGGAATTGGGGCTGCGGGCTAACGGGCGCATCACTGGTAATGGCGAATTGGCTGTCCCCGCTTGGGGAGTCACTGGCCGCGTGACGCAGAATGGACAACGCATCAAGTGGTCAAACGGCACTGAGTGGACCCGGCCTCGTCTGTTCTAGTTCGCCACTCGGCTTCCACGGATTAACTCTGTTTGCGTTCACTTCAAGCAGTGCCGCGAACTGCCCCTGCCGACGAACGTGGGCACGTAAATCGTCGTTCGGATACGAATAGCAAATGATGAAAATGAAAGTGAAGTGCTCCATTATGCTGTTTGTTCTAATCTGTGTGGCGCTTGGCGTGGGTGGCTGCGAGGGCAATTATGCCGCCTACCCTGGCTCCGGACCATATTATGGAGGACCGTATTACGGCGGGCCCTCCTATGGTGGTTACCCAGCCTCGGTCTCGATCGCGGTTGGTGACCGGCCCTACTACGTTCACGGCCCTGGTTATTACACAGGCCACACGTATTACGTTTGGAGGCGGGGACATTGGGCGTGGCGCCACCACCAGCGAGTTTGGATGCACGGCCATTACGTCGTGAGATGATACTCATCGCGCGCGTGGCTGCCGCCTGCGCTGTTTTGGCGCAGCGAGTTAAACGATCGGCTTAGCCAGGCCCCAGCGGGCCAGGCGAAAACGCAGGCCTGTTGCCAGGCAACCTAATCCGTAGCGCACGCTTCTGCGGAAATTGATCGATGAGGCTTCGGGCATGTACCGGGCTGGACATGTCACCTCACCAATCGCACAGCCAAGGGCAATGATTTGCGCGAGGATCTGATTGTCGAAAACAAAATCATCGGAGTTTGCCTCCAGCGGCAGCCGCTCCAACAATTGACGCGAAAAGGCGCGGTAACCAGTGTGATACTCCGAAAGCTTCGCGCCGAGGAGAAAATTCTCCGCAAGCGTTAAGAAGCGGTTTGAGACGTATTTCCACCATGGCATGCCGCCGCGCAGAGCACCTCCACCCAAAATACGCGACGCGAGCGCGCACGGATAAAGGCCGCTCGCAACCAGAGCGGCCATCGCAGGAATCAACTGCGGCGTGTACTGATAATCAGGATGAATCATGATAATGATGTCTGCGCCTGCTGCTAATGCGAGCCGGTAACAAGTCTTTTGGTTCGCGCCGTAACCACGATTCTCCGGATGCACCTCTACTTCCACCTGCGGCAACCTGCGCGCAATCGCTACCGTTTCATCGTGACTCGCGTCGTCTACCACGATCACGAGATCAACAATGCCATGCGCCATGACTTCGTCGTAAGTCTGGCGCAACGTGCGCGCGGCGTTATAGGCCGGCATTACCACGACGATCTTCTGGCCGTTCAACATCGCTCATGTTTACATTAGGCTCTATCCGGGACGCAAATGCGCGATGAAACGTAAATCCTCGAATCGGGGTCGGCGAGTGACCAGCCCACCACGCGCTGGCGTGGCTAAACCCTTCTTTGCGGCACGTGAACACTTCTGGCTGTTTGCGATCGCTCTCGCCATCGCACCGATTCTCGTTTACCTCCCTGTTTGGAAGGCTGGGTTCATTTGGGACGATGATGCGCACCTAACCCGAAACCCTTGCGTCATCGGGCCACTTGGGCTCAGCGACGTGTGGAGCACCGCCCAGGCATTTTATTACCCGCTCGTGCTCACGACCTTTTGGGTTCTGCACAAGTTGGTCGGTTTGAATCCCTGGCCATACCATATTTTCAACGTGCTGCTGCACGCTGGCTCGGCGGTTTTACTTTGGCGCATTTTGCAGGAGCTCGAAATTCCGGGAGCATGGCTGGGAGCAGCGCTTTGGGCCTTGCATCCGGTGATGGTCCAATCAGTGGCTTGGGTCACCGAGCTCAAAAACACGCAATCGTGCTTGTTCTATTTGCTGTCGATCCTTTGCTTTTTGAAGTGGGAAGGATCACGAAGTAAAGCAGGACCGATTTCGAAGCTGCCCCGGCAGCGGTCAAGCGAGCGCCGCTCCCTGGAGCTCTTCGCCTTGTCTCTGGTCTTTTTCGTACTGGCGACTTTGAGTAAGCCGTCCGTTGTCATGCTTCCGGCTGTGCTTGCGCTTTGTATCTGGTGGCGAAATCCTCGAGTGAAGTGGCGCGACATGGTAAGCCTCGCTCCGTTTGTCGGAATCTCAGCGATTGCCAGCGTTTGGACGATTTGGGAACAGCGATTTCATTCCGGTGCCGTAGGACTGGACTGGGCGCAGACGTGGCCGGAGCGTTTCATCATAGCGGGTCGTGCGCCGTGGTTTTATCTGAGCAAACTGCTCTGGCCGCATCCGCTGATCTTTATGTATCCGCGGTGGGCAATTCATTCGTCGCAGCTCATAGCCTGGCTGCCATTGCTGGCAACGTTGGTTGGTTTGACCGCCTTGTGGTTCGTTCACGCGAAATGGGGTCGAGCAGTATTCTTTGCCGCTGCATACTTTGTAGTCTCGCTGTTTCCAGTACTCGGATTTTTCAGCGTCTATTTCTTCCGCTACTCATTTGTAAGCGACCATTTTCAGTATCTCGCGAGCATGGGGCCAATTGCATTGGTTTCGGCTGGGTTGCTAAAATTAAGCGACTCGCTGGAACTTGGCGAGTGGACGCTCGGCATTCTGATTTGCGCGGTGCTTGGCACATTGACCTGGCGCCAAAGCGGGAGTTATTCCAATATCGAGACACTGTGGCGAACCACCATCGAGAGAAATCCCAGCTGTTGGATGGCGGAAAACAATCTCGCGAGCGAGCTGCTTGAAACAGGGGACGTCGATGGCGCAATCGCACACTTCAACAGATCGTTGGTGTTAAAATCCGATTATCCGCAAACTCATTACAACCTGGCGTACGCGTTGCTGCGCAAAGGCGAGGCCGAGCCGGCTATTGGCGAACTCCGTGTCAGCCTGACTCTGGACCAGAATGACCCCGAAGCGCATGTCGTCCTCGGCATGGTGCTAATGACAAAAGGGCAGCTTGACGAAGCTGTGGCCGAGTTTTCCAAAGCGCTGGAGATTCGTCCCAACCACAGCAAGGCTCATTATAATCTGGCCATTGCTCTGTTGGACAAGCACCAGACCGGCGAAGCGATCGCCCAATACGAAAAGGCAATTGAAGCGAAGCCCGATTATGTTGAGGCGCTGACGAATCTGGCATGGATACTGGCCACTTCCTCAGATGCCGCCACCCGAGGAGGTCCTAGAGCAGTGGAACTGGCCCAAAGGGCCGCTCATCTAACGCGCGGCGTGAACCCATTTGTCTTGCGGACTCTGGCCGCAGCTTATGCCAACGTGAAGAGCTTTGATAAAGCGCTTGAAACTTCCCAGCGCGCGCTGGAGTTGGCACAAGAACAACGCAACGCTGAAATCGCTGAAGGGATCCAGCGCGAAATGTCATTCTACCGGAATGGCCAGCCCTATCGCGCTGATTGAGCTTTTGCCAGACCAGGTTTTCAAAAACGAATTCTATTGTTCGGCGCGCTAACAGATGAGGATTTTTTACGATCCACACTGCCTGGAATATTCCAGTCCCGGCCATCCGGAACGGCCGGATCGCATCGCGCGCACCGCGCCATTAATCAAGCAACGTCATCCCGATTGGGAGTGGCGCGTGCCCGAGGCGGCTACCGACAACGAATTGCTGCGCGCCCATTCGCGTCAGCATATCGAACGCGTCACCAGTGCGCGGGCGGATTTCGATATCGATACGCCGTCTTATCCAAACATTGGAATGTACGCGCGTCACTCGGCAGGCGGAGCGATTGAGGCGGCGCGAGCAGCATTGCGTGGCGAATCCGCGTTAAGTCTGATGCGGCCGCCCGGGCATCACGCCACATCCGATCGAGCGATGGGTTTCTGTTATTTTAGTAACGTTGCCATTGCTGCGCTCGATGCATTGGAAACAGGCGCTGATCGCGTGGCCATCTGGGACTTTGATGGACATCACGGCAACGGAACCGAAGCGATCGTAATGCATAATCCCCGAATTCGGTTTGCCTCGATTCATCAATTCCCCGCATATCCGGGAACCGGCGCGAAATCGTTCGCGAACATCGATAACTATCCTGTCGCTCCTTTCACGCCGCGGAAACAGCACGTGGAGGTTGCAAAGCCGACGCTGGAGAAACTGATCGCGTTCAAACCCGATTTGCTTCTTGTTTCGGCAGGATTCGACGCATACGTCCGGGACCCGCTGTTGCAACTGACTCTCGAGCGCGAAGACTTTGCGAAATTTGGCGAGTGGCTAAGCAACATCGACTATCCGGTGGCAGTGGTCCTTGAGGGCGGCTACAGCAGCGATCTGCCCGAATTGATCGACGCGTACCTAACGTCCTGGAACGATTGAGTTGTGACGGCGTTTGTGTCAAACGCCGATCGTAGCAAGCAAACACAGATAACGTTCTGAATCAGTGAACGTCGGTGTTAATCTGTGGCTCAGATTTCAGCCCACGTTCCAGTTCCGCCGCCGCGTTTTCGATTTCGGTGTAACCATGTTGGCGAGCTCTGGCTTTTGCCGCAAGCAACCCGCAGCGATGAACATTCTTGAAATCGCCGTACGGAAATTTGTATCTGCTCTTCGTATTCTCCGGGTAGCGATCATCGATCCCGAGATGCCATTTTGCATATTCACCGAATCCGTGCACACGGATGAACTCATTCTCTTCGTCTGCTGAAGGCCGATGTTTGCTCCACGCACCCTTACCATCTGTGATAACATGTCCTTCTTTAATAAGTTCCGCGGCGAATGCGGCTGCATTTTTGTTTAGCTTTATGCTCTCGCGCGATTGAGCGCGAACATCGCTGATCGCATTGAGAAGAATTACGACTGCGATGGAACGGACACATGCATCTTTCAGAATAATCGCTTTCATCCCAACCCGCGAAATGTTTGCCTCAGAGCCAGAAGTGGCAAACAGTATTCGTTCTCGCGGGCTGTAGTTCAGCTTGGTAGAACGCTTGAATGGGGTTCAAGAGGTCGTGGGTTCAAATCCCGCCAGCCCGATTTACTCAAGATTCATTAGCCAAAAGTGCATTGCTTGACTTGACCGGTCAGCGCGCTAGAAATTACGCCTAACATGGGAAAAGGGAATATGGGCGGGGCGGCTGCTGGGCTGATGCTGTTGCTGGTTGGTGTCGGAGCTTTTCCAGATGCACGGAGCGGGAAGGGCTCAGCCATTTGGACGCCCCTCGGCCCCGCGGGACTCGTTAACGCTCCCGCTAACGGTGGTTTCAGGCTTTTGTCCGGCCGCATCGATGTCGCTGTGAGCGACCCGAGGGACGCCAATGTAATGTACGTCGGCACCAATGTGGGCGGCGGACCCGTTCTCGGAGGCGGCGGAGTCTGGAAGACCACCAACTACCTAACCACCGATGCGGGCGGCCCGACATGGATCCCTCTTACCGATGATTTCCCCAGCCTATGCATCTGGGGCAAGAGTCTCACGCTGTATCCAGGTAATCCGGACATCCTCTACGCAGCGGCGAGCGGGCCGAATGGCGGCGTCTTGAAGACGATCGATGGGGGAGCCCACTGGGAATATCTGTTCAGCGACGCTTTTTCCGGCGCGATCTTCGGCGCGCTTGTCATCAATCCAACTGATTCCAACACCGTCTATGTTGCTGTCCGCGGCAGTGCCCCAGGCAGCAACCATGTGGTGGGCGGCGTTTATCGCCTTTTTACAAACACTGGCTCGCCACCGATAAACCTGACGTCGGAGGTCGCGCCCGGTTCCGTGGCGACCGATGTCATCATCGATCCGAGTAATCCGCTGGTGCTCTACGCCGGTCTCGTCGGGGCGACGGATTCCACCAACAATGGCTTGTACAAAAGCACTGACGGCGGAGAGAGCTGGCAGTTGTTGACCAACGGGCTCCTCGGTGGGTCGCAGGTCGGTGAATGGATCGCGCTCGCACTGGCACCGTCCTGGCCTCAGACGGTTTACACCACTATCTTTCAGCCGGACAACTCCGCCTCAAATCCCAGCCTCGAGCGCTTCGTTACAAGCAACGCGGGTAACAGCTGGTCGATGCTGAACCTGCCTGCAACGGGATCGGATTTTCGGTTCTGGCACGTCGCTCTCGCCGTGGACCCGAACAATCCAAGTGTCGTTTATGCAAATGCTAAACCCGAACACTTTGTCGTGAGCACGGATTCAGGTCAGACTTGGACGCCGCTGTTTTTCTTACAGGAAGACCCGGTCAATGTTTACTTCGATAGTAACCGCGCGCCGGCGTTTGTAGGCGACCGCGGTATACAGCGAGTGGTCGCTCCGCTCAATCCGAGGCCGACGGTCGTCTCGAAGCAGGGCAACCTCGGCAATTTCCTTTTCTACAATGTGACTTTGGATCCGAGCGACCCGCGTCGCGGCTTTGGCGTGAGTCAGGACCAGCTGTACCTCGCTAGGTTCACTGGCGCGCCAAGATGGACATACGTGGAGGGAACCGGGGCGGAAGTCGGTAAGGTCCTCATCGACCCACAGCATCCCGATGTTGTGTACAACCGGTCCCCGCCCCCGCCGTATGGCACGTTCGTGAGACGCTCGACGGACGGCGGAATCCATTGGCTCCCCATCTCCAATGGGATCGACATGAGCGAGTTTTCAACTGCTCTCCCTTCTCAGGCCCCCAACAACGCGTTCGCTCTCGATGAGCATCAGTCGTCACGACTCGTGCTAGGTGGTCAGCGCGTGTGGCAGACGCTCGATCGCGGTGAAAACTGGAAGCCAATTAGCCCGGTTCTTTCGCCAACGGGCGGCCCCGCCATTATCACCGCAGTCGCCATCGCCCCGTCGCGACCAGACACGCTGTATGCCGCCAC